>JGI20163J15578_10000852_pt1 | contig 12695 bp, 10 predicted proteins | sample TergutCu122P1_FD_15578 | JGI IMG/M metagenome (IMG submission 15578)
GCTCGCAAAAGGCAAGCGTGGGCGGTTCATCCGCACAACCTGCGAGGCCGCGGATTATATTCCGATTAAAAAGATTAAAAACGGAATCATCTATACTGCTGATGGGCGCTATGTCAAGATTATTGAGGTAACGCCTATTAATTTTCTGCTGAGAACGCCTAAGGAACAGCGCTCTATTATTTGGGCCTTTGTAAGTTTTCTCAAAATCAGCCCGGCTAAGATGCAATTGAAATGTTTATCTAAAAAAGCTGATATTGAAAAGCTTTTAAGCATCGCCAATGCGGACTTGGAAAAAGAAACAAACAAAGAGTGCCGTGCGCTGCAAGAGGATTATATAAAGCTGTTATATGACATCGGCTCAAAAGAAGCGGTATCGCGTAGATTTTTTATTATTTTTGAATATGAGCCGTATATGAGAGCCAAAGATATCGAAGCTGACGCCATTGCTAATCTAAACACAATTGCGAATACCGCGAGAACCTACCTTGCCCAATGCGGCAATGAGCTTGTGGAGCATGACGATGACGATGAGTTCGCCATCGAGGCCCTATATCAGATGTTAAACCGTAAATCCAGCTTTGATGTACCTTTATCCATGTGCAAACGCGAAGTGATTATGGAGTATGCAGCCACCTACGGTAAAACCGCTATACATGATATTCCGCCTACGGAGTTTATGGCGCCTAAATATATAGACCTGTCCCATATGAATTATATCAAAATAGACGGGCTATATATCGCGTACCTGGTTGTACCGGCACATGGTTTCAGAACCCATGTACAAGCGGGTTGGGTTTCCATGCTTGTTAATGCCGGTGAGGGCATAGATATTGATATTTATTTGAGCAAAGAGCCTAAAGAAAAAGTCTCTCAAAGTCTCGGACGGCATATCCGCATGAATAAATCCAAGATTAAGGATGCCCAGGATACCAATGATGATTTTGATGACCTGGCAGGCAGTATTCACGGCGGTTACTATATGAAACGCGGTATAGCCAATAACGAGGATTTTTACTATGTAAACATTATTGTAACCGTAACAGGCGCTACTAAAGAGATTCTTGAGTGGCGTGTGCGTGAGATGCAAAAGAAGATGATTTCACAGGACATGGCTGTGCAGATGTGTACATTTAGGATGGAAGACGCTTTTTTATCGTCATTGCCTCTTGCTTCAATCGAGAAAGGTCTGCATAAATGGTCACGCCGCAATATGCTTTCTAGCGGCGCCGCAAGCTGCTACCCTCTTACATCCTTCGAAATGTGCGATATTAACGGTATCCTGGTCGGGGTGAATAAACATAACCGAAGCCTCGCAATGATTGATAATTTTAACAGCCGGATATACAAAAACGCTAACATGGCCATCCTCGGCACTTCGGGAGCAGGCAAAACATTTTTTTTGCAGCTGTTAGCCAAAAGGATGCGGCGTAAAGGGATACAGGTTTTTATCCTGGCGCCGTTGAAGGGCCATGAATTTTTCCGGGCTTGCACTACCATCGGCGGCAGTTTTATCCAAATTTCGCCGGCTTCAAAACACTGTATTAATATAATGGAAATTCGCCCTGTTGATACGGTAGCTGCGGAGTTGATTGATGAAGTTGTGCTGGAGCGGTCATTGTTGGCAACAAAGATTGACCGGCTGCATATTTTCTTTTCACTTTTGATACCGGACATGAGCCATGAAGAACGGCAATTGTTGGACGAAGCCATTATCCGTACCTATCAAAGTTTCGGCATTTCCCATGATAATGATACGCTTCTTGACCCAGCCGATCCGGAAGGCAAACGCTTTAAGCCAATGCCTATCCTTGAGGATTTGCATAAGCTGGTGGCCGAGCGTGATGAAACCAAACGTATAGGAAATATTATGAACCGGATTGTGCATGGTTCGGCTGCATCTTTCAACCAGCAAACCAATGTGAATTTGGACAATAAATATATTGTTTTGGATATATCTGAACTTACCGGCGACCTCTTGACCGTGGGGATGTTTGTTGCGCTTGATTTGGTTTGGGATAAAGCAAAGGAAGACCGGACTAAAGAAAAAGCCATATTCACAGATGAAGTTTGGAAATTAATCGGCTCATCTTCAAATCGGATGGCGGCGGAATTTGTCTTAGAAATGGCAAAAATTATACGTGGGTTCGGCGGTGCCAGTGTGTTTGCAACGCAAGATCTTTCAGATTTTTTTGCATTGGAAGACGGCAAATACGGTAAAGGAATAATCAACAATTGCAAAACCAAAATCATTCTTAATTTAGAGGATGATGAAGCAGACCGTGTACAGGATATCTTGGGCTTGTCCGAAAGCGAACGCCAAGCCATTGTTCATTTTGAGCGCGGCACTGCCATGATTTGTGCCAATAAAAACAATGTAACGGTGGAAATCAAGCCCAGCGAGAAGGAAAAAGAATTAATCACCACCGACCGCAGGGAGCTTCAAGCCATAGCTGAGCGCAAAAGAGCGGCCATTGAGTATGATAAACTTATGTCGGATGCGGCGGTGGCTGCGAAGAAACGGCAGGCATAACAATTAAACTGATGATTTAAAGGTGTAATTCGGTAATTTTATTGTTAATACGTCTTTTATACGCCCGCATTGTGCCTTTAATACGCCAAATATAGAATAAACTCGAAACCCGGACACAAAGCTATGATTTAACACTAAAAAAACATGCACAAAAAAAATACTAAATCAAAAGACGAGGTGATACCCGGTGAGCGACAGGGCTGATTTTAATAATAAGGCTGAGGAAATTCTGGATTTCGTTGATGCCTATGATACGGTGAGATACGAGCATCTTGAGAAGCTCTTCCCCGGCAGCAATAAAATCGTGGGTTACTTAATAAAAAATCAGCGGCTGTATAAAAGCGCCGATGGACTATACATCAGCAAAGACCATGACTCACGCCCGGACAAATGCGTGATTAGCGCGTTGAATGTTTTGGCGGATGTGGTTGATAAAATCCATACCCACAAAAAAGCGGCTGCACCGGCTCTTGTATCGTTTCTTACCAATAATGGCGATTATTACGAGATTATCTATGCTGAGTACGGGATGGAAGCGATGCTAAACGCAGCTTTTGAAATACAATTATCCGCAAAAAAATTATCAACAGACCATGGGGATATAACAAAACGTATGGTGATAGTTGAAAATAAAAATCTGATAGAAAGGCTTAAGATACCGGGGATAGCGCGTTTTGCGTTGGTTGCGCCCGATGGAAGCCTTTCCTATTTCAAAACAAGGAGTTGAATTAAGAAATGGACAGGCAAATTCTTTTGCGTAAGATTATGGCCCTCGGCGATGAGATACACCGTTTAGGTCAGGATATTACAGCCTTGCAATGTATTGATGTAGTTGATTACCCGGACAATTACAGCGAGCTGTCATACAGCGTGGCTATCCGCGGGGAGAATATCATACAAAAACTACGAAGGCTTGTGTATGAAACCACAAGCATCCCTAAAACAGAGTATCTTACCCACGCCGCTGCTGCGCTTGGCATCACTATCCGGGAGGATGACGGTATTGTGGAGATTACACTGCCCTGCCTTGTTCCCAAGCGAAAAAACAAGTCCAATGATTTTATCACTGACCCGCTTTTCGGCGCGCTGACACAATTTACTCTTAACCGGCAGCAGCCTTTTGAAAAGTTCGGGCATTGTGTCATATGCATCATACATGTTTATGACAGGGCGCTGATGAGCAGGCGGCGTATCCGCGACCATGATAATATGGAAACAAAAGGTATCATTGATGTGATAAACCTTTTTCTGCTCACCGATGACGGCGGCGATTTATGCGATATTTACAACGCAAGCGAGGTTTCGGATGATGATTTGACACGAATAATCATCCTTAATAAAGATATCTTCCCTGAATGGATTTTGAGACATAAAAACAGCCTTAAAAATATATCCCAAAACGCGTAAGTTTTTATACTGATTTGTTACCCTGTTCAAAACATGGTTCAGTCTATGAGTTTTCAAGGTTTTTTACCGGCTTGCAATGTATAAAACAGACCGAACTTTAGAAGTATACGGTCTAAAAATCAAGTGCAGGGGACAAAAATATTGACCGTGATAAATAAGCGCAAAACAAACCGTAATAAATCTATTGGCTGCTTTGCAGCCGGTTAATAACCACCCCGGTCAATTAAAAGCAGATGGAGGTAACATACCATGAACGCTAAGTCCACTCCAACCCGTGCTTCAAAATCCCGGGCACAGTTATTGCTTGAGATTACCGCTATATCCGGCGAATACCCCGCAGACAATATCTGCCGTATATTCGCATCAGCAAGTTATGCTAAAAAGACAATATCCGCGCTTTGTGCCGATAAGCTGATAAAACCGGTAAATAAAGGCGGTGTAAAGGGATACAGGCTTGCTATTGGCGGAAAACGCAAGTTAATAACGGATAACCCTGCCCGCTTTGCGGGCTGTTTGGACGGGGATGTGGAAACAAATAAAATGCGGGCTGACCATGCCCGGCGGTTAAGGCTCCATTCTATGGCGCAGGTACACACGCTTATGCATAATGCAGGTGTTCAGATATTTGCGGATAATAAGCCCAAACTGTTTAGCGGGCTCATATCACCCTTACTACAGCCGGCTGTTAATACCGCGCCAAACCGGAAAACCCCGGACAATAAAGCTCCGGATATACCCGGCCCATGTTTTTATTCATCAAGGGAGCAGAAAGTTGATGCCGATAAATCTAACGCCATCCGCGGCTCAAGAGCGACGGGGGCGCTCTTAACCCCAACCCGGGTATATGCCGTGTATAACACCGGCGGCACACATATCAAATGGCGGGAGAAAGTTGAGCAGCGATATAAAGCGCAGATCAAGGATTTTATATTACGAGCAGTATTACCGGAGCAATACAAAGGCAAGGAAATTAACGGGATTATGATAGGTCAGGATTTAAAAGCCTTGGAACAATATTGGGCCAAAGATATGAAAGGCGGTTCACAGCTAAGCTTTCTGGAAAACACCTATCAGCCCTTTTATTACATTACTAATGATATTTTTGGTGAAATCCAGCTTAAGCTATTGTGTGACGATACCAAAATGACAGCGTTGAAAAATACTTTGTCTAAAGAGCTGCAGCCGCCTGACGCTAAATATCCCATCGAGCATGACGCGCTTAATATGGACGGGAACCCCGTCCTTTTTTGTTGCCTGCCGGATATACCGCGCCTGCTGCGGTTTAACCGTGGGTTAGCCCTCCGTGGAATAACCGGAAAAGTCATAGCTTTTGACTTTCAGCAGGATGTCTTGATGAGGTATTTGGGAGATAAAGCCGAATTTACCAAAATAAGCTTTGAAAAGTTTCGGCTGCGTTTTTTCCCGGATGATTAACTATCAACTCGAAATAAAAAACATCTTTACTACGCGGGCTTTGCCCGCACAGAATCTATATATTCAAAGGTAATACTAAATAAAAACCAACAACTGCATATTACGCATTACATTACAGCTTCCTCGAAAAAAATGGATGTTTTTTAATGGATTTAATTCAAAAAGGATTGATTGCATGTGAACAGAAAAATAAAGATTATGTTAGCAGTGATACTGCTTTTGGGTTCTGTAATCTACGGCGCCGGTATAGCATCGCAGCTAATCTACCCAATACTGAGCTGGCTTAGGGTTGGCGCCGGGTTTGGTCAGGGTATGGCCGGGATTATAGCCGGTGCGATTACAGAACCGGAAGCGATATATGACCCTGCCGCTGCTAATTTTCTTAATATTGGTCAGCCTCGATACGTGTTTAACGCGCTGCTGAACTTTCCGTATAACCTGTACGGTTTGGGTGTCATAGCCGTGTTTGCCGGAGTGATTATCATTTTTTTGATGAAAAACAGCGCTGTACCGGGAGCTATGGATACAGAGCGTAATCTCATTTATTCCAATAAAGGCACATACGGCACGGCGGGGTGGATGAGCGATACAGAGCTTTACAAAGTGTTGGAAGTGACTAAAGACCTGAAGAATTGCCGCGGCACTATCCTTGGTGAATGGTCGGGTAAAATAGTCGCTTTGCCAGAAAATTCTATGCTGAACCAAAATATTGCGGTGTACGGAGCGTCCGGCACAATGAAATCCAGGGCGTATGTACGCAACCGAGTGTTTCAAGCGGTACGGAGTAACAACGGTGACGGTGAATCATTGATTATAACCGATCCGAAGGGCGAAATTTTTGCCGGTATGTCCGAATATCTGCGAAATGAAGGGTATATTGTCAAAGTGTTCAACCTGGTGTCTCCCGAAAACTCGGATTCATGGCCCTGCTTGCGAGAAATTGAAGGTGAAAATCAAGAATTTCTTGCGCAGATTTTTTGTGATGTTGTTATCAGGAACACTCTATTGAACAGCAGGCTCGACCCGTTTTGGGATACAGGCGCGATTTCATTACTTAAAGCATTATGTCTGTACGTAGTGCAAGTATACCCGGAAGCCGACAGAAACATTGGCGAAGTGTATAAATTACTGGCGAATGTGGCTTCCGGCAGCACCGGCGGCGGGTTAAAGGCATCTTTTGCCGCGCTGCCGTTCGGCCATTCGGCTAAAGCGCCTTTTGATATTTTTCTGCAAGCAAGTGAAAACGTACAAAGCGGTATTATTATTGGTTTAGCAAACCGTTTACAAGTGCTTCAGATTGAGTCGATACGAACTATCACCGGCCATTGCGATGGCGGTATAGACTTAACTTTGCCGGGCAAGAAAAGATGCGCTTATTTCGTTATAACCAGCGACCAGGACTCAACTTTTGATTTCATAAGCTCGCTTTTTTTATCTTTTTTATTCATCAAACTTGTACGCTTTGCGGACGCTCAGCCTAATCAAGCCTTGCCTGTGCCGGTACACATTTTGGCCGATGAGCTGGCTAATATAGGTGTTATCCCTGATTTAACCGTGCGACACGTTCTGCACTTAAAAGGTGTAGCGTAAACAAAACAGTTTATAGAATTGATAATTTGATTACAGAACTGATAATCTGATGAGTGGAATGATGGGGTAACGCCCTGAAACGCTCACACTAATACTGCGGCAGGCGTATTTCTATTATGAAATGGGTCTGAAGCCCGCTGAAGACGGCTGAAGGCATCTAAGTTGAAAAATATGGTGACTGATAGGCCGGGTGTCCTACAATAAAGGTATGGTGAGAATGGTAGCAAATTACCTGACAAATCTGCGAATGTACGGAGATCAGTATTGTCGAAAGGCAATAGTTCAAAAGTGAGGTTCAGTAGTTATGGTTAAGACGAACAACCTTATGATGTTATAGGCATCATCCGGCTTTTGACTTCAAAGCAGACACCTAACCCTTTGATAGAACGGATAGGATTATCGGAACGTGGAAAGCTGCACGCGCTCAGCACAAGCTGAACGAAGCGGACGAAGAATAATAAGCCGCCTAACGTGTAGTGAGAGTAGTGGCACGACCGTTGAAGCTCTTGTAATGAGAGTGAAGGAACAGCCACGAGTCATTGGCCCGGCAAAAAAAGTGGACAATGATGGAGCGCCGTGTGAAGGGAAACTTTCATGCACGGTGCGGAGCGAGGGAAAAGGCGAAGATCATATCAAAGCCTTACCTATCGCTATAAAAAATTTTCTACAATTAGAAGTCGGAAAATCAGTATGAGCGCTATATTCCAAAATGTGGCTCAGCTAAAAAACAGGTACCCGGATGATGCTTGGCTGGAAATCATCGGGAATTGTGACACACAGCTATTTTTGGGCTGCACCGATGAGATGACAGCTATTTTCGCATCCGACCGTACAGGAGAGGCTACAATCGGGGTGGAAAGCACTGCAAAAGAAATGCAGTCTATGCGCTTAAGCAATTATGTTCCGTCCCAAAGGGAAGTCACATCCATAGGCAGGCGCAAATTATTGACCCCCGATGAAGTGCTTAGGCTGCCCCGTGAGGACGCGCTTGTTATTCTACGCGGCCAAAAGGTATTGAAGGTGAAGAAATTTGATTACACCAGACACCCGGAGTTTAAAAAACTGCGTGAGTACAGCGCGCGTAATTATATACCTAGCTGGCGGTTGAAGGATGAGCGTTCAAAACCGTCTGATGAGCGGCTTTCGGACACGGACGCGGATGATCTAGCCGTGTCAATGCAAAGCGTTAAAGCTCATAAACGCAAACGGTCAGAGCCCGGCCGTGTGAGCGCACCAACCGCTGTACAAACGCCAAAGTCTGTGTCAAAAAAAGATAAGCCTGACGCAAATGCAGAAGAAAAAAAGATACAAGAAGAAGCTGACATTAATAAAAATAACGAACCTTTTGAAGCTGTTGATATTGATGATTTGTTATCAGATTTTTAGTTTGAGGAGATGTTTTATGATGGTTAAAAACAACGCAGCCGGAGGCGGCCGACTAAGGAGTTTGGCTTCTAAAAGCCGCGCTTCGGGTGCTGTCCTGCCATGAAGCTTTCAATAGAAAAGCTTATAAAAGACTTTGGAACAATCAGCATTGATAATCTAACAAGCACCGAAGAACCGATAACAGAATACGGCCTGTATACAGAGGAACCCTGTACAGGCCGTATTCTTGTGTCTGAAAAAGAACAAAACAATTTCTATTATTTAAAAGGAGGTAAAGATTATGCCAAGAAAAAAAGCAATACCAACCCCGGATGATACCGAAACTAAAAGCATGGACAACACAGGCTACGCTCAAGACCCGGAGAATGTCACAGCGCCCAACGGCGAACGGGGAGAGGTATATGACGGGATGATTGATGAAACAAGCTTATCCGATGATGCGCCAAAACCTGATATCAGCCCGGACAGTGTAGTTGAACCGGGTTCAGACGAAACAAATAATATACCGGAATCAGCCATTGTTTCAAACCCTGTGCGCGGGTTATCTGCCCCAACCCACCCCAGGACACCGGCCAAACCTGCCGATTCAATCTTAACCATTGTGGTCGGTGGTGAGGTAGAAACACAAAAAGACAAAGAAAATACCATCTGGCATGAGATAAAAAATTCTCATGTCACCGGTACTCATCTAACGGGCGTCTTAGGTAAAGTGGAACAATTGGAAAGCGGCGGTTTAATAGCGCTCGCAGATTATAAAGGCCAGCGGATCGCCATTCCTATAAAAGAAATGATGCTTGGGCTGAACCGCCCCAAAGGACAAAGCGAACATGATTTCAGCGAGCGTGAATCCCGTGTATTAAACCGTATGATGGGCGCTGAAATTGATTTTGTTGTACGCGGTATAACAGGTACAGGCGAAGAACGGGCCGCTGTCGCAAGCCGCAGAGCTGCTATGATGCGCCTGCGCCGGCGTTATTATCTGACCGACGGTACAACCGGCAAACCTATGGTCTATCCGGGACGTATTGTAGAGGCCCGTGTCATAGCTGTGAGCCAATTGTCTGTACGTGTTGAGATATTCGGCGTGGAAACATCTATCCGTAATTGGGAGCTTAGCTGGGGATATATGGGGGATGCCAGAGATCTGTATTATGTGGGAGATTCGGTTCAAGTACGTGTTACAAGCGTGAGCGGTGATACTCCCGAAAACCTGCGTATTAAAGCTGATATACGATCACTGACTGTTGATGATACCAATGAAAAGCTGAAAGCGCTGAAGCCTCAGACTAACTGTTTGGGCACAGTTACGGCTGTACGTAATGGTGTTGTATTTATCAGCTTAATAGACGGGATCAGGGCTATCGCCCATAAATGCTATGACCGCCGTAAGCCCGGCAAAGGTGATGTTGTACTTTTTGTTGTGACGCGTATAGATGAAGAGGGCGGTGTCGCGCTGGGGATTGTAGCGCGGATTGTAAAACGCAATATTTAGCCATTTTAAAGCACCGGGCGGAAGCTTTCATACTTTACGTCCGATTTTTTTATACAAAAGGAGGCGTTGATGAGGCTGATAAACGGCGACTGCTTGATTGAAATGGATGCGCTGATAAACGAAGGTATAAAAGTTGACATGATACTTTGCGACCCGCCCTATGGATTAACAAAAAACAAATGGGACTGCGTAATTGATATAGATGCTTTATGGGACAGATGGAAACGGCTGATAAAATGCAGGGGAGCCATTGCCGTATTCGGGCAGGATAAATTTAGTGCGCGGATGATGTTGTCCAATAGAAAATGGCATAGATACAATATAATCTGGCTAAAGACTACGCCTACAGGCTTTTTAAACGCTAACCGTATGCCTTTGAGAATCCATGAAGATATCATGATTTTCTATAATAAGCTGCCTACTTTTAATCCTCAGAAGACCACCGGCCATACTCCTGTTCATTCCTATACAAAACATACTTCCGATGGAAGCAACTATGGTAAAACACAAACAGGAATTTCCGGCGGCGGCAGCACAGAGCGCTATCCCACAAGTGTATTGTTATTTCGGACAGATAAGCAGAAATGTTCGCTGCATCCGACACAAAAGTCGGTCGAGCTTTGCTCATATTTAATCCGTACATACACAAATGAAACGGATTTGGTTTTAGATTGCTGTATGGGCAGCGGCTCGACAGGTGTAGCGGCCAAGCTTTTGAACCGTAAATTCATTGGGATCGAGCTTGACAGAAAATATTTTGAAGCAGCAAAAAAACGAGTTGAACTTGCTTAAAAATATTTTACAAAAATAAAGAAAGAAGGCGAATTTATCTATGAAAATAAAATCCGAAACAAAAGAATTGAAACCTACTGACATAACCAAGAGCCAAAAAATCTTTATGAGCCTTGGCGCTGTTACCGGCGCAATAGTTATCGGCATAGTGATATTCACAGCGCTAATGTTTATCGGAAAACCCGTTTTACCTGAAAGCCGCAGCCTCTTCACTCTTTATGACACTTACAACATGACCATTTTGGTAGTCTTTGATGAGGAACCCCCGCTTGTGCAATTCGTCGCACCGGACGGAAGCAAAGTGGATATGATGAATATCCGATACCGGCCCGGCAGTAATTTCATCCAATACTTTCTGCCAAACGCCATGCCCGGTAATTGGCGCATGAATTATGACCCGTTATCCAACACCGAAATATCGACCCCTTATTCAGTTTATATGACAAATATTTTTATCCGGGATTTTCACACACCCGCGGTTATGGATGAAAACGGGAACATACCTCTGTCTATCATGGTATCCGCTGATGAAAGCCGTGAGTTTCATTATGAGATTCATGCGGTATTCACAGCCGATGATAACAGTGTTACAGAAGAAACCCTGCTGGCTATCGGATATGGGATGCTCAATGAAGAAATCTTTTTGGTTCTAAGCGCCGAAGATATCCGTGATATGGGCGGGTTTATGCTACGGCTTACTGCTTATGTGCGGCACGGTCAAGCATCAATACGGGATACGGCCTGGCTGGATTTGAGAGCCGGATAAAACAACACAGTAAATTCAGCGTTTATAACGATATATTTAACATTATTTTTGTTGATATCATTTCTTAATTCGTGTTATAATAAATAAGGATATATGACGAAATGGGAGTGATATTCAATGCGCCTATATACACAAACTGCGGAAATCCTGCGTTCTATGGTGCCGGTGTCCAGATTTAACAGAGGCGAAGCGGCTAAAATTTTTGATGAGGTTGAACAGACAGGTATAAAGATTGCGATTAAAAATAACAAGCCTGCTTGTGTGCTGCTCTCCCCTCAAAAATATAAAGAAATGATTGATGAAATGGAAGAGTTACACTTACTTATAGAAACTGAAAAAAGGCTGGCGGATGGCAGCCAATATCATTCATTTGAAAGCGTTCTGGCCGGTAATAAGATGACATTATCCGAAATAGAGGCTATGGATGATGTGGAGATTGAATGATGGCATGGTCTGTTGTTTTTCATGATAAAGCGAAGAAAGAGTTTGACAGGCTGAACGGCTTATCAAAGACTCAAGCAGCAAAGGCAATCCATAAAGTGTCGTTAAACCCTTTGCCTCAGTCGGAGGGGGGCTATGGCAAGCCTCTTGGTAATAATCAATCATCCAAGTTAGCCGGATGTTTAAAAATCAAGCTGAAAGGCATTGGCTTGAGGGTCGTATATCAATTGATCCGGGAAGATACGGTGATGAAAATTATCGTTATTTCATTAAGAGATGATGATAAAGTCTATAAAACAGCAGAAAATCGAATCAATTAGCAGCGGCATAATTCAGCCGTAGGCTACGGGCGCGTAATTGCAAAACAGAGGGTGACTTTATGATTTATAAATGTGCAAAATGCAGCTTTCTCTTTGAAAGAAAAAATGAGCCGTCAAAATGCCCAAGCTGTGATAAGCAATGTATAGTTGAGGCAAACAGTAGTGATCGGCAAGTTTATAAGCAGTTAATCAATAATCAAAAGACCGGTCACTATAATGGGAAGTAAATATTATGAAACAAAAATCTATTATGAATAAACCCTCGCGGTATCAACATCAGCCGCGAGGGTTTTTCAATTAAAAGGAGATAAAAGGTGATGATAAGAAAATTCCGGCCGGTTTTATTAATAATCCTGTCGCTTATACTGCTTGCAGCCTGCGCCCCGGGCGCTGCGAAATCCGATACGGAGTTAACGGATTTGAATATTCAAGTCAGAAAAAGGCACAAACCGGAAGAACCTGACCCCGGAGGTTTAATAGCTGTTCATATTGTAGATGTCGGTGAAGGTGACGCTATCTTAATTGTGCAGGGCGGTT
>JGI20163J15578_10000853_pt1 | contig 12685 bp, 9 predicted proteins | sample TergutCu122P1_FD_15578 | JGI IMG/M metagenome (IMG submission 15578)
TAAGGAGTCTCTAAATCCCCTGATGGTGAAAAACGCATCTTCACGTGTCCATATTGACCCGAACCACCACTTTGCTTTTTGTGCTTAGAATCGATGTCTGATTCTTTACGAATGGTCTCTCTAAAGGCTACTTTTGGTGTTTCCATCACAATCTCTACCTTGTAGCGGGAAGCCAGCTTGCTGGCAACAATGTCCAGGTGTTGTTCGCCGATTCCGTAGATTAAGGTTTGTCTATTCTCAGCGTCATTTACCGTTTTAAGGGTAACATCTTCTGCCATTAATCTTGCTAGAGCTTGAGACAATTTATCCTCATCCCCTTTGGTCTTCACGCTATACTTCATGTAAGTATAAGGCTTGGTAAAGTCAGGTCTTGCAAAGGTTACAGGGGTTGCCTTAGTAGAAAGGGTATCCCCAGTATTGGTATTGGATAGTTTTGCCATGGCTCCAATATCTCCTGCAAATAGCTCTGCTACCTCTGTGGGCTTGTTCCCCAGTAAGGTGAATAGCTTACCTGGCTTTTCTTCTGAGTCTGAATCAGCATTAAACAGCACATCTTCCCCTTTGAGCACTCCAGAACCTACCTTTATAAAAGAGTATTTTCCGATAAATGGATCCACCATGGTCTTGAAAACATAAGCGGTTTTAGGCTTAGAGAAATCATAGTTGGCCTCAAAGATCTCATTAGTTGTACGGTTAATTCCTGCAAAAGAGCGTTTGTCAGGACTTGGTAAGAAACGTACAATATCAGATAATAAATTAGCAACTCCTTGAGCTTGTAAGCTAGAGCCCATGCCTACTGGAACAAGATCTCCATTGGTTACTTCTTGACGAAGAGCGGAGCGAATCTCTTCTACCGAGAACTCTTCCCCTTCAAAGAATCGATCCATAAACTCTTCACTGGTCTCAGCAACGGCTTCCATTAAGGTTCCACGTAACTCTTCAAGGTTATCTAATGCGTACTCAGGAATGTCACAATCTTCCCACTTTCCTGGGGTAGTATAACGACGTCCTGCATTCTTAATAATGTTAATGTAACCTACTAACTTCTCATTTTCACGAATAGGCATATAATGAGGTGCAATCGACTTCCCATACAAATTGGTTAAATCTTCCACCACCTGACGGAAACTTGCATCATCTACATCCATCTCAGATACGTAAATCATCCTTGGTAAGTTGTACTTATCACATAACTCCCAAGCCTTCTCTGTTCCCACTTGAACTCCTGCTTTACCTGACACTACGATTACAGCAGCGTCAGCCACACTTACCGCTTCTTCTACCTCTCCAACAAAATCAAAATACCCTGGAGTGTCTAAAATGTTAATCTTTGCTTTCTCCCACTCAATAGGAATTAAACTTGTACTCAGTGAAAAGCCACGTTTTTGCTCTTCTTTATCAAAATCACTCACCGTATTGCCATCTTCTACTCGTCCCATACGGCTGGTTACACCTGTTACATTCAGCATTGCTTCCACTAAAGTGGTCTTACCACAACCTCCGTGGCCCAGTAATACTACATTTCTGATCTCATCCGTTCTGTAAACCTTCATTCAGTTATAGCCTCCTTGTTTATCTTTTATTAGGGTGATTTTGCTAATTAGCTTGCAGCTAACCTTGTAGGGGCGATTTGCGATTCCCGTCACCCTAAAACACCATGAGTACATTCTACTAAAAAAACACAGCCATTACAACATTTTTTGAAAAGTTTTCAAATCAAAATGAATTTATATTGCCTCAAAGTCTATAGAAGTCTATAATACAAGTAAAAGTCTATAGAGGTCTATAAAGAAGGAGTAAGAGCAGTCAAATGATTGAGTTAAATTCCGCAAATCCTTTAAAAGGTGAAATTAATGTCCCAGGGGACAAGTCTATCTCCCACCGAGCCATTATGTTAGGCTCATTGGCAACTGGCACTACGAGAATTCATAACTTCTTAGAGAGTGCCGATTGCATTGCTACTATTCATTGCTTTCGCAAGATGGGAATTGATATAGAAAGAGAACACCACAATCCTGTACCCCTTTCTAACGATAACACCAGTAGGGGGTTTTTTGAAAATAATGCCACTATAGTCATTCAAGGGAAAGGTTTACATGGCCTTACCCCACCTGAGGCCGTTCTTAATGTAGGTAATAGTGGGACTACTGCTAGATTGTTGGCTGGAATTTTGGCTGGTCAACCCTTTAGAAGTGAAATATCTGGAGATTCGTCTTTAAACAGTCGCCCTATGAATCGAATCATCACTCCTTTAAAAGAAATGAATGCTCGTATTACAAGTATTTTAGGAAATGATTGTGCCCCCCTAGCAATCGGAGCAAACAAAGAAATTTCTCTTACCTCTCAGACTTGGACTGGTCAAGATGATTCCTTAGAAACCCCCAAAAAACTTAGAGGAATAAACTATCACTCTCCTGTAGCTTCTGCTCAGGTTAAATCCTGTCTTTTATTCGCTGGGCTTTATGCAGATGGAGTCACTTCTATAACCGAACCTTACCTCTCTAGAAATCATACCGAATTGATGCTAAAAGAATTTGGAGCACATATAAGAACAACATGGGATAAAATGAGCAAGGATTCAAAAAGCAACTTTGCTCTCTCTTACCACCATGAATTTAAGACAGATGGATCAAGAAGTCAGCCAACTGCTATTCTTTCTCCAAGCAATTCTTTAGCTGCTCAAGAAATCATTGTGCCAGGAGATATTTCTTCCGCTGCTTTTTTCATTGCTGCAGGTTTGGTTGTCCCAAACTCGGAGATTCTAATTAAGAATGTAGGAGTTAATCCTACTCGACGGGGAATACTTCAGGTTTGCCAAAAGATGGATGGTAATGTCATCCTAGGGAATGAGCGAATTCAAAATGGAGAACTTGTAGCAGATATTTTAGTAAAATCCAGCCTCCTAAAAGGGACAACGATTGAAGGAGAAATTATCCCCACTCTCATTGATGAAATCCCAATTATTGCTGTCATGGCAGCTCTGGCAGAGGGACAAACGGTTATTAAGGATGCCAGCGAACTAAAAATAAAAGAAAGTAATCGAATTGATACCGTTGTCTTTAATCTCAAAAACATGGGAGCAGATATTATTGCCACAGACGACGGGCTGATTATTCATGGTGGCAAAACACTTAACGGCACCCTCATTCAATCTTATCATGACCACAGAATTGCCATGGCTTTTTCTATTGCTGCATTGGTTGCCAAAGGAAGCACAAAAATAATGGATAGTCACTGTGTAAATGTGTCCTATCCAAGCTTCTTTGATACTCTTAACTCATTATTATAACCAAGCTATTCCACTGGTCATCGCGAGAAATTATACACCCTTACTCATTATTGCGGGAAGCTATATACTCCTGCCATATCTCTAGAACAACCTTACCTTTTAGAGGATGCCTTAAAAAAGGTGCAATCTCAGCCAAAGGCTCTAACACAAAATCTCGATTGTGCAAATCCATATGGGGAATACTCAAATCTTTGTTGTTATATACCCAATCATCATAAAATAAGATGTCCAAATCTAAAGTTCGTGGCTCCCATTTTCCTTTACGAACCCTTCCCGCTTTTGCTTCTATCTCATTAAGAGCTTTTAACAATTCCTCAGGAGTGTATAAGGTTTGAAGGAAGATACAACCGTTTAGATAATCTTCTTGATCTTCATTTCCATAAGGTTTTGTTTCAATCCATTTGGAAACCTCTACCACCTTATTATTCTCATCTTGATCCAAAGCAACTAAAGCATCTTCCAGATACTTTCTTTTATCTCCAACGTTTGAGCCTAATCCAATGTAAGCATCGTGCCACTTTCTGTTAATTTCTACAGAAACATAATCAAAAGGTAAGCTAATGGGAGCCTGGGGTTTCTTTACCTCAAGCTGAACTAATTTTATCTTCTCAAACTTTAACAATAGCTCTCTCGCCAACTTCTCAGCTACTGCCTCTAATAAATTAAAAGTATTTTCCTTCATGTAGCTGTTGATAAAACGGCTCACCTCTCCATAACTCACAGAATCCAGTAAATCATCAGACAAACCAGCTTGCCTCGTGTCCAAATGTAGAACTACTGACACAAAAAAATCTTGCCCCAACTTCTTCTCTTCTTCATATACTCCATGATTTGCAAACACTTTTAAGTCTTTGACTTTGATTTTATCCATGAATTTACCTTTTTTGTTATTTCAAAGAATCCTATTATCTCTATAACTTATAAACATCATTAGTATGACACACTATATCCAAACTTCTTCTAGTTCTATTCACTCATTTATTCATTATGGCCTCTGTCATTTTTATTGCTCTTACACTTGATTTCACATCATGAACCCTGACAAAAGCACAACCTACCATAGCTGCCAGTGTAGTAGTAACGAGAGTGCCTTCTTCTCTCTCAGAAAAAGGCAAATCCAGAGTAATTCCAATTACCGACTTTCTAGATGCCCCAAGTAAAACGGGATACCCCAATGACTGATATGCATCTAAACATCTCATCACCTCCAAATTCTGCTCATAACTCTTGGCAAATCCAACTCCTGGATCGATGATTATCTTGTCATCTTCAATCCCTGCCTCTTTTGCCAATAAAATACTTTCCTTTAAATCATTAACTGTATCGGGAATAAAATCTTTATAATCCAGATTCTGCCGATTATGCATTAAACAAATTGCCACATGATAATCTGCCACTAACCTAGCCATCTTTTCATCATATTTCAAACCCCAAACATCATTGACCATATCCACACCAAGTTCTATCGCAACTTTAGCCACAGGGCTTTTATAAGTATCAATAGATAAAGGTACATCAAATTCCTTCTTTAATTTTTCAATTACTGGTGCCACTCGATGAATTTCCTCATCTACAGAAATTTGGGTATGACCTGGCCTAGTTGATTCCCCTCCAATGTCCAGAATATCTGCACCTTCTTTTACTAACTTGCTGGCGTGAGTTAGGCATCTATCAATTTGATTATACTGCCCTCCATCCGAAAAAGAATCTGGGGTTATGTTCATAATCCCCATTACATAGGTATGATTCTTAACATCAAACTCTCTCTTTCCTATTTTCATAAGCTTCCTTACTCCTTTATCACCTGCAAGAAAGCATTGGCTCGCTCTTGGTCTTCTTTAAAGTCCCCCCTTTTAACTAAAGTGACCGTTTTTGAACCCACTTTCTTTACTCCTCTCATGGTCATACATAGATGCTCACCTTCAATCATTACAATCGCACCTTTTGCATCCAAATGCTCCATTAAGGCATCGGCCACTTGATTGGTTAATCGTTCCTGTAATTGTAAGCGTCTAGCATATACCTCGACGGTCCTCGCTAGTTTGCTAAGACCGACTACCTTGCCATTAGGAATGTAACCAATATGTACTTTACCAAAAAAAGGCATCATGTGATGCTCACACAAAGAATGAAAATGAATGTCTTTTTCAACAATCATCTCGTTGTCTTCCACTTTAAACACTTTACTTAAGTGTTTCTTAGCATCTTGTTTATACCCATTGCAAACCTCTTCATACATCTTTACTACACGCTGAGGAGTGTCTAACAAACCTTCCCGAAGAACATCCTCTCCGATTCCTTCTAATATTAACCTTACTCCTAGCATTATCTTTTTATGTTCCATGATCTCGCTCCAATTCTATTGTTTTTTTCCTTGTTTAACTCATTATTAATAAATGCGATGTCCATTTGTTGTTTATCCATATGAATTAAAATTAGCACAGCTATAGAATTTTGTCAAACATGCCTTGTAGACAGTTTTAACACACTTTTATTGATTTTGTTGAAAACAGTGGTATAATAAATGTACAACACTATTGACACGAAAAAAGGAGGACCAACAGATGAAATTTACTTTTGCACACAATAACCTGAATGTGTTTAATCTTGAGAAATCACTGGAGTTTTACAGAGAGGCACTAGGACTAGAAGTGACTCGCACCCGACATGCAGATGATGGTAGTTTCACATTGGCTTTTTTAGGAGATTCTGCCACTAGCCATCTCTTAGAGCTTACTTGGCTAAGGGACATGGACAGGCCTTACAATCTAGGTGATAATGAATTTCACTTGGCTTTTATTGTAGATGACTTTGATGCCGCTTATGAAAAACATAAGGAGATGGGTGTTATTTGCTACGAAAACAAGAAAATGGGAATCTATTTTATCGCTGATCCTGATGGCTATTGGCTAGAGATAGTTCCAGCTAAAAGATAGTTAAAATGGTGAGCATGTTCACTCATAACATTGTACCCAAGAAAAACAAATAAACTGAGAGGCCAAAGTTAAATTGAATTATCAAGAAGCAAAAGAATACTTAGATAGTATATCAAACACAGGAATTATTCTTGGGCTGGAAACCATTAAAAACTTGTTAGAGGAGTTAGGTAATCCCCAAGAGGATTTGAAATTTGTTCACCTTGCTGGTACAAACGGTAAAGGTTCAGTTTTAGCTTATGTTGCAGCCATTACCCAAGAGGCAAACTACAAAACAGGACAGTACACCTCTCCTCCTTTAATCACTAGAAGAGAACAAGTGCAGATTAATGGAGAGTGGATATCCAAAGAGGGCTTTGCGAAGCTCGTAGAGAAAGTAAGAGATGCCACCAATCGTCTTGAGGAAAAGAACAAAACATTACCAACGGTTTATGAAGTTGAAACGGCAATGGCTTTTTTATATTTTCAAGAAGCAAATTGTGATATTGTTATTCTAGAAACAGGCATGGGTGGACGAGATGACGCCACCAATGTTGTTAAAAATACTTTGGTAGCAGGATTTACTTCTATTAGTTTGGATCACATGAGCTTTTTAGGGGAAACCATAGAAGAAATAGCGGTTGTTAAGTCTGGAGTTATTAAGGCGAATTCTATTGTTGTTTCAGGAATACAAAAGCCCAGTGTTTTGGAGATTCTTAGAGAAAAAGCGAAAACAAAAGGTGTCACTTTTGATTTTGTATGTGAAAGTGAACTCAAAGTAATTGAAGAAACACATCATAAGCAAATATTCACCTATAAATCAAGTCCTCCTTTGACTATCCAAATGGCGGGGAGTCATCAGGTTGAAAATGCGGCAGTTGCTTTAAAGATTATTGATAAGCTACAGAGATTAGGATTTGAAATTTCTGAAGAAGATATAAAATCAGGGTTGTTTAAAACGAAAGTTTTTGGAAGATTTTCTACTATTAGGGACAATCCCATTCTTATTGTGGATGGTGCTCACAACGAAAATGGAGTATTACGCCTAAGAGATAACATCATAAGACTATTTCCAAATCAAAAGATTACTTTTATCATGGGTATTTATAGGGATAAAAAAGTTGTCGAAATAGTTAGGATGATTTTACCTTTAGCTAAGGCGGTATATACTGTCTCTTTGGCAAATGAAAAACGTACACTAACGGCAGTAGAATTGAAAGAAAAGTGTGAAGAATTATCAACCACCAATCATGATATAGGGATTTTGGCTTGCGCTTCTATCGATCAGGCAGTAAGATTAGCTTTAGAAAATGCAGGAAAAAATGGAGTAGTAGTTGCTCTTGGTTCTTTGTCTTATTTAGGAGCTGTGGCTAATCATTTAAAAACGAGAGGAGAAGGCAATTCCTCACGGAGCTAATATACCGTGCTTTCTTGCCCAAACAGTTATGAAGAAAATTGTCGAAACATACAAAAAAATGGATTTTAGAACAAAGTCTGGAATATTAGTTATTTTTATTGGCGTAGTCATAGCTACATTAATCATTATTGAAGCAGTAACCAGCCCAGTTCCTCCTACACCAATACCTAACGAAATCACTCTAGTGATTCCAGGAGAAGAGGGTATAGATATAGTGCTTCAAGAAGATGGAGTGTACATTGAAACTACAATTATAAATTTTCGAGGAATAGATTTCACTATTCCTGTAAACTGGGATGTCAAGGAGACAGAAGAGGGTTTAATGATTTCCTTTGTTCATCATGCCCAAGGACATATATTACTCATTGAAACCATATCTAGTAGTACTGAACTGCCTTTAGAAAATAATCTGGCTTTAATTTCATCTATCTTTAATGATACCATTGAAGACTTTGAATTCCAAGCCATATTGGTTTCTATGTTACCAGCTTTGCGTCATCAATATACTGTGGAAGTAGGAGATGTTCACTATGATATTATTGGCTTTCTATTTCCCAATAGAGATGAACTAATATATGTGCAATTTGGAACACCAACAGGGGAGGCAAAAGATAATGATTTACTTCGCTTTGTTACAAATATGATCATTCAATTAGTGCTTCCGCCTAGCGATTTCCCCCCTATGGAATAACATAAAAAGAGTTGTTAGCAAGATTACTTTCTTACAACAACTCTTTTATATTTTTCTGAAAACACTCTTTTAAAATGCTTTTAAAAACTACTCTTGCTCAGATTTTTTTTTCAATAATCCTCCACCTAATAGTACAGATGAAGATAAAACTAAAGCCGCTAAAGGTAATGATGCCTGAACGGTATCCCCAGTTTGAGGTGCTGCAATAACTGCTGGTCCTGGTGTTGGTGCTCCGCCACCTGGTGGTGTTGGTGGGGTTGGACGACAAAAGTCACAACATTCTGTATTTCTACATTCACAGACTTCACACAGACAAGCGGTACAAACGCAGCATACACAGTTCTCTTGGTTACAGTGCTCACAAACTACTGGCGGTGGTGGTACACACTGACACATAGCTAATGTAAGACCACACTCTGGACATTCTGCACATAATATACAGGCACAATTTTCATCTCCTGGCCAATCGCATACATGATACAGCAAGTAAAGGAACTCATTCACAAAACCTTCTTCAAAATCTCCAGTTAAAGGATCGAAGCTCCAAGCGAGAAAATCATGTACACTTGCAAAAATCGCTAAAAAGCCATGTTGCTCCGGCAAAGATAGACTATCCCAATTTGTATACGCAAATTGCAGAATTTCATCAAATCCTGTAGCTAAAACATTGTTTTGACCATCTATCAATGTTGTTTCATACCAAAGGTCATTCCATATGGCTAAATTGTCTTGAAAATCAGCCCATACCTCACTTGGGAAACCTTCTGGTCCAACAGTAGTCGCTACATGTACAGCAAAGTTAATTTGATCCCTAAGGTGTATTAATTCCCCAATCAGTGCAACCAACATTTGATATTCAGCACTAAATCCAGATCTGTCATCTAGCTCATCACTCATTGCCAGCGCATCAAGATAATCACCATCTGTATACTCTTCTTCTAAATACTCATCATTAGAATACTCATCATTAGAATACTCATCCTCTAAGTACTCATCCTCTGGTGTATCAGCATCTAACGTCTCTGGCAAATCAACTTCAGCCACTTCTGCCTCAGGTGCTTCTGTTTCAACCACCGGTACTTCAAGTGCTGGGTCATCCGCAACTACAGTTAATGGTAAAGCAAGTACCATTGCAGCCACAACCAAAATAACTAAAATTCTATTTGTTATTTTCTTCATTAAGTTTATACCATCTCCTTTCATAATATTTTTAAATCTAAATGCTTTAAAAACTAAAAAACTAGTGGCACATTACACTCCACAATCCCAGTAATTATAACACTTTTTTTTGATTTTGCAAAGCGTTTTTTTGCGTTTTTTATTTTTTTTTTAATTTTTTTACATTTTTTTAATATTATTCAATAAAATTCAGTAACATTTGCTATTTCAACCCCATTGCTGTATGATGGACTGAGCGTGACAATACAGTCGTTTGAAGATTTATTGACGCTTACATGTGATGGCAGAAAGGTCTTAATATTTTATGAACTTAGCAATACTCGCTTTAAAAGACAGCATCTTTCGCAGGAAACTACTTCAAATCGCTATACCTGTATCCTTACAAAATCTAATTAATTTTAGTGTAAGCGCCGCAGACGTGCTCATGGTTGGTCAATTAGGGGAAGCCCAGCTTTCAGCCGTGTCTATTTCTACTCAATTTACTCTTTTGTACATGGTCATCACCTTTGGCGTTTCCAGTGGTTGTGGAGTCTTAGCAGCCCAATATTGGGGAGCCAACAACAAACAAGCAGTACGAGATGTTTTTGCTTTCATGTATCGGGTGATGGCTTTTGTAAGCATACTCTTTGCCGCCATAGCCTTTTTCTTTTCTCGCCACATTTTGTCTTTTATGATTGTAGACCCTGAGGTGGTTGCTCTAGGAGTGGAATATCTGAGCATCGTGAGCATCGGGTATCTATTCTTCGGATTTGCTGCTTCTACTGTTGGTCTACTACGCTCTACAGGCACCGTTAAAATCGCCCTTTGGACTTCTTTAATCTCCCTTATCATCTGTTTAATTCTAAATTTTGGATTAATTTTTGGTAATCTTGGCATGCCAGCATTAGGAGTTGCCGGGGCAGCTATCTCTACCTCTATGGCTTGGTTTACCTTCCTATTAATTATGATGTTTTATCTCTTTAAATTCGACAATAACATTGCCTTTCGGTTTAAAGCCCTCTTTAAGAAAAATGCTGAGATAAAGAATCTTTTCATCTCTCACTCCACTCCCGTATTAATCAATGAAATTGGCTGGGCTGTAGCCAACTTTATCTTAGCAATTATCATTGGTAGAATGGGAAGAGAGGTGGTTGCCGCCAACAGCATCGCTCATCTCCTTCTTCAATTTACAGGAATTATCATCTTTGGAATCTCCGCTGCTGCGGCAACGATTATTGGTAATACCATTGGAGCAGGTAGGAAGGATTTGGCACAGAAGTATGCCATGGGAATGCTGCTGATTAGCTTTATAGTTGGAATTGGTGCTTTTGTGGTGATTCAGCTGATTCGAGTGCCACTGGTTAATTTTTATGAAATCTCTGAGCAAGCAAAGGGATATGCTCTAGGAATTACTCACATAGCTTCTTTTATCGCCATCTTCAAATCCGTCGCCATGGTTTCCTTAATGGGAACCTTAAGAGGAGGTGGAGATACCAAGTACGTTCTCCTTATGGATATTGTCTTCATGTGGGTCATTGCCATTCCCCTTGGAGCCTTCTTTGGTTTGTATCTACAGCTACCGGTTCACCTCGTTTATCTTGCCATCAGGTGTGAGGATTTCTTCAAGACAATCGCCGTGCTTTGGAGAGTTCCGAAAGGGAGGTGGATTAAAGAGTTGGTTCGTAGAAATTAGCATAATAATTTTCCAGAAAAAATGATCAAATAGGCTACTGCATTCTAGATTACGAAATCTATTTTGCAGTAGCCATTTTACTTTTATATTCTTTTATCCGCGACGAACACATTCTCACGTTCTATTAGTACCGCTTCTCCTTAACCTTGAATTTGTATAGCTAAGTAGTTCAAGGAAGAAGAATGAGTCATAGTTTACCTATGGCGAGTGATGATAACGCAGAAATACAACGCTATAAAAATTCAAGGCGCATGGGTTCGACTCCCGTCAGGTTATGGGATTGATATTAGTTAATGGTTCTCTTCACATAAGTGGTATGCAGCAAGTGGTGAGCTTTTTCCCCACCTGGTTCTCCTAAGAATTCATCATACAACTTGATGATGGACGGATTCTTGTGAGACTTACGAAGTGGTTTTGCTTCGTCGATGTCATACAATACTTTGGCACGTAGTGCTTTTACATCAGTAGTGTTCCAAGTTTCAGCGGTACATTGTGGTTGTCCACCACCATTGACACATCCTCCTTGGCAACCCATAATCTCGATAAAGTGATAGTCAGACTCTCCTGCTCTTACTTTATCCATGATCTTCTTGGCATTGACCATCCCTGAAGTTATAGCAACTTTCACTTCTATTCCTGCTACGTTGTAGGTAGCCTCTTTGATCCCTTCTGTTCCGCGAACATCGTGGAAGTCTACACTAACGGCTTCTTCCCCTGTTAACTTCTCTACTGCTGTACGGAGTGCCGCTTCCATTACTCCTCCAGAAGCTCCAAAGATAACACCACCACCAGTAGATTCTCCAATTGGATCATCAAAGGCTTCGTCTGGTAAGCGGGTAAAGTCGATTCCTACTTTACGAATCAATCTGGCTAATTCTCTAGTAGTGATGGAAATGTCCACATCTGGATAGCCCGTTGCATCTTGGTTATCACGAGCACGCTCAAACTTCTTGGCGGTACAAGGCATTACACTTACGCTTACGATATCTTTTGGATCAATGCCTTTTAGGTTGGCATAGTAAGATTTGGCAATGGCACCAAACATCTGCTGTGGTGATTTACAGCTTGACAGATGGTCGATAAGGTCTGGATAGTAGTGCTCACAATACTTCACCCAACCTGGTGAACAGGAAGTAAACATAGGCAGTTTACCACCTCCATTGATGCGAGACAGGAATTCCGCCGTCTCTTCCATAATGGTTAGGTCAGCGGTAAAGCTGGTGTCAAATACTCCATCAAAGCCAATTCTTCGAAGAGCTGCTGCCATCTTACCTTCTACGTCTGTTCCTACTGGATAGCCAAACTCTTCTCCAAGAGCCGCACGAACTGCAGGAGCCGGTTGCACCACTACATGCTTGGTAGGGTCGTTAATAGCTTCTAATACTTGGTCGGTAAAGTCTTTCTCGTAGATGGCACCTACAGGACACACGTTAATGCATTGTCCACAAGAGATACAGCTGGTCTCACCTAATCCCATATCAAAGGCAGAACCAATGGAAGTTTTGAATCCACGATAATTGGG
>JGI20163J15578_10000854_pt1 | contig 12683 bp, 10 predicted proteins | sample TergutCu122P1_FD_15578 | JGI IMG/M metagenome (IMG submission 15578)
CGCTGTGCCGCTGTGCCGCTGTGCCGCTGTGCCGCTGTGCCGCTGTGCCGCAGCAAGCAATATTGCGTGTTTCTACAAGTACAAAATTATTGCTCATTTTTGCAATTATAAGTTTTCTCGCAATCCGCGTCAACAATTACTTTTAGGGAAAATAAAGTAATGTAGCCCCGAACAAGTTCGGGATGCTGCGCAATTTATTCCCGATTGAATAAATCAGCGGTTCCTTAGACTTCAGAATGTTTTCTTCCAAACAAAAGGTATTATACCGCATATAATACCTTTTGTTTATGCAAATACCATTCCTGTAAAGGGGTTTTTACCCCGGGCTCTCGAGGCAAATTCCGCCGAGCCGGCCTTCGCGGATATCTGTCAACAAAATGCGCGCGGTTTTGTCGCTGTCAACTCTTCCGCCGGATAGCGAAGCGTATCCAGAAACTTCATGCAAAAATTTATTTTTGTTCCTAGAATTTGTTCCGGAAACAAGGCAGCCGCGCTTTCTGCCAACCAGCTCGAAAATCTCCGCAGCGCTTTTCGCCTCTATTTCCGCTAACTCAATTCTATATCTTTCCGAAAGCCGTACAGGGTATAATTCTTTTAACAATTCCAAAGCTTTGAAAGCAATATCATCCCTGTAAAGAATTGAGTCTTTTACGCTGCCAAGAATCGCCAGTTTTTCGCCAACCTGGGGATCTTCAAACTTGTGCCACAAAACTCCCGGGGTATCTGTAATCTGAATTTTGTCCGAGACTTCGACTTTCTTAAGCGCCTTTGTAACGCCCGGAGTATTTCTTACATCCTGTTTACGCTTACCCGCAAGCTTGTTAAGAATTGCGGATTTGCCAACATTGGGAACGCCGATAATCATCACGCGTATGGCTCGTTTGCCAAACCATGAAGCATCTTTGCACAAGCGGCTACAACTTTCTATTATAGTCGTTAGCTTTTTGTTAGAGATCGCGGACACGGCAATAACTTCTCTGTTTTTCGCACCAAGAGATTTAAAACTATCAGTCCATTTATCCAAAATTGATTTGTCTGCGAGGTCTGCTTTGTTAAGAACGATAACCGTAGGCTTGTGTTCTGTTATTTTTTCAATCATGGGATTCCGGCTTGAATACGGGATTCTTGCATCGAGTATTTCGAGAATAACATCTACTTTTGCTGTTTTCTCTTTTATTTCGCGTAACGCTTTTGCCATGTGGCCCGGAAACCACTGAACTGTCATAAAAAATCTCCATCTCGGAATTATATTATTCGCTAGCTCCTAGCTTCCCTAATGAAACCCAGAACAGAACAAACGCAGGAACAAAGTCGCTTCGCAAGTCGCGAAAACAGTTGGTAAAACCAAAACCGGACAACAAGGGCGCTGTCTAATAATTGCATAAAATAACAAAATAATTATTTTTAATTCTTATTGGACAGCCCTTTTTTTATTTCGCTGCGATTTTCTCCCATCATCCCCTAAAAGGCGATGAATCTTTTAAAGTAACACTCCTGTTAAAAACAAGTTTTTCCTTGTTGCTATCTCTATCGCTAGTTTTGATGTTATCTTTGTTATCAAGGCAAAAATATCCTTGCCTTAAAAACTGAAAACTCTCTTCCGGAGTTGCGTCTGCAAGTGAAGCTTCTGCCAGAGCAGAGTTTAAAACTTCGAGCGAATCTCTGTTAAAGTTTTGCAGAAAATCCCCTGCTTCTTCGGGCTCTGCTTTTAAAAACAGGCTGCTGTATAAGCGCACTTCGACTTTTATTGCATCAGACTCAGAAACCCAATGCGATGTTCCTTTTACTTTTCTTCCGTCGTCTGTCCAGCCGCCTCTGCTTTTTGGGTCATACTCGCAGATAACCTCGATAACGTTACCTGCTTCGTCGATTTTGTAGTCAACACATTTTACATAGTATGCGTGCTTTAGCCGCACTTCGCCTCCCGGAGAGAGCCTAAAGTATTTCTTGGGCGGGTCTATCATAAAGTCTTCTTTTTCTATGTACAGGTGTTTCGAAAAAGGAATTTTTCTTGTTCCTGCTGATGGGTCTTCCGGATTATTTTCTGCATCAAACCATTCAATTTGATCATCAGGATAATTTTTTATAGTCACTTTAAGAGGGTCGAGAACAACCATTCTTCTTTGCGCTCTTTTGTTAAGATCTTCTCTAAGGCAAAATTCGAGAAGCGCGTAATCAACAACACTGTCTGCTTTTGCAACTCCTATTCGCGCGGCAAACTCGTGAATTGCCTGCGGTGTATAACCTCTTCGCCGAATGCCGGAAATTGTTGGCATTCTTGGGTCATCCCAGCCAGACACATAGCCCTCTTTTACAAGCCGCAAAAGTTTTCTCTTGCTCATAACAACATATGTAAGGTTAAGGCGCGCGAACTCAATCTGCTGCGGCTGTGCATCTATTTCTGTTTTCTCCACACACCAGTTATAAAGCGGTCTGTGATCTTCGAACTCAAGAGTGCACAGCGAGTGTGTAATTTTTTCAATTGCATCGGAAAGCGCATGAGCATAGTCATACATTGGATAAATACACCACTTGTCGCCTGTTCTGTGGTGAGTGGCATATTTAATTCTGTAGAGAACAGGGTCGCGCATATTTATGTTCGGGGAAGCCATGTCGATTTTTGCGCGGAGAACACACTCCCCTTCTTTAAATTCGCCTGCTCTCATTTTTGCAAAAAGCTCCAGGTTTTCTTTTACACTTCTGTTTCTGTATGGGCTCTCTTTTCCGGGCTCTGTAAGAGTTCCCCTATATTCTCTTATTTGGTCTGAATTAAGCGAATCAACATAAGCAAGTTCTTTTTCTATTAAAAGAACTGCATAATCATATAATCTCTCGAAATAATCTGATGCATAAAAAAGTTTGTCGCCCCAGTCAAAGCCAAGCCATTTTACATCTGTTTTTATTGATTCTGCATATTCGACTTCTTCTTTCTCCGGATTTGTATCATCAAAGCGAAGGTGAGTTATTCCGCCATACTGCTTTGCAATGCCAAAATTCAGGCAAATTGATTTTGCATGACCAACATGAAGATAGCCATTTGGCTCCGGCGGAAATCTGGTAATAACTTTTCCATTGTTTTTGCCTGCTGCAAGGTCGTCTTCGATTATTCTTTGTATAAAATTCTTTATAGTTTTATTCTCTTCCATAATAAATAGTTTTCCGATTTTAAATTAATGTGATTCGGCGCTTTTTCGCGACCTCCATGTCGCTGCGCCGAGCGCGACGTCCGTGTCGCAGTTGTTCTATTTGCCTTTTATTTTATAGATTTTCCTAAAAAAGAGATATAGGGAATTGAATAAATCAGCAGGTTCATAGATTTTTGAAAAATATATTGATGATCGCGACACAGAAAAAGAGTTGCTAATACAATTAAACTTATGTTTCAAAGAAATGAATTATTAAAGCTATCCCGCCCTGCGGCAAGATAGCTTATTACTTAGGGTGTTTTATAACCTAAGGAAGCACTGATTAAATTTGACTCTAATCAGTGCTTCCATATTTTTTTTCGTTTTCTTGCAGAAAACTGCGAAAAAAGGATAATAAAGTAATGCTGATTTATTCTCTATTGAATAAATCAGCGATTCCCTAAATTAGAAACCTATACCCAGTGCCAGACCAAGAAGAAATTTTCCGTCACCTACACTCTCTTGAGGAAACATATAGTTTGTTACTAGTTTAAATTCAGTAAAAACACCGCCTACTTGCCGTCTAAATGGAACAGCCTCAAAACCTATCAATGAGTGAGCATCCCATCCATAACCAATTACAGCACGAACAAAAGGAAGCACATCGTACTTTAGCTTTAATCCAAATCCAGAATCCGCGCCGTCGAATTTTTTAGTAGCTATACTTATAATTAAAGGATCCGCTACACGAACATTAAGAGCGAAAAAAGTATGTCGGAGATTTTCTTCAGCCGAAAAATCATAAGCTATTATTCCTTGCCCTATGTCAAAAGACAAAAGAGTAAAAGCTCCCTGTTGCTGCGCAGCCAAACTGCTTAAAGGCAGAAGTGCTGCAAAAAATAAAATAATTAACTTTTTTTTCATTTCATTTATTCCTTATATGTTTTATTTTTAGAGTCCCAATGATGCGCCAATAGTAAAAAGCATTACGCCGTCACCAAAGTTGTCTGTTTGTGCCAAATAATCTAATCTTAGCTGTATAGCATGTGTAAGCCCCAAACGAGTTCTGTTTTGAAAAAGATTTGCAAAAGCGCCAAATCCTATTCCTGCCTCGCCGCCAGCATCTCCAAAGCTAATTGATGCTCCAAATTCGTCCGTAAAAAGATAAGCAATGCGCATAAATATTGCGTCATATCCAAAACCATCTCCCTCTACAATAAACTTGTCGATACCTACTGTCAGGTTTTCAATAACAGTAAAGTTAAGACTAAAATTTTGACCTGCCAAAACTCCGTCAACATCACTATTGGCAGAAAAGCCAATTGGAACGCCAAAGCTAAAAGAAAGAAATTGCGGTCTTGCGCTTGTAAAATCCTGCGCTGCCGCAGGCATTATTACAAACGCAGCTAATAAAATACAAATTAAAAGCGTTTTTTTCATATTTACTCCTTTAATAAATATATATAACTTCTATGAAGTTATTTTCCAAAACAAAAACCACCACAAATATATATGGCGGTTAGGTAGCATCAAAAATTATTTTTTATAGCGCCGGGAGTTGACAAAAGAAGAAATGCTATACAATTGCTTGCGCTTGCACGCTTCATGAATCTAGCCTTAAAACTTATTTCCATAAGATAAATCTTCTTAAAAAATATGTCAAGAATTATTTATGCAAAAAAATTTTTTATCCATGCAAAAAACATAAATTTATACGATTTACCGAACCTCTTTTGTCATTGGGCGTGTTCTTCCCTCTGTTTCTGCTGTATATACTTCGTCTACAGTTTTATCAACTAAATATCTCCTCGGCAGAATGCGCGCATTTACTTCGCGACAATATCGAAAATCCGGACGAGGTCATCGCGTGAAAAATAAGATATTTCGACTCTTCCCTTTGCAAGAGTTCCATTAAGATTTACCTTTGTTCCAAGAATATCAATAAACTTCTGCTCGATTTCTGCAACATCCGGGCTTTTAGGTTTCTTTAGTGTTTCCCGTTTTTCCTCGCCCGGACCGCGTATACCCTTATTTAGACTAGCAGCCTGCTTTTCCGCTTCCCTTACAGAAAGCGCGCCTGAAACAATTCTATTAAAAAGTATCTGCTGCTCCGCAGGGTTTATAACAGAAAGAATCGCCCGCGCATGACCCGGGCTTATCTCACCCGAAGAAAGTGCATCCTGCATTTCCTGCGGCATTTTGAGAAGCCTAAGGCTGTTGGCAATTGTGGATCTGTTTTTCCCAACTCTTTTCGAAAGCTCATCCTGCCCAATGTTATAAGTTTTAATCAGTGTTGAAAAAGCTTTTGCTTCTTCTATTGGCGAGAGGTTTTCCCTTTGGATATTTTCGATAAGCGCTATTTCCAATTTCTCTTCTTCGCTAAGTTCCTTTTCAATCACACTTGATGTAAAAAAAACAGGGACTTCTTTTAAGCCCGCAAGGGAAGCTGCTCTATATCTTCGCTCACCGGCAATTATCTGGTATTTGCCGCCTGCTTTTTGTACCAAAATCGGCTGGAGAACTCCCTTTTCTTTTATGGAATCTGCAAGCTCTCGCAGCGCTTCTTCGCTGAAATCTTTACGCGGCTGATCAGGATTCGCTATTATTTTTTTGATATCTACAAATTGTCCCAGCCCTGCGGCAGACTCTTTTTTGCTCCCATCAGTATAATCTGTATAATCGGGGCTGTTGTCGTTACTCGACGCCTGAAATAAAGCTTCAAGCCCTTTTCCCAATGCTTTTTTAGACACGAATCATCACCTCTTCTGCAAGATGTTTATAGCTTTTTGCGCCGGAAGATTCTTCTTTATATTTATTTATGGGCAGCCCGTGGGATGGCGCTTCCGAGAGAGCCACGTTACGCGGAATAACTGTTCGAAAAACTTTTTCTTTAAAGTGCCTGGTTACATTTGTTACAACTTCGTTTGCAAGATTTGTTCTCACGTCGTACATTGTAAAAACAATGCCGCCTATTGTGAGGTTTTTGTTAAACCGCTTCTGGATATCTATAATTGTCTGGACAAGCAGTGTAAGCCCCTCAAGCGCAAAATATTCACACTGAAGGGGTATAAAAACATAATCTGCTGCCACAAGCCCGTTAAGCGTAAGAATTCCCAGGGACGGCGGGCTGTCTATAAAAATATAATTATATTGATCAACAACCTTATCCACAGCTTTTTTTAAAAAGAACTCTTTGTTTTCCATGTCAACAAGCTCGATACTCGCGCCTGTAAGGTTTATATTCGTGGATATTGCAAACAGATTATTTACAGCGGTTTTTTGAACAACATCGGAAATTTCTGCTTTATTGGAGAGTACTTCGTAGATTCCCGGAGCTTTTTTATTAAGACCAAGCCCCGACGAGAGGTTTCCTTGCGGATCAAAATCTATAAGCAGAACTTTTTTCCCTGCCTCTGCCATATATGCGCCAAGATTTATTGTTGTTGTTGTTTTTCCTACACCGCCTTTTTGGTTGGCTGCTACGATGATTTTTCCCATTTAACTTACTATACAAAAAAAAAGGGGCTTTGTCTTTACAAGATTTGCAAGAAAAGCTTCTTGACTATTATTTTTATTATTGTAATCTTTAATCAATGTCCGCCCCGCGAAGTCTCGGTTACTTTGTAGCAGGCAAATTCTAATCAAGAATTTATATTTGGAGAAATATATGCAAAAAGAAGATGTCCAAAAAGCAATAAATGATATCCGGCCTGCGCTTCAGTCTGATGGCGGAGATATAGAGCTTGTAAATGTAAGTGATGACGGAATAGTGCAGGTAAAGCTAAAAGGCGCTTGTCACGGCTGTCCAAGAGCCCACATCACACTCAAGCAAGTAATCGAAAAGCACATAAAAAACAAAGTGCCTTCTATAGTTTCTGTAGAAGCTGTGTAAAAAATATTGCTGTTTGCGCCTTATTAGCCGCCGAAGCGAGATAACCAAGCGCAATGGCTAACAAAAAGCCGCTTTGTGCGTGCTTTGCACATAATACCTTTTATTGCTCCGCAGATGGTTTTTTTGTCATTTAAAGAAGAGTTTTTTTCTAAAATTTTGTCTAAAAAGCTCTTTTTTAGACAAAAAAATAGTTTGACTAAATATTTTTTCTGTTTTTACCGTTAATTTATTTAAGGGGAAATTTTTTCACGCAGAGAGGAAAATGGAAGCAAAAAAAGCTTTAACGTCTGAACAAGCAAAATTTAAGAAACTTCTGCTTAGCTTGCCAAAAACAGAAATCCATCTCCACCTCGAAGGGCTTGCAACTGCAAATACAATCTGGAAATTAATCAAAAAAAATAATCTACAGTACAAAAATATAAACAGTAAACAAGATCTGGAAAAGAAGTTCCATGTTACCAGTTTGGATGATTTTCTGGACCTTTTTATAAACATAATCCAGAACAGCCTTGTATGTGAAAGTGATATAGAATATCTAATAGATGATGCCAAAGACTATTTTCTTAAAAATAACATAATATATTCAGAAATTTTCTTTGCTCCTTCCAAGTTTATTCAAACAGGTTTTGATTTTAAGAAAATTGTTAAAATACTTACCGGCGGAGCAGAAAAAATAAAGAAAAACCATAACATAGATATAAAATTTTTAATTGATGTTTCCCGCAGTTTTGGCATTGAAAATGCGATGAAAAATCTTGATCTTGTTCTTGCAAACCCTTCGCCTGCTATAATTGGTATTGGTATTGGCGGTTCAGAAAAAAAAGGTCCTGCCAAGGATTATGCAAAAGTGTTTGAAAAAGCTATTTCAAAAGGACTTCGTGTTGTTGCCCACGCAGGAGAAGATGTTGGCCCTCAGTCTATATGGGATGCAGTAGAACATCTAAAAGCCGAAAGAATTGGTCATGGTATAAGCGCTATTCAAGATGAAAAACTCATGACCTATCTTGCAGAAAAACAGATACCGCTTGAGATATGCCCGACAAGCAATCTTTTTACACGAAAGTATACCAAAACTCTTAAAGAACATCCTGTAAAAATCTTTTTTAGCAGAAATATATATGTAACAATAAATACTGATGATCCTACAATTTTTTCTGTAAACCTTATCGAAGAATATATGAATCTTTTGGTGGAAGGGCTTTTTACAGAAAAAGAAATTATTCAAATCATAAAAAATGGCGTTTATGCAACATTTCTTCCGGAATCCAGGAAAAATGCTATCTGGAAACTGATAGAAGCAAAGCTCCCCAAGTAAAAATATTATATCAACATTTATCTCGCACAAAGGCGCAAAGTTTGTAATGTCTCTTTCGCCTCTGGCTAACCATATTCGTTTTTTCCGCGAAAACAATATAATCAAATCATGATTTGACAAATTACGATTTGATGCATGCAATTTTTCGACATTTTTACTTTGCTACAATTTAACAAAAGTGGTTCCACTTTTGTTAAATTGTGATATATTTAATCCATGAAGCGATTATTCACAGATAAGTTAATAGATTGGAAAAATAATAAAAACAAAATGCCAATGCTGGTGTACGGCGCAAGGCAGGTAGGAAAATCTTTTGGAATTTTTGGATTTGGCAAAGAAAATTATAGTGATGTGGTTTTGTGCAACTTTGAACAAAATGAACCCCTGCAAAAGATTTTTGATAAAGACCTGGATCCAAAAAGAATTATAATGGAAATTGAAACATTATCAGGCAAAACCATTGGCAAAGATTCATCGTTACTATTTTTTGACGAAATACAGGAGTGTCCAAAAGCAATAACTTCTTTAAAATATTTTTGCGAACAAGAACCGGAATACCACATTATTGCTGCCGGCAGTTTGTTAGGTGTTTGTATTAACAGAAAAGAAAGGGAGAAAAAAAGTGAAAATCCTGCTCCTAACGGTATCTCTTTTCCCGTTGGCAAAGTAGAGCAATTATCAGTATATCCCATGAACTTTAAAGAATTCCTGATGGAAATAAACCCAGGCATCATGGGACAAATCGAAGAATGTTTTCTGGAAAACAAACCTCTTGCTGAGCATATTCACAACAAAGCATTGGAATTATACAGAACTTATCTTTTTACTGGAGGGATGCCGAGAGCTGTTTTGGAATATTCAGAAAAGCAAGATTTTGATTTTGTCCGGGCAATTCAACACAATATTTTATCGCTTTATTATTCAGATATGGGTAAATACGCTACACCAAGCGAGCAAATCAAAATTGGAGAAATTTACAATAGTATTCCGGCGCAGTTAGCAAAAGAAAATAAAAAATTTCAATATCGTTTTGTTGGCAGCAAAGCAAGAGCAGCAACCTATGAAATTGGTTTGCACTGGTTAAAAAACTCCGGGCTTGTTATTCAATGTAATAAAGTTCGGCAGGGGAAATATCCTCTTGTGTATTATACAGATGCTCTTTCCTACAAAATTTACATGAATGATGTTGGGCTTTTAAATGCAAAAAGTAATATTTCAAAAAACAGAATTATTAGTGAATTATTAGTTGATGATGAAGCAAAAGGCGCTATGGCAGAAAACTATGTCGCGCAAGAGTTGGTTGCAAATGGTTTGATTCCTTATTATTGGGAAAGCGATGGCAAGGCGGAGGTAGATTTTGTTACTCAAATTGGCGATAACTCTATTCCTGTTGAGGTTAAATCTGCAACAAATACTCAGTCTAAAAGCCTTAATGAATATATCAAAAAGTATTCTCCGGTGTATTCAATAAGAGTATCTGCAAAGAACTTTGGTTTTGAAAATGGGATTAAGTCAGTTCCTCTTTATGCTGTGTGGTGTGTGAAGTAAATTGTTTCACGTGAAACACAATATAAAGCTACGGGCTACGCCTCGCTATCATCCTCGTCTTTGGAAACCTTGGCAATACTTACCAGAAAATCTGGGGGCGTAATATTTACAATCCTCACGCCGCTTGCTGTTTTGCCCTGTATGGAAATCTCTTCGACCTTAATTTTTATAGTTGTTCCCTGAGACGAGCTGCACATAAGCTGATCTTTTTCCCCTACAGAAATAACCCCAATAATTTCCCCTGTTTTTTCTGTAGTTTTGTAAGCAATCTGCCCTCTGGTTCTTGTTCCGTGCGGCTGGAAAAGATTATAGTCGACTCGTTTTCCATAACCTTTTTCTGTAATAATAAGAACCTTATCCTGTTCTGTTATTGAAAGAAGCCCTGTAACCTCGTCTCCGGGTTTTAGTTTTATGCCTGTAACGCCTTTCGAAGCCCTGCCCGATGCGCGAATACTCGCCTCATTATACCTTAGGGCATTCCCGCGCCGGGTCATAAGCATTATATCGCATTCGCCCGAAGTGTGGATTGCATTAACCAGGCTGTCATCCTGCTTAAACTCAATTGCCCTGATTCCTCTTGTTTTTGCATTGGAAAATGCAGATGTTGTCACTTTTTTTACAATTCCGCGCTTTGTTCCCATAAAAATAAAACTCTCGTCAGAAAACTCTTTTAAAGCAACAATTGCGCTTATATCTTCGTTCGGAGAAATAGTGAAAAGAGTTCTAACTAAAGTTCCCCTTGATGATTTCGAAGCTTCGGGAATTTCGTGAACCTTAAGCCAGAAAGCTTTGCCCTCGCTCGTAATAAAAAGCAGATAATCGTGCGTTGATGCTACAAAGAGGTGCTCGATAAAATCCTCATTTTTCAGTTTTGCAGAGGAAATTCCCTTGCCGCCCCTCGCCTGATTTTTGTACGCAGAAACAGGAATTCTTTTCACAAACCCTTTGTTGGAAATAAGAACAACCATATCTTCTTTCTGAATCATATCTTCTACATCAATCTCTTCTGCTTCTTCTGATACAATCTCGGTCTTTCTTTTATCCCCATATTTTTTAGAGATTTCTTCTGTTTCTTGGGAAATAAGAGCCAGGATTTTCTCTTCGCTCGCAAGAAGTTCTTTTAAGTATTTTATAAGCGCAAGCACTTCTTCCAGTTCCTCGATGATCTTCCTTGTTTCCAGAGAGGTAATTTTCTGCAAGCGCATATCAAGAATTGCCTGCGCCTGTATTTCCGAAAGCCCGAAGCTATCCATAAGCCCTTTGCGCGCAGCATCAACATTTTCAGATTCTTTTATTATCCTGATAACTTCGTCGATATTCTCAAGCGCTATTTTTAAACCCTCAAGAATGTGCGCTCTTTCTTCTGCTTTTCTAAGATCGTATTTCGACCTTCTTATTATGACCTCTTTTCTATGGTCTACAAAAATTTCGATCTGCTCTTTAAGTGTTAAAAGTTTAGGCAGGAGGACAGAGGAGTTATCAGCCTTAACAAGAGCAAGATTATTTATATTGAAATTCTGCTGAAGGCTTGTTAGAGAAAAGAGCTGATTCAAAATAACTTTTGTAATTACTCCTCGCCTTAGCTCAATAACGATTCTCATTCCGTCGCGATCAGACTCGTCCCGCAAATCGGAAATCCCGTCGATTTTTTTCTCTTTTACAAGCTCTGCGATTCTGATTATCAGATTAGCTTTATTAACCATGTAAGGAATTTCGGAAATAATTATTCGCTCTTTGCCGGAATCTGTTACTTCCACAGAAAATCTTGACCTTACCGTAACTTTTCCCTTGCCTGTAAGATAGGCCTCCCTGATTCCTTTTTTACCGAGAATAATGCCGCCTGTGGGAAAATCAGGACCTGTTATGTGTTTCATTAATTCTTTTAATTCTACTGATGGGTTGCTGATATAAGCGACAATAGCATTGCACACCTCTGTAAGGTTGTGGGGAGCCATATTTGTCGCCATTCCTACAGCAATACCGCTTATTCCGTTTACAAGAAGGTTGGGCAAAGCTGTTGGCAGAACAAGTGGTTCTTTAAGAGAATCATCGTAATTCGGACCGAAATCTACTGTTTCTTTCTTTATGTCGCGCAGAATCTCGTCGGAGATTTTCTCCATTTTTGCTTCCGTATAACGCATCGCCGCAGGCGGGTCTCCGTCCACAGAGCCGAAGTTCCCCTGCCCCCTTACTAGCGTATAACGCATTGAGAAATCCTGGGCAAGCCTCACAAGAGCATCGTATATTGATTGATCCCCGTGCGGGTGATATTTACCTAAAACATCTCCGACAATCCTGCCGCACTTTTTCAAATCTCTGTCATAATGGAGCCCCATTTCACTCATTGCATAAAGGATTCTGCGGTGTACCGGCTTTAAGCCGTCGCGGGCATCGGGCAGGGCGCGACTTACAATAACACTCATTGCATATGTTAAATATGAGTCTTTGATCTCATCTTCTATTGGTCTTGGTATGGTTCTATCTGCAAATTCTGACAATTCTTTCTCCTATTTTCTGAGTGATATCATATATGATACTATATATGATATCATATGTGATATCACTCTTCTGCTAAGCTATGGAGGGCTTGAGACTGCTCTGCTTACTATGGCCTCTCGGCTAAAATCCGCGCTCGCTCATGTTCGCTTCGCTCTAAATCGCTTGCGCGTCTTTCGCCTGCGGCCAACCATGACTGTCATCCCCTTATGGCTACGTTTCGCATCACAGTCTCAAGCCGCCCGCCGCAATTCCCACATTGTCATCTCATATTTGATGACAAACGAGTATGGATGGCTGGAGGCTG
>JGI20163J15578_10000857_pt1 | contig 12652 bp, 10 predicted proteins | sample TergutCu122P1_FD_15578 | JGI IMG/M metagenome (IMG submission 15578)
TACTTCTGCAACGGATTTTTCTTTTCCTGTAGGAAAGGTGATTACAAAAGTAATGTATCCATTAACCTTTGAGGAATTTTTGTGGGAAAGTGATTTATCCCCTTTAGCAGAAAGTATCGAATATTGTTATAAGAATGATAAGCCCATGGAAGAAGCTACTCATCGTTCATTACTGGGATTATATAAAGAGTATTTAGTGGTAGGCGGAATGCCTTTGTCTATCTATCATTATTTTCGGCGAGACAAAGCTCTTACATTTAAGGATATACAAGGGATTATCGTTGATACATATATTTCAGACATGACAAAATACTCAGAAAAGACTCAAAGTATTAAAACCATAAATACTTATGAATCCATTGTATCTCAGTTGGCGAAAGAGAATAAAAAATTTCAATACAAGTTGATTACAAAAGGAGCTAGAGCCAGCCTATATGGAGAGTCCATCGATTGGTTGATTCGAGCAGGAGTAGTGTTGCAATGCACTAAGATAACAAATGGTAATATTCCACCAGCAATTTCCAAGGACGATTCATCCTTTAAATTGTACATGAGTGATGTGGGGCTACTAAGTCATAAAGCAGGGATAACGAGAGCGAATATGGAGATATTTGACCATACTTTTTTGGGGGGCATTACAGAAAACTATGTGGCCAATCAACTGGTTGCAAACGGATATGAGCTGTATTATTGGAGTTCAGATTCAAAAGCAGAGGTGGATTTTGTGATTGTAAAGGAAGATAAGATTATTCCAGTTGAAGTCAAGTCAGGAGAAAATATCAGGTCGTACAGTTTGAACGCATATTGTAAAAGATACCATCCAGAATATGCTATAAGAATTTCATGGAAGAATTTTGGATTTGAGAATGGAATAAAGTCGGTGCCATTGTATGGGGCTTATTTAATCTGAGGAAGGAGATTATGATGGATAATCGATTAACGGAAGTGAAGTAAAATAAACTGCTTTGTAGATGGTTATCCTTTGTTTCATTCATTTCAAACCTATTCCCTCAGCAACTAAATCCATCAAATCACTCTCTATATTAAAAATGTCCACATTTATATTACCCAGTATAGAAGCAACATATCCCGTTTCTGGACAATACATAGTGATAAAGCTAACCCCATGTACCCATCCATCATGATAAAATACTTTCGTACCGTTGCAATCCTTTCCTTTCACTCCTAAGCAGTACCATTCTTCTCCCCAGTCCTCTATCTCGTTACTATAAAACTGAGTAAAAAGATGAAGCGTAGTTTGAGAGAAAAGTTTAAGGTCAAAGATCCCTCTCCAAAATGCTGACAAGTCCTCTGCAGTGCTATATAATCCACCGTCTGGAGAGCCAACAATCTTCAAACAAAAAGTATTTGTTATATCATCCTTTTTCTTATCATTATAATAATAACCTAGTGCTGTGTTATAAGGTAATTGATTGGTGTAGTAAAAGTCTGTTCTCCTTGATTGATGACGCTAGGTATTTTGAAACTTAACTCTAACACACTTCGCTCAAAGTGGTCAATGACATTAGTCTCTATATGACTTTATTGGTTATAGTCGATAGAAGAGTGGTAAAGTTGTTTAGTTGAGTAAAAAATGAAGGTGTGAAAAATGTAAAAGGAAAAATGTAAAATTTTACATTTTTCTCGACCTTGAAGAGCAAAATGTGATATTATCAAATGGTAGAAATAACTGCAGTTGCTTACAGGAGGAGAAGATGAAAGAAAAAAAATTTACTGTACTGATTCATCCAGAGACAGGGAAGGAACGTAAAGTCAAAAAAGGAGCTTCCTGGACAGTAATACTCTTTGGCCCTTTTGCGTTATTGGTTAGACGACAGTTCGCCATGGCTGCTATATGGTTAGGGGTTGCTGTAGGGGCATTTGTCTTAGTGGACATTATATTCTTTGAAATCATCCTTGGAAGATATATTCCAGATAGTCTTGCCTCGGCGATGGGTATAGGGATAGCAGTGGGCTTTGGCTCTATAGCAAATGAATATTTGCACAAGCAGTTGCTAAAGCAAGGATACCAAGTACAGAATATAGGTGATAATAACTTATCAGAGGGAGTTCCTACTGAGAACCAAAACCAATAAACACGATACAAAGCAGACAAAAAGCAGAAAAAAGCAGAAAAAAAAAGAAGTACATTTTGTCCATGATTGAGTGGGTAAAGTGTACTTCTTTATGTAATGTGAATTGCAATGTGAACAGAAACATAAGCGACAAGTATAATCGATAAAAAATAGAATTACTTGACTTTGTCGTCTATAATCGATACAATGGTGAGGATGATGGTTTCTGTAGAGTATGAATGGAAGGGGTGGTCAGATGATAAGGAGAGATAGGTATATCGAGCAAATAGCTCCATTTATTGGAAAAGACATTATAAAGGTGATTACGGGAATTAGAAGAAGCGGAAAATCTGTCCTGCTAAAAATGCTTATGGAGGACATCGATACTCCTTCAAAATCAATTTATATCAATTTCGAAAGCAGAAAAAATATAAAGCTTAGAATAGGCGATGTATTGTATGAAGAAATATCAAACAGAATTAGCGTAGATGAGACAAAGTGGTATCTCTTTTTTGATGAAATTCAGGAAGTTGATGGCTGGGAAGAAGTAATCAATTCTTTTCGTGTGGACTTTGATGTAGACATTTATATTACTGGGTCAAATGCCAAACTGCTAGCTGGAGAGCTTGCCACGGTTATTTCAGGAAGGTATGTACAATTCGTTATTTATCCTCTCTCCTATGTTGAATTCAATCAACTTAACGGGAGGGGCTTTGATGATTATTTGAGGCTTGGTGGTATGCCCTTTGTAAGTGAACTTATCCATGATGAAAGTGCCGTGGAATTATACCTAGAGGATATCTATAACTCTGTTATTTTGAAAGATGTTGTGAAGAGATACAATATACGAGATGTGGATTTATTGGACAGAATCATCACCTATGCTTTTGATAATGTAGGGCAGCCTTTTTCTGCAACATCTATTTCAAAATATTTTAAAAGTGAAAATCGAAAAGTGAGCACAGATACAGTGTTAAATTACCTGAGGTTTTGCCAGGAAGCATATCTTCTTTACCAAGTGAAGAGAAAAGATATCAGAGGAAAGAAAATTTTCGAGTTGTCGGAAAAATATTATATAGCAGATCATGGGCTACGAATGGCCATATTGGGGAGGTCTATGGCTGATATTGGACAGGTTCTGGAGAATATTGTTTGTATAGAACTTCTTCGACGAGGCTATGATGTAACCATTGGTGCAATTGATGGCTACGAAATAGATTTCGTTTGTAAAAAAAGTGACGAAACGGTGTACATACAAGTGACCTATCTGATGCCAGACAAAGAAACTCAAGAGAGGGAGTTTGGCAATTTATTAAGAATCAAGGATAATTTTCCGAAGTTTGTAGTCTCCATGGACGGTGTGAATATGAGTCAAAAAGGGATTAAACATCTTCATATAGAGGAATTTTTGAAAAATGAATGGTGAAAGTGCTACGAAACCACAAAAAATCATCATCATCGGCTCTGGCGGAAGCGGAAAAAGCACATTTGCCCGTGAACTTGGCAAGAAATTAGACCTGCCAGTGATTCATCTGGACAGTGAGTTTTGGAAGCCAGGTTGGGTGATGCCAGAGCAAGAGGAATGGCTTAAGAAGTTGGATAACTTATTGTCAGAACCTAGGTGGATTGCTGAAGGGAATTATTTCAGTAGTTTGGAGTTTCGCCTTAACAAATCAGATGCGGTGATTTTTCTAGATTTCAAGCGGTCTGTTTGTATTTATCGTGTGATTAAGCGATATTTTATGTATAGAAGGAGTACTAGACCTTGCATGGCAGCTGGATGCGGTGAGAAAATAGACCCAGTGTTTGTAAAATGGTTATGGGAATTCCCCAAAAAGGTACGACCACAAATGATAGAGATTCTAGCGAAATATCCAGAGAAGAAGATTATAATTCTGAGAAATGCACAGGAAGTAAATACCTACTTCTGACAAATAGGGCATACTGCTGTCATGTTTTAGGTGTTAAAATTATCATAAAACATAGACGTGAAATGGAGAGATGAAAAATGGAAATAGGCACTCTAAACTTATCTACTGATGAAGTCAAAGCCGTACTTGCAAAAGAAAAAACAATAATATTAGCTACTGCTGCGGACAATCGAGTTACCACCCGTTCTATGAGCCATGTAAATGATGGTATGACGATATATTTTCAAACGGGAAGTAGCTATTTAAAAACTCAACAAATTAGAATCAATCCTAACGTGGCTATAAGTGTTGAAGGATATGATATTGAGGGGAAGGCAACCTTGCTGGGACATCCTCTTGATGTGGAAAACAGTTTGTTTGCCAAGCTATACAAAGATAAACATCCTCAGTCCACTGATATATGGTCAACATTTCCTGAAGAAATAGTTGTTAAAGTGGAAATTGATAAAGTTAGAAAATGGCGGTATGTTAACGGGAAACCATTTATTGCTGTATGGAAAAAAGACGATGTGGAATAAACATTTGTGGCCAACAAGACATAAAGAGCAGTTAGCATATAAAATAAAATTAAAGAATCAACGATGGACTCTACCGTAATGGTAGAGTTTAAAATGAGCATGTAGGACGATTAAATTTAGAAAGGCTAAGAAGGTTATTCGATTCATGAAACTATTATTACATCACATCAAAGCATATAAGTTCTTCGCCATCATATCCATTCTCTTAGTAGCAACCATGGTAGGGTCACAGTTGTGGCAACCTCGGTTGCTTGCTCAAGTAATGGATTCGATTATTATGGATGACATGGAAGGTGTGTACGCCATCGGAGTAAGGCTAATCGTCATCGCAGTAATTGGACTGATGGCAGGAGTACTCAACACCCTTACAGCAGCTCATGTTGCCAACAGCGTAGGGGCGGACCTACGAGAGCGAGTGTTTAACAAGATACAAACCTTCTCCCTAAGCAACGTAGAAAAATTCACCACTGGAAACTTGGTGATTCGCCAAACCAGAGACGTAGAAGCGGTGCAAGGCCTTACCATGATGATGTTACAAGCTCTTGCCAATATCCCCTTTATGTTTGTAGGGGGTGTTATTTTTGGAATGGCGGCTCTGCCTCAGCTGTGGTGGGTGATGTTGCTGTTGATTGTTTTGGTTTTAATTGTAAATACCTTGGTGATGATGCCCCTTGGCAAGAAATTTGAAACCATCATGAAGTTGGTAGAAAAGTTAAACGGCTTAACCAAGAACAATCTACTGGGAATTAAAGTAGTCAAGTCCTTTGTACAAGAAGAGGAAGAAGTGAAAAGGTTTGTGGACATTAGCGACGTTCTCACCAAGTATAACATCTCCGTAGGGCGAGCTTTTGCGGTGATGATTCCTTCTTATATGCTGATTGCAAACTTATCCATCTTGGTGTCCATCTATTTGGTTGGAAATATGGTGGTAGACGACCCTACAGTAATTGGAGCCTTTGCTTCATTTATGGTGTATTTGGGGTTGATTATGGGAGCCATTATCATGGGCGGTTTCTTGTTGGTAATGGCGTCACAAGGTTTTGTGTCCATTAAACGAATCAAGGAAGTGTTAGAGACCCAGCCAGACCTTGTGTTTGTAGAAGATGGACCTACAGAACAATTAGAAGGTTCCGTTGAGTTTCGTGATGTAAGTTTTAAATATGGAGATGAAGAAGAGCATTCTCTCCACCACGTTTCCTTTACTGCAAAACCTGGAGAAGTGGTAGGGATTGTAGGAACTACAGGTTCTGGAAAATCTACCTTGGCCAGCCTGATTCCCAGGTTGTTTGATGTGAACGAAGGAGAGATTCTAGTAGGGGGCAAAAACCTTAAAGAGATTACCAAAGAAGCCCTTCGAAAAACCGTTTCTATTGTGCTGCAGCGGCCTGTCTTATTCTCGGGAACCATTGAAGACAATCTTCGCCATGGGAAAGTGGATGCATCGGAAGCAGAGATGGAGCGAGCGGTTAAAATCTCTCAAGCTTATGAATTCATCTGTGACACGCCAGACTTATACGAGGCTGCCGTAGAAGAGCGAGGAGCCAATTACTCAGGAGGCCAGAAACAAAGATTGTCTTTGGCACGAGGAATTATTGGGAATCCTAGTATCCTGATTCTGGATGACAGCACCAGTGCCCTAGATGCTCGTAGTGAAGAGCTAGTAAAAAAAGGAATTAACAAGGAATTAAAAGGAGTCACCACCTTTATTGTGGCTCAAAAAATCAGCTCGGTGGTTCATGCCGATAAGATTCTCGTACTTTCAGGAGGAAAATTAGTTGGAAATGGTACCCACAAAGAATTGCGTGACACCTGCCCTGCCTATATAGAAATCTATGAAACACAAAAAGGAGGGGAGGTGGACGTTCGATGAATATGACATTTAAAGATGTAATGCAGTTCTATTGGGGCTACCTTAAAACGTATAAAATACAAGCAGTGATTATTATCGTTACCATCATTATCTCCACCACCTTTGGCGTGCTAGCCCCTCGTTATCTGGGGAGAGCTGTTGAAGAATTGGTCAATTATGTGACCGCTGTATTTTCTGGACAGGAGGCTACATTAGAGGCTTTCCATGGAATATTATTTACCTTGTTGCTGTTTTATATATTTTCTGAAATTGCTTCCTTCATTAACATCTTCTTGATTGCTGCGGTTGCTGGAAATACCACCAATCGGATGCGGATTAAGATGTTTAAGAAGGTAGAGCGGCTGGCCATACGGTTTTTTGATACCAGCAAGGATGGAGATTTGTTGGCGCGATTCACCAGTGACATGGAAAACATCAGCAATGCCTTGCAACAGTACTTGATTCAAGTGTTAAGCAATGTGGCCTGGATTATTGGAATCATCTGGATGATGTTTCGGGTGAATGTGTCCATGGCCTTACTTACCATGTCTATTGCACCCTTTGCTTGGGTCATCACCATTATCATTGTGCGAAAAGCCAAAAAATATGCGGATCTGCGTCAAGACAGTGTAGGTGAGCTCAATGCTTACATTGATGAGAAGATTTCTGGCCAGAAGATGGTCATTACCAATGGAATCGAAGAGGAAACTAAAAAAGGATTTGGAATTTACAATAAAAAGGTTCGAGTAAACTCCTATCGGGGAGAAGTGTACGGTGGGTTACTGTTTCCTATTATGCAGGGGATTGGGCTGGTGAACATGGCCATGGTTATCTTCTTTGGCGCCTATCTTACGGTAACCGGTGATGTGGGAAGAGCAGCTGGATTAGGAATGATTGTTATCTTTGTTCAGTATTCACAGCAGTTCTACCATCCTCTTACTGAAGTTGCTGCCATGTACAGCCAGATGCAGTTGGCCTTTGTGGGAGCCCGTAGGGTCAATGAAATCCTAGTATCTGATGACGAAGTAGAAAAACCAGATGCAGTGGAGCTGACAGGAATTGAAAAAAACCTTGAGTTGAAAAATGTAGAGTTTGGTTACCTTCCTGACAAGCAAATCTTAAAAGACTTAAACATTGAAGTAAGAAAAGGAAAAGTGGTGGCCATTGTTGGTCCTACAGGTTCAGGAAAAACCACCATTATGAACCTGATTAACCGATTCTATGATGTGGACAGTGGTGAGATTCTTATTGATGGAGTGGACATTCGAAAGATGACGTTAAAATCCTTAAGAACTCATGTAGGGATTGTGTTGCAGGATTCCATCTTATTCCCAGGAACCCTACGTCATAACATTGCCTTTGGAAAACCAGATGCCACCGATGAAGAAGTGATGGAAGCGGCAAAACAAGCTCAGATTCATGACTTTATTATGAGTCTAGAGCAGGGGTATGACACAGAAGTAAGCGATGAGAATAACATCTTATCTACTGGTCAGAAGCAGCTGGTGAGTATTGCTAGAACGGTGTTGACCAATCCTGCCTTGTTGATTCTAGATGAAGCTACATCCAATGTGGATACGGTAACAGAAAGCTATATTCAAAAAGCCATGGACCGGATTATGGTGGGACGAACCAGTTTTGTGATTGCTCATCGGTTGAAGACCATACTTAATTGTAATCATATTATTGTGCTGGTGGATGGTCAGGTGTTGGAAGAAGGAAATCACAGGCAGCTAATGGAGAAGGGTGGCTTCTACTCAGAGCTTTACTACAATCAGTTTGTGGTGGACTAGACGAAACTTAAAAAAGTAGCTTCGGTTAATACACTAAATTGCTGTGTGAATAAGAAGTGAATGGAAAATAGGTAATTGAATCTATTAAAGACTTTGCTTTAATAAAAGATAACCCCGCAGATTTTTATCAAAAACTCTGTGGGGTTATTCCTATTTTCGGCTTACATGTGTATATATAAAGCATTAAGAATTTTCGGTTTTGTTGTCAGTAGAATCATGATAAGGTGATTGCTGATTTTGTGGTTGCTGGTACGATGATTGCTGATCCAGTGGTTGCTGGTACGGAGGTTGCTGATCCAGTGGTTGCTGGTACAGTGATTGATCATACGGTGGTTGCTGATACTGTGACTGATCATACGGTGGTTGTTGGTACGGTGGTTGCTGATACAGTGATTGATCATATGGTGGTTGTTGGTACGGTGGTTGCTGGTACGGTTGTTGGTACGTTGGTTGCTGAAATGGCGGTTGCTGGTATGGTGGTTGCTGATAGGGTGATTGCTGGTACGGTGATTGCTGATAGGGTGGTGAATTTTGTTGCGCTCTCCGCCGATTTCTACTTCGAACAACCAGAACAATCGTCACCACAATCCCGACAACAATTGCTAAAAAGACTATCCCAATAATGGCTAGAAGCCACAGGCTAGTGTCACCTTCTGTGGTGTAGCAATACCAGAGATAAGTAAAAGTGCCAGTGCCAGGCCGATTAACGGTGATGGCGTAATCTGTAAGACGTAGATTCCAATATGTGCCGTCAACATATAAGCGGTCATCAATAATCCTCCAGTTGTAGATGGTGCGAAGCCCTGGTGGCCCATCTAACAAGGTGCCATCTTCCCGGAAGATAACAACCCAAGAGTCCATGGTATCCCATCTCCAAGTGCCAATAAGTCGTTCTTCTAAGGTAGGTTCTGAGTTGGCAGCAGCGGTTGCTTCATTGGTGGTGATAATTAAGTTCATCAGTACAACAAGCGCAACCAAACTGACTAGTTTAATGACGATAAAAGTTTTTCTCATAATTTTTAGGCAGGAAACACGACTTTTCAATGCCGTGAGGAATTGCCCTCTCCTTTCTTTGGATCTTTAATTCATCTTCACATTTCTAATTTTTATAGTATCACAACGAAGAGCAAAAGAAAAGAATGAGTTGAGCCTTGTTGTGAAGGAAGCGTAAAACGTAAAAGAGAAACAAAACAAAGGCTAAAAAAATTGGATATTTTTAAAGAAATATGGTACAATCCACTCAAGTCAATGATTTTGTGTGTTATCTGCTTTTTGTAGGGAACCAATTGGTATACACATTAGAGTGAGAAGAATAAGTGGATTTACTCTTCTCACCCTAGGCATGGAGGATGTGTAGAGATGAAAAAAATATTTGTTTTAAGCTTTGTTCTTGTTCTGCTTGTTCTGAATTTTTCTGCTTGTACAGCCTCTCAACCTGATATCTCTGATGATTTAACTTATGAGGAATATCCAACTCAGGTATTTCCGGAGGAATGTCCCGTACATATGGGTGAGGGGATTACAGAAGAAGTTCTGGAAGTGCCCAGGAGTGAAGAGGAATATTCAGAAATCATTATCCAACTCCCTTACACCTACATTCAGCCTGGTGAAATCGCCATGGGCCATATCCAGTTTATGAGTGATTATTTATATGCGCGGACGCCATTTACCTATCGGGAATTAGAGGCGGCCCATTGGATAGTAGAAACTCTGCTGGACATAGGCTATGATGAGGCGGATATTCAAGTACAGGAATTCAGCCGAGAGGATGCCATGTCTGTTTTGCCTATAACGGATTGTGGCCCATTGATAGAAGCCATTTATGCTCATGCGGGAGATCGGGAGACGCGAAACTACAGCCAGAATGTGATTCTTACTATTCCAGGAGAAAGTGAGCAGGTCATCATTGTGGGCGCTCACTATGACACTTGGGCATTTCCTGGTGCTGTGGATAACGCTTCAGGGGTGGCACTTTTGTTGGAGAGTGCCCAGCGCATACGTGATATGGAACCTTATCATACCATCATCTATATCTTCTTTGGGGCGGAGGAAATCGGACTTCTAGGCGCCCGATATTATCTTAGCACTTTAAGCGAAGAAGAACAGGAGAATATACTCTTTATGCTCAACGCCGACTTGCTCTTTGAAGGGCCTTATCTTGTATACACTCCTGGTGTTATGATTACTGGGGTTAGGCAGCATGGTCTGGTGGGTGAAAACCGCATTACCCGTGCGTGGGATGCTATCGCGTACGAACTGAGCACCATTCACGATGATTTAGAGTTTATCTCTTATCCTGAAGGATTGGGCCGGTTTTTCAGTGATCACTATGTGTTCTATGTGGCAGAAATTCCAGTCATCATGTTCTCTGGTATGTATATAAGGGGCGATGGAACGGTTTCCCTTAGGCCATTCCTGTTTACATGGGAATATCATGAGGACGGTACGCCTTATGCAAGGTGGTCGGAAACCGATCATGAGGATGCTTTCATTATATACAGTGGCATACTTCATGGCTCTATGGATTGTTTTCATTTTATCAATTATCATTTCCCTGGTAAGATGGAAAGGGCCATGTGGGGATATGCACTTTTTCTAGAGGCAATATTGATGCAGGATTATTCATGTCACTCTGGAGTGCTATCAATACATTGTGAACCCTGAGGAAACTTATAAGCAGATTTGTGAGTCAAAGGATTTTTTTGTTAGAGGTTTGACGAAAACTAGCAAGAATTCCCATCCTCTGCAGATGGTGGGAGTATGTCATGAGGAGTTTGAGAATGTTGAAAAGGAAAAAATTATTTGCTGTTATAATCGGGTGGTCATTGCTGATATCTGTGGCATTTACAGGGTGCAAGGATGACCATATTGATGATGGTCAAAATGATATGGAAATCCAAGAGGTTGATGAGCCATGCCCAGAGGAACAGGAAGAAGAGCCCAAGGAGGAAGTCCGAGGCGGCACTCGTGGTGCTGGCCTTTTGAATCGGGAAACCATCTATTTCGATTGGGATTCCTATGTGCCAGGAGAGCGTCCTGATTATGCACCAATTCTTGGAATAAACCACCCCACAGATATGACGGTGCTTAGTGTACCTTCCATGGAAGTAACAAGCGAAGGTAGCGTCTTACAATTGCGTCATTTTACCGACTTAACAGAACTAAGATTGTGGGATAATCGGATTGATGACTTAAGGGCACTGGCTGGTCTTGTGAATTTAAGAATCTTGTCGCTTGGAAGCAACCAGATCAGTGACCTAACCTCACTGTCAGGCCTTACGAACTTGACAGAACTGAAATTAAGCGACAACCAAATCAGTGACTTGACTCCCTTGGCAGGGTTGACGAATTTAGAGCGGTTGGTGCTAAGCGGCAACCAAATCAGCGATTTGTCTCCTCTGGCTGATTTAACAAGTTTGAGAATATTGGAATTAGACAACAATCAGATTAGTGACTTGACTCCGTTGTCAGGTCTTACGAATTTGGAGGAGTTGACCTTAAGCAACAATCAAATTGGCGATATGGCGCCACTTGAAAATCTTCCAAATTTGCGCTACCTTTATATGCCAGATAATCTCACAAGTGTACCAGTAGGTTTTATCCCAGAGAATGATGTCACTGACAGCAGGTCTGTGGAGGTGGGTGACATTGTTGAATTTGGCGATTTCAGTTGGGTAGTATTGGATGTTCAGGACAATCACGCGTTAATCATCACTGAGTACTTACATCTGATAGGGATAGGGCAATACAATAACATATCTGGTATGAATATAACATGGCAGAATAGCTCCTTGCGTCACTATTTTAACCATTCGCTTTTCCATCGTTTTTATCCGTCAGAAAGGGCGCAGATACAGGAGACATACTTAGTGAATGAAAATAATCCCTGGTTTGACATTTGGGGTGGCGACAATACAATGGATAGGATATTTCTGTTGAGTATACAGGAGGTTGTATACTATTTCGGCGACAGTGGCCAGATGCTTTTGGGGCCAGAAGATCAATGGGCAACCTATATGTCCGATGAGTACGATGCTGCAAGGATGACCAGCCTGGAATGTGGCAGAAGGCACTTTAGCTGGCTTCGATCACCTGGTGCCAAACCAAGGCTTGCCTCTGGTGTTGATGCCAACGGCGCGATCCACATGTATGGCACCAGTGCTACCAGCTTGACGGCAACGGTTCGTCCAGCTTTGTGGGTGGAACTTGATTTTTTGGTTTTGGATTAGTTACCTTACAAGATAAACATCCTCGCGTAGCGAGTAGAGAGGCTGAAAACGCCTCCTACTCGTTTTTTTTAAATATTTTTCTGGAAGCAATTTTTACCCAAAAGGGTGTATTTTAAATCTTTAGTAAAAAATATAATGAGGATAGGAAAAACTGAGTTTGTGAGAGAGAATCGGGCTACAAATTAGACGAAATTAATGAAGGCTCACAACGAATAAGGAGGTAACAATAAAATGATATTTCAAAGAAGGCGAAAAAA
>JGI20163J15578_10000858_pt1 | contig 12642 bp, 11 predicted proteins | sample TergutCu122P1_FD_15578 | JGI IMG/M metagenome (IMG submission 15578)
ATGCTGGTTGAAATCAACAGCACCTGCGTTGTATTCGCAGAAAGCGAAATTGTCTCGCTTCTGGCCAGAGGTTTTCCGCGTGAAAGTATTATCAGCGCACTCAATGTTTCAGTAGCCCGCCGGGCTGCCGGGCTTTTGGGCGGGAAAGTTTACGACAGCGCTTCAAACAGCCTGTGGCTCGACGGGGGCCCTGCCCAGAACACCGGCCTTGTTACAGCTTTCGAAAACGAACTGTTATGCGAAGTGCGGGTATTGCCGGAACCGCTTTATACTGTAGCTTACGGAGCAGCCGTTTCATTATGATGATTAAAAAACCGCATTTCATTTTTCTTCTGACATTATTATTATTTTTTACTTCCCTGATAAATTCGCAGTCCATTGGCTTTGGCCTTAAATCTGCGCCGCCTGATTTGAGAGTCTATTTGGACGGAGTTAGACAAACGCCGGTATCCGAAGCCGCAGGAATAAGAAACTTCGATATCAGCGGCAGCGGAACTTTGAGTTTTCGTTTCCCAGGATACATAAGCATCGAATATCCCGTTTCGGCGCTGCCGCTAATAAATGGCCGTTTGGAGATTAAGCTGGAAAGGGACGGCGGCCCTCTCAGGCGGCTTGGAGGGTTTAGAACCGGGGTTCAGCCCAAAAGCGCTTTTTTTACGCCTGACGGCAGGCGCATTGTAGTACCGCTTCTTGGCCAGCGGGGCATTGATGTATTCCGCTTTGTACAGATGGCAGAGGGTCAAGGTACAAGCACAATTGTTTTTGAGAGACGGCTTTCCGTTCCGGACAGTACCGCAGCCGGTTTTGTTGAAGCCATGATGGATGAAAGAAGGCGGGAAATCTGGGTTTCTAACATGGAGGAAAACAAGGTTCATATTTTTGACATGGACACTCTGGATTTTAAAGTTTCTTTGGGAACGGGCGGCGTATTTCCCAAAGTTATAACGCAAAGCCCGGACGGCAGTTTTACAGCAGTATCCAACTGGATAAGCCGCGACGTAAGTATTTTTGATTCCCAAAATAAAGAGCTGTTACGGCGCATTCCCGTTGGCGGCATTCCCAGAGGTATGGCATTTTCGTCTGACGGAAACCTGCTTTATGTAACAATCTTTGATGCGCCCGAGATTGCCGTAATAGACATGAAAGAAAACAAGGTAAGCTCCAGGTTCAGGTTTCATGACGGCGCAGGAGCAGCACGTCATGTTTTATACCGCAACGGCAGATTATATGTTTCGGATATGGCAAGAGGCACAGTAAATATCCTAAACGCCTCAACCGGGGATTTACTTGCCTCGCGGCGCATAGGCCCCAACATCAACACAATAGCTCTTTCCCCTGACGGCAGATATATATTTGCTTCTTCCAGAGGGCACAACAACCCAATTGCCTATACCCTGCCCGGCCCTGATTTCGGCTCAGTCACCATGTTAAGAGCCGATAACCTTAGGCATGTTGAAAGAGCATGGGGACGCAACCAGCCAACAGGCCTTGCGGTTTCTCCATGCGGCAGATATCTAGTGTTTACGAATTTTCTTGATGCAAACATGGAGCTTTATCTTATTATAAGGGAGTAAATTTGGCCGGACGTCCGACCAAATTGAAGTGAAACACAAAAACATGCCGGCACCGCTTTTAATTTACGCCGCCGCATTCTGATTTATCGTTTCGATAACTTTCCGTAAGCGCATAAAAATCTCCGCATCATCAAAGATTTCACTCACGCCGCCTAAATCAGAAAAAGGGCTCTCTTGCAGAATTGCAAGGTCTTTCATCATGCCGTTTTTGACGATGTAGTTGACAATCTGTTTGACAAAGTGCATCTGACGGCTGTCAAGGGCGGCATTGTTTAGAAACCCGGAGAATGCCTCATTCGCCGCTTTCATATTTAATCCAACAATGGAACGCACAAGCTCGCCCAGCGGGGTTTTGCCGTATTGGGCGCTGTACTGCTCTTTTGTACCCAGCTCATTCCAGAGAATTTGTTCCAGCGATTTTATGTCAGATGCAGTCAGCGGTACATTACCTTTCAGTTTGGCAATGGCCGGAATATCCTGATGCTGCAGAATATAGTAATTTACTTTTTTCTTGTAATTGATAAGGTCATCGTTGTCGAGCTGCGACTCGTTCCACTGGACTGACAGAATATCGTCGGCAAAGTTGGTGTCGTAGCGGCTGCGTTCTTCATACGGAATAAACTTTATCAGATCGCGGAATTTGGTGCGAATAAGCTCGTAATCTTTTATACCTGCCCGCTCCAAAAAGTCATTGTGCAGAATTTGCTCAATTAGCTCCTGCTGCGCCGCAATTGCCGGGATAGTTGCATACAACGACAGCTCTTTGGTTTTTTTGATAAGGTCGTTCTTCGCCTTTTTGTACGTTTTGCCTGCCAGCATGGCAAGTTCAATTTGATACAGGAGCATATCAAAGCGTACAGCAGAAACATCGTCCTGTGCGGGCGGGATTAACGGCGCAATATGTTCAGCAATTTGCAATGTATTCTCGTATGTCAGGGCCGTAAAATCATTCTCTGTTTGATATTTGTCGATTGTTTTAAGATGCAGTTTGACGGCAAAATTGTCACGGTTCAGCGTTTGAATACTTGCCGCCAAATCCCGCACCAGTTCTGCGCGGTAAGTTTTTAGCTCTTCGGTCTGGAACGCCAGTTCTTGCAGCTTATAAATGATTTCGATTTTTGTGTTAAACATCCGTTCCTGCAGAGTGGTCACCGTTACGGCATCACGGCCTTTTGCAAACAAACGGAAAAACGAGAAATTACCGCATAAATCAAAAATATAAAACTGAGCTTTATCCTCGCCGTCAATCAATCCCGGCGCGAGACGTGTGCCGCGCCCTATCATTTGCCAAAACTTTGCGCGGCTGAAAACTTTTTTAAAAAACACAAGATTCAAAATTTCCGGAACATCAACGCCTGTATCCAGCATGTCAACCGAGACGGCAATCTGCGGATATTTTTTGGCATCGGAAAAGTCGTCAATAACGCTTTGCGGGTATGCTGTTTGGTTATCAATCACGCGGCAATAATGCGCCGGATAATCCGGAAACTCCTTGCCCCAAACTTCTGCAATTTTTTCGGCATGGTTATGGTTTTTAGCAAAAATAATTGTCTTTCCGATTTTTCCGCCAAAGTCTACTTTCTGCCCGTGTTCCATCAAAAGGTGCAGCGCTTTAACAATCGTATCGTGGTTAAAGAGCCACTCATTAAGCGCGCTTGCTTCGATAGACTGCGGCAAAATACCTTCTTCGTCTGCAAAAGTGTTTTCGTATTCTTCTTTTTCCTCGGCGCTAAGATTATCGTAAGTGATGCCCTCGGTCATGAATTTCAGTTCGGTCTCAATGGAAACGAAATCCACCAAATACCCGTCCTGCACAGCCTGCGCCAGCTCATAACCGTATGTCGGCACACCGCTTTCAAGATCAAATATTTCATAGGTGTTTTTGTCAATTTCATCTTTCGGCGTTGCAGTCAGGCCGACAAGCAGTGCATCAAAATAGTTGAAGATGTCTTTGTATTTATTGTAAATACTGCGGTGCGCCTCATCTGCGATGATTAAATCGAAATGCCCGGGCGTAAACAAACGGCTGCCATGTTCATCACGGGTATCGTCAATGCAGTTTATCATCGTTTGATATGTAGAAAACACAGCACGGGCGGATGCATTTTCTTTGTCCTCGCTGAGGTTGCAAAGGGATAAATCCGGCATGAGTTTGTAAAACTCGCGTTTTGCCTGAGTCACCAGCGTTGTGCGGTCGGCCAGAAACAGAATATTCTTCACCCAGCCATATTTTTGAAAAACATCAACAAGCGAAATAACCGTGCGCGTCTTGCCGCTGCCTGTCGCCATAACAAGCAAAGCCTTGCGGCGGTTGCGCTCATCAAAAGCATCACACACAGATTGTATTGCTTCTTTTTGATAATAACGATTGGATATTTCATCCTTAATCTGCACGCCCCTCAGCGGCTTGCGGGTTTTNAGTTTGTTGAATTCTTTTTCCAAATCCCGCCTGGAATATATGGCNGACACCTGACGTTCAGGGTAATGTTTATCGTTCCAGATGCGGGTTTCGTAACCGTTTGTCAGGAAGATAATNGGACGCTGNNCGAATTTCTTCTCCAAAAAGTCAGCGTATAANACNGCCTGCTGACGGCCTTTGCCCGGATCTTCAGTGCTGCGTTTAGCTTCGATTAAAGCGAGGGGCAGNCCGTCATCGCCGAACAATACATAATCGGCAGCGCCATAACCGGATTTATTCGGCATTTCATCAATTTTGTATTCATCAACCCAGTGTTTACCGCGCCGCCAGCCAGAGTCTTCAAGCATAACGTCGATATAGGCTTTGCGGGTTTCCGCCTCGGTAAAGTCGATGGGTTTTTTGACATAGCTGTCTTCACGGGCTGTACGGCGCTCTGTAAGCTGCGCTTTGAGCATCTCGTTTTCTTTGATCAATGCTTCAAAATTAATTTCGGGCTGAACCGGAGCAACCGGAACAGGCGGCGCTTCCAAAAGCTTCGGGTCAAAGGCGGTTTCGGTATAGCTTTCGCCGTAAGAATACGCGATAAAATCCATAAACACATGCAGATTATGAAGTGCGAGCCTGTTTTTATCTTTGGTTATATGTTTCGGTTCATGGGCGGCATTGTTGCCAACTTTGCGTATATAATCAAGGCGTTTATACAAATCATTATCAACAATTTTTTTGAATGTGTAATTGCTCATGAGAGTGACCAGCTTGTCATCATACGGCATGACAAGATCGCGGTCGACGCTGTACATCCATTTGATCGCCGTTTCCATCGCCTGACGGCAGCCCAACACCGACAATACCGGGCTGATGCGATAGGTTTGCTCTGCGGCAATTGCTGCATCAGCAAAGGAGGCAAATCGCGGCTCGGTTTTCAGGAAGTCGAAGTTGGTCATGGGGTTACCTCATTGCCTACCAGACAAAAGGAATATCGTATTCATGAATATTTGTATCCGCTGTAACAAGTGTCATATCCTCAGAAATCGCTGATGCTACAAGCATTCTGTCAAATGGATCTCTATGAATAAACGGAAGGGTTTCAAGCAGTTTGATATGCTTTTTTTTCAAAGGAAGTATCTCGAAACCATTTTCTTCCGATGCTGCAAAAAAAGCGGCTATGCCGCCTTCGTATTTGAGTTTGCCAATACTGATTTTTACAGCTAACTCCCACGCTGTTACGATGCTGATATATTTCTCGTTCTGTGTCTCCAGAATAGCATCAAGAGCTGCCTTTGAAACCTTTTCAACATTATCCCAAAACCACAGGACGCTATGTGTGTCTAAAAGGAGCTTCATTCCATGTATTCCTTGAAATCTTCAAGAGGTGCATCAAAATCGTCTGCCATCCAGATCATCCCTTTCATTGAACCCGGTTTCGGTGTTTTTTTTCCAGGCTCTGGCGGCATTGCAAACGGGATACCCTGCTGCCGAACCGCCTGCTTCAGAAAAATATTAATGGCGGTCGCCATGTCCATGCCCAGCGCGGCAAAGACATCCTGTGCTTGAGATTTCACTTCAGTGTCTATGGGAATATTAATATTTGAGGTAGGCATATTACTGCTCCTTTGTGCTCTTATTATAATGCATAATACGTACAAAGGCAATATTTTGCTTTGTTGGGCGTTGTATTATCACCACGTGCCCTTATGCCGACAAAGGGGCAAATTGCGGCTCGGTTTTCAGGGAGTTGAAGTTGGTCATGGGGTTACCTCGGTTTTTTAATTGTTTTAGTTTTTTCAATTCGACTCATTGTATATCCTCGCCATACATCCACTACCCATATTATACACCTGACATACACCCGTGTAAATTATGATATGTTCAGGATTCACAAGTCAACTATTGCTATTTACAGTGTAGAGTTGTATATAAAAAGTAGGATATTCAGACATTCAAACTAGCTGCATGGAGGTATAAACTATGCTTGCAGAGTTACGCCCAAAATCACAAATAACCATTCCAAAGGAACTTGTTGACAAATTAGGTCTTTCAGAGGGTGATAAATTGGAGATTTTCGAGCAAAACGGGCTTATTTGTATTATGCCCGTTGTTGTCTATCCAAAAGGCTACGTTGACAGGCTCCTCCATAATGTTGCCGAGATAAATAGAAAAGTTTCCGCAGGTGAACAGCCTGTATTTGATAATGTTGATGAGTTGATTGGTAATTTGGAAAGTGAAGACTAATGCCGTTACAATTCACTTTTTCGCGTGATTTTAAAAAGCATTATCAGAAATTAAGCGTTCACGAAAAGAAGCAAATCACCAATAAGCTAGAGTTATTGGCAAAAGACCCATCACACCCATCCTTGCGAACAAAGCGAATCAAAGGCACGGACAAGCTATACGAAAGCAGTGCAAATGGATATACGGATAGTATGGTATTATGAGGGCGATACAATGATTATCCTTGTTGATGTTGGGCATCACGATATTTTAAAACAATTTTAGCTATGGGAGTTAGCCAATTGATGGCCGGCGATGATAGTGTTACTCATAACCAAGAAAAAGCGACCTTATTTTTAGAAAGTCAAAGTTGGTCATAGAGACTTGGGTTTAGGTCTCAGCATCTCTTTACCAGAGGATAACCGAATAGATATTTTGTGCACTGCTTTCTATGCACAATTTGACAGTTTTGGATTTGTGATATATAATTAACAAAGAGGAAAAATGGGGCAAAAATCTTATTATGCTAAACAGAGAAAAAAATTAATTTCATTAGCTGGGAAAAAATTGGCTTTTAAAAAATATAAATGCCTAATACCTGGTTGTGATAATGAATCAATAAGATCTCATTCAATACAAAAAATGTTTGTTCTAAAAAATATTGAAGCGAATGGAATGGTAATATCTTTTTCAAGAGATTTAAATAAACTTGATTGTTCAATTAATTATGAGGCTCCTTTAATACCTCATACAATAAATAAAGCATCTACATTTCTTGGTTTTTGTCAAGAGCACGATTCAAAATTATTTTGTGAAGTTGAAAATGGTAATTTTGATTGCTATAACGAACGCCATGGTTTAATCTTATTTTTAAGAAACCTAGCATTTGAGTGTTGCATGAAACGCAATGTTGCAGACATTTTTTTAGAGTATAACAATCTGCTTCAAGAAATATCGTTAACTCCATATGAATTAATTCAAAGCAACAAAAAATTCATTGATAATTATAATCATGCAAAAAATGAAAAATATTTAAACTTGGTTGAATTATATAATGATATAACAAGTGGTTCATATAAAAATTATACAGTGTTCAATACATTTTTAATTGAAACCTATGGAGTAGCTTGCGCAACAATTATTGATACGTTTTTCATGGTGGGCATGAGAGAAAATAGCAATTGGAATAGTATTAGCTTTTCTTTTTTTCCTTATAAAAATAAAACGTTAGTTAGTTTCGCATGGAACAAAAAAAATGCTATATTAATGGCCAATTATATGAATGAAATTAGGCTGGATTCTGTTAGAACCTTAGATGAAATATTATTTTCTATGACTGAAGATACAATATTAAATATTAACAAATGGAATAAATTAAGCAAAACAGAGAAAAAATACATTAAAAATCAAATGTTACCTCCTTGGATAAGAGAAAAAATGGATTATATGCCCATTTTGGAGTATTTAAAAAATAAATAAAATTCAAAAAAAAAGAAAAAAATGCAGCAAACTCCGCATTTTATAACTTAACTTTATTTTTGAAATATGAAATTAACAATCCTTTCTGCAACTTTTAAACTTGAAATATCAATATCTTCTTTTTCCCAAGTATTTTTAGGATATTTTGTTAATGCAACAGCAATTGAATACTGACTGTCAATATAACCAGATTTGTTTTTTATTGAAGTGTGTTTCTTGGTTTTAAACCATTCATTACTTATTGACTTATTGATATCATCTTCCAGTAAGATTTTGTTGCCAAGTTTGTTGACCATATTGATAAATTCATCTTTGTCTGTAATATTTGCGTCTATTCTTATTGTTTCGATGTTTCTACCACTTGCTGGCATAATATGTTCAATATTCACATTTTCTGCAAAATCAAATTTATTACCTTTAATTTTTGCATACAAATATTCGTTAAGAAATACCAAAATATTTTTATCATATTCAAGAATATTTCCCTTTATTGCTTCTGTATTCCAGCTATTCAAAATATGCTCATCAAAATCTTTTTTTATGTCAGAAATTGGTATATTTTTGTCCACAAATTTTAAATTCACGCCAAATAAAAACGTTTTGAAATTTTTACTTGAATAGCCCGCATCAACTAATTCTAAAATACTAAACAATCTTATCAAGCATTCTGATATACACAATATTTTTTCTTCAGTAATCTCCATTATCTCATATCGAGATAAATATCCAGCCAAATATAGCTTTGCATTTTCATTAAATTTCAAAAGTAATTTTACAATTGGGTAGTCTTTAATAGCTTCCCAATATCCTGTAATCTTCATAAATTCATTACATAATATCATCGGATCATTTAACAACTCTTTCTTAATATCTGTATAATACCTTCTAAGCCCTGGTACAGTTACATCAACCGAGTGATTTTTCAGATATTCTTTTTGTCGTGCCCGGTTTATATACATGAACTGTGTCAATATTGCATCAATATTAACTACTTTATGAGAATTCAGTTTGCTGGCTAATTTGTTAATTTGTTCCCATTGTTCATTGAATTCATCTTTGTTGATGCCAGCATTAGAATAAAGCTGTGCTGAGATTACATCAGCATCTGAAAGCGGCAAGCCTGTTGAATTAAGAGAATTAAACATGGTAATTGCCTGTTCAATTTGCCAGCTGCGAATTTCAATTATTTGACATTTATCAAGAAAAACATTTGCAAATTGGTTTAGCTGCGAATCTGGTTTTTCTCCTAGTTTATCATAATAGAATTTGAAATTTCTAAATTGATTAGTGTATTTATTATCTTTTTGTTTTCGTGGAAATTTATATACATTTCGTTCAGCAGTTTCAAAATCTATTGCTTCTAGAATTGCTTTCACTTCCTTTTTATAAATTTCGTTGATCGATTTATTTTCTAATATAGAAATACCTTTAGCTTTCGAAAAATCCTTTAACATTGCTGGTATTTCTTCATCCTCAGCTTTGTACAATATTGACATTATTTTTCTTCGTTTACCAATCAGGCCTTCCTTGAGTGCTTCTGAATCTTCGTCATTAGGTATGTTTTTAATTATTTTATTTAATCGTAACAACAATGCTTTTAGCAACAACAGAAAAGTAGTTGTACGTTGTTGCCCATCAATTAAACTGAATTTAAAATCTTCAGAGCAATCCACAATAATGGTGCCAAAAAAATATGGATCACTACCATCTGATTCAATAAATGCTTCAATGTCTTGCCATAATTTATCACATTGAGTAATATTCCAAGAATAACCTCGTTGATATTCAGGTATTACAAAGTTTGTATTTTTATCTTGCTTCAGATAAACGCTGATCAATTTAAGAGTTGGTTCTATATTTTTGGCCATTTTAGTTCCTTTTTTTCTCGTATTCCTAATTTATAACAATACCATAGTGTAAATTTTTAATCTATAGGTAACAGACTGTTTAAAATGAGAAATCATCTAAAAATTTGCCAAATAATTCCCATTTTTTAATATTTTAGACTATTTTGCAGCAATTTAGTATAACTTATTTATAATAAAACATCTCTCCTCTAAAACACTTCTGCATCAACGCTTTGCTGTTCAACTCCAACAGCGCAAAGCTTTTTTTGAGCTGTACCTTTCTTTTTGCGCCTCCATACGCTCAAGATGAGCGACGGCAGCTGTGATGAAATGTGCGAACGCGGCTCGTCTTTCAGGAAGTTGAAGTTGATCATAGGCTTACCTCATATTTATGTACTCTACGTTATTTTAAAGTCAATGCGATAAAAATATCCGTTAGAGTCTGATATTGTGACAAACCCGGAGCGCAGCTTTTGTGCTTTTGGCATCGTTGGCAACGAAGTAAGTTCTTGATAAAATTTTGAACGTGCATTTTCGATCAATTCGTAAAATCGGTTAGTATAATAATAAACAACTGTGAACAAGTAATCCGAGTTCAATCTTGTTGAATAAAGTAAATGGAGCTCTACCGGAGAAACGAATGTTAGCACACATTGTTTATCAGAGGTTCTTGTTTTCACAAACATGACAACAGTAGCGTTTTCATTCAGCGGCAGTGGAATTTGCAAAATTTTATCATCGGTATTATCGAATGGAGTATCCCAAAGTTCTGAGTTTGGGAAAATTATGTTATACACAACTTTGCTTTCCCCTTTTCCCAAAGACGTTTCCCAATTAACAGCTCGTCTTTCTTCAAATGTAAGTCCAAATTGTTCACGTTTTTCCTGTGTTATAGCTGAATGGTTTTGGCCAGATTTGTGAAAAGATATTTTGTGTTCTTTTCCTTTCCCAATCATTGCATAAATTTCACTACCACGTAATTTAATACCCCAAACATGTGAATGTAAAGCATCTTGAGTACCTACAATAAATTTGAAATCACGACTTTTATCCTTTATTCCCATCAAACCATCTCCCCCTTAAAACACTTCTGCATCAACGATTTGTAATTCAACTCCAACAGCGCAAGGCTTTTTTTAAGCCGCGCCTTTTGGCTCTCCACACGCCCAACAAAAGTAGCAAATTGAGCTTGAAGGGCGAGAGGAGGGAGACAGATGTTAAAAGCCTTAACCTCTGCAACATTTATCCGCGGTGATGCAGAGCCTATTACTCGTTGTTTAACTTGATTACCAACAGATTTTGAGTTCAATACATAACAAACATATTGAGGAATACAAATTTTTGTGTTTATGGATAAAAGCATCATCCGTTGACCTAACGCAACTTTATAACTTTTATCAATTATCGCTGCAACACCTAATATTGCACCTTCACGTGAGTACACTATATCGTCTCGCTGCGGTACATATCGTTTTGTTCTTTCAACATATTGCTCATATGAGATGTATTCAACCCGCTCCCAATCTATCTGATTAGGCTTTAGCCTTGATGTGCGCATACACATAAAGCCCGTATCTTCTTGCAAGAATTCAGGAGTAGAGTGAGGACAATCAACTATTGTAGAACAAATATCATTAATTGTTCCATTTTCCCACCCCTTTGGATTCACCACCGGATCGCCAAACATCTCCACAAACTGCGATTTCACAAGCAAATCCAGCTTCTCAATCTGTGCCTTGCGTTTTTCGATTAGGACTTTGGCACGGTCGAGAGTGTCGGCGATTTTTTTTTGGGTGGCGAGGGGTGGGAGGGGGATTATCATTTTACGCATTGCTGCTTGATTCAGTTTTGCTCTTGTTGTTCCGCAAATTAAGTTTGAAACATCATAAAACATTATTGAATAGCACAGATAATCTACATTAAGCATATCTTTCGGTTTTAACACATGAGCGTGATTATTTACCCAACACTTGCCAGAAACTCGATAAGCGATAGGTTTGTCTTTAGACCCAAAATGACCTCCATCTTCTGCTAGCAAAACAAGTTCGTCATCAAAAATATAATCATCAACATAATCTTGAATGCCGTTCGCTCCATAATATGGGTATATGCCTTTTTTTCGATCAGAAGCAGTTACTGGGATCCGCATATGATCAAGAATTTCACACACATCCCCCAACCGCACCATCTCCCACTTACCCACGAATCATCCCCTCCAGCTCCCGAAGGCCCTCGGCAATTTCGCGCTCCAGTTCGCCAATTTCCGCCAAAATCTCGCGCGGGTGGGGATAGCTTTCTTCCTCATAGTCGCTTTTTTTGTACTTGTTAACGGAAAGGTCATAACCGTTGTTTACAATCTCGTCTTTGGATACAAAAAAGCTCTGATCGCTGCGCTTGCGTTTTTTCTCGGCGGCGGGTTTTTTGAACCTTGTTATAATGTCGGGAATGTCGCTGTTTGTCAGCTCTGAGCGTTTATCATCAAGGCTGTAGCCGTCAGATTTCATATCGTAAAACCACACGTTATCCGTACCGCCTGCATCTGTTTTGGTGAAGATAATCACGGCGGTGGAAACTCCGGCATAAGGCTTAAATACGCCGGAAGGCATGGAAATAATTGCTTCAAGACGGTGCTTTTCTACGATTTCTTTGCGAATATCCACATGCGCCTTGCTGGAGCCGAACAGTACGCCGTCCGGCACGATGGAAGCGCAGCGTCCGCCGTTTTTAAGCATGCGAAGAAACAGGGCAAGGAACAGCAGCTCAGTTTTTTTTGTCCTGGCAGTTTTTACAAGATCGGTCGAAACGATGTCATAGTCAAGACTGCCCTTAAACGGCGGATTGGCAAGGATTTTTGTGTATTTGCCGCTGTCGTCATTTTGGTCGGAAAGGCTGTCACGGTAAACGATCTGCGGGTTGGCGATGCCGTGGGTCATCATGTTCATCGCGCCGATTCGCAGCATGGTTCTGTCCATGTCGTAACCGGTGAACATTGCATTATCGTAATGGGCTTTAGCGGCCTTGTTGTAAAAAATATCTTCAAGGAAATTTGCTTTCAGGTATTCGCCAGCCGCCACAAGAAAGCCTGACGTGCCGCAAGCCGGGTCGCAGATGG
>JGI20163J15578_10000859_pt1 | contig 12635 bp, 9 predicted proteins | sample TergutCu122P1_FD_15578 | JGI IMG/M metagenome (IMG submission 15578)
GGAACAGTACAAGGAAGATTAGTATATGTGTATGCGCAAGATTTCACAATCCTAGGTGGTTCTCTGGGAGAGATGCATTCCAAAAAAATATGCAAGGTTATGGATCTTGCGTTGAAAATGGGAGTACCTTGTATAGGCATACACGACTCAGGAGGAGCCAGAATCCAAGAAGGAGTAGATGCATTAAGCGGATACGGGCAAATCTTTTACAGAACTACTCTTGCTTCAGGAGTAATACCCCAGATATCAGCAATCATGGGACCATGTGCAGGAGGAACAGTAAAAACATCAGCGTTAATGGATTTTGTGTTTATGGTAGAAAAAACAAGCCAAATGTTTGTTACAGGTCCCCAAGTAATAAAAACAGTAACAGGGGAAGATGTAAGTTTGGAAGAGTTGGGTGGGGCAGCTATCCATAGTAAAAAAAGTGGAGTAGCTCATTTTACAGCAAAAACAGAAGAAGAATGTCTGGAAAGAATCAGAGAACTACTAACATATTTGCCGGCAAATAATATGGAAGAAACCCTAATAAAAGAAACAAGAGACGATCCGGGCAGAATAGAACAAAAACTACAAGATATAGTACCGATGGAATCCAATAAATCCTATGATGTAAGAGACGTAATAAAAGCGGTGGTAGACGATGGGCAAATCCTAGAAATTCAAGAATTTTATGCTCAGAACATAGTAATATGCTTCGCAAGGCTTGCCGGAAAAAGTGTAGGAATAGTAGCAAATCAACCAAGGATAATGGCAGGATGTTTGGATATAAACTCATCGGTTAAATCAGCAAGGTTTATACGTTTTTGTGATGCTTTTAACATACCTATAATAACCTTTGTAGATGTACCGGGATTTTTACCGGGAACAGATCAGGAGCATGGAGGGGTAATCCGCCACGGAGCAAAAATGCTTCATGCTTATATAGAAGCAACGGTACCTAAAATAACCCTGATAATGAGAAAAGCATATGGAGGTGGATATCTGCATATGTGCAGCAAAGATTTAGGGGCAGATCAGGTGTTAGCTTGGCCGTCTGCAGAAATAGCAGTAATGGGACCGGAAGGAGCAGCAAATATAATCTTTAGAAAAGATATAGAAGAAGCTCAAGACCCCATAGAAAAAAGAAAAGAAAAAACAGAAGAATACAGAAAGAAATTTTTTAATCCTTTTGTAGCAGCTCAGAGAGGTTTTGTGGATATAGTAATAGATCCAACACTAACAAGACCCTATTTGTGTAATGCACTAGAGATGGTAGTAACAAAACGTGAGCAGCGACCGGCTAAAAAACACAGTAATATACCAATGTGAACAGAAGTTGATGATCGGAAGTCGGAAGTCGGAGGTCAGATGTCGGACTTGAAGCAATTGGCAAGCCAATTGCAATGATAAATCAGACTTTAGATAATACATTTGCTTTTTACGCTATTATGTAAAAATGGGAGGGAAATAGAAAATATGAAACTTTATGAGTTTGAAGGTAAGAACCTTTTTGCTGAAGAAGGCATTCCAACTCCACATGGTTTTGTTGCCTACTCACCGGAAGAAGTGGAGAAAAATGCAGCTGCTATTGGTAAACCTGTAGTTGTTAAATCTCAAATTCTTCAGGGAGGTAGAGGCAAGGCTGGGGGAATTAAGTTTGCAGATACTTCCGGAGAAGCTAAAGAGTTAAGTAAAGCGTTGTTTGGTATGAAGTTACGTGATTATACAGTTGATAAAGTTTTGGTAGAAGAAAAACTGGATATTGCAAAAGAATACTATCTGTCAGTTACTATTGATGCAGAAAAAGGCAGACCTCTTATAATGGCTAGTGTAGCCGGAGGGGTAGATATTGAAGAAGTTGCTAAAGAAACCCCCGAAAAGATAGTAATGGAAACAGTAGATATTTTTAAAGGATTGCTGCCGTATCAGGCTCGCAGAATCAGCTATAAAATGGGTCTGACAGGTAAAGAAGCTCTTGAAACTGCTGAAGTAATGCTTAAAGCATATAGTTTATTTAGAAAATATGATGCTGATCTTGTTGAGATAAATCCTTTGGTGGTTACAGGTGAGGGAAGTATAGTTGCAGCTGACGCAAAAGTTAATATCTATGATAATGCTTTATATCGTCAACCTAAATTTATTAAGACTAGGGATCACTATGATAGTGAAATAGAGTACGAAGCCTCACAAGTAGGTTTAGGTTATATTAAACTTGATGGTTATATAGGGCTTTGTTGTGCAGGAGCAGGCCTGACAATGATGACATTAGATCTTGTAGATCATTATGGCGGAAAAGCTTCCAACTTCTTGGAATTTGGCGGTGCTCAATACAGAAACGCCTACAATGCATTAGATCTGGTATTAAGAGATCCGGAGGTTAAAGTTGTTCTGGTAAACGTTTTTGGACTTATTGCCAGAGCTGATGTTATTGCTCAAGGTTTGGCAGAGGCCATAAAGGCGTTACAGCCAAAGGTGCCTATTGTAGTTTCGTTAAGAGGAACCGGTGAAGCAGAGGGACATAAAACCCTTAAAGAAGAACTCGGACTTATAGCTTTTTGGAGTGCGGAAGAAGCTGTTAAAGAAGCAATCAGGTTAGGAGGGGGTAAGTAATGGCTATTCTATTATACTCAGATACTAAGGTAATTGTTCAAGGGATAACCGGTAAAGAAGGCACATTTTGGACTGAACGTATGTTAGAAAACAAAACCAATGTAGTAGCCGGCGTTACTCCCGGAAAAGAAGGACAGACAGCACTTGGTTTACCTGTATACAATACAGTATCTGCTGCAGTCCAAAAGCATGGAGCAGAAGCCTCGGTAGTATTTGTACCCCCACGCTTAACCAAAGATGCTGCTTTTGAAGCACTTGATGCAGGTTTAAGACTGGTGGTTCTACTTGCAGACGGCGTTCCTGTTCAGGATTGTATGGAAATTAGAAATTTTGCCAAGGAAAAAAATGCAGTTGTACTGGGACCCAATACTGCAGGTATGACAAGCCCGGGTCAAGGTATGCTTGGTTTTGTACCGGTTTGGCTGCAAGATGTATATAAGCCGGGTAAAATTGGATTTATCACTAAAAGCGGAAGCTTAACAAATGAAGTTGCATCCCATGTTGTAGCTGCAGGTTTTGGTATATCCAGTTCTGTAGGTTTAGGCGGAGACCCTGTTCCCTGTACAAGAACAGTTGAGGTTATGAAACTGTTTGAAGCAGATCCAAATACTGAAGGAGTTGTTATAGTAGGTGAAATAGGTGGCAGCATGGAAGAAGAAGCCGCTGAATTAATGCAAAGTGGCGGATTTACTAAACCGTTAGTTGCCTATATTGCCGGATGTTCAGCACCTCCCGGAAAAAGTATGGGTCACGCAGGTGCAATAGTTACAATGGGTAAGGGAACTTATGAAGGAAAAGTAAAGGCTATAACAGAGGCCGGAGGTTTTGTGGCTAAAAGACCATCAGAAACCGGTGAATTACTTAAGAAGAAATTTGTCGAACATTATGGCAGGGAAAATTGATTTAAATGAAACCCCGTAGGTAGTTTTGTTAATGCAAAATCTGTTTCATATAAAAGTGGGGTGAAAAGTCTTAATGTTAGAGCATATACTTTTTGGATTTAGTCAATTGGCAGATCCAATGTTGATATTTTGGATAGTAATATCAGTTGTAGGTGGTTCAATAGTTGGAGCTATGCCGGGTATCAGTCCCACAATGGCTGTTGCTTTAATACTACCCTTTACTTTTACAATGAATCCTGTTGAAGGACTTATTGTACTGGGAGGTATATTTGTAGGTGGAGTTTATGGTGGCTCAATCTCGGCGATTCTTTTGAATATTCCGGGTGCTCCTGCCAATATAGCTACCATTATTGACGGTTATCCAATGGCTAAAAAAGGTCAAGGCAGAAGGGCCCTCGTAGCATCTGCCATAGCTTCAGCTCATGGTGGTATGTTAGGTGCACTGGGTTTGATGCTATTTGCTCCCTTATTGGCAGTTTTTGCATTGCAATTTGGAACTGCAGAAATATTCTGGGTAGCAATTTTTGGATTGGTAATAATTGCAAGTTTGGGAAGTGGTAAAGAGCTTATTAAAGGCTTGATAAGTGGTGGTTTTGGTGTATGGCTTGGAATAATTGGGGTATCACCAACCACAGGTGACGCAAGATTTACCTTTGGAATGGTAGATTTATGGGGTGGTATAAGTCTTGTTCCTGCAATGGTTGGTTTTTTTGCTTTTGCACAAGTGATGGTTTACTTTGAAGATGTTATGAAAAAAGGTGAACGACAAGTAATTCAAGCCCACAGCCAAAAAGGAGATGTATTTGCCTTATATAAGGAAATGTGGACCAAATTTAAGGCGACACAATTTATTGGAGGTATAGCGGGCTTAATCACAGGTCTTATGCCGGGGGTAGGAGCACAGGTAGGGGGAATTGTTGCTTATGACCAGGTGAAAAGATACTCAAAAAATCCTGAGGAGTTTGGCAAAGGTAAGATTGAGGGTGTTATTGCACCGGAGTTTGCAAATAGTACAACGGTAGGTATGTCACTTGTTCCCACCTTTACCTTAGGTATTCCCGGGAGCCCCACAGCGGCTATATTATTGGGCGGTCTTTTGATTCATGGCTTATGGCCGGGACCATTGTTATTTACAGAAAACGCAGATATAGCTTATACCTTTATGGCAGGATTTTTTGTATCACAGATTGTTGTGTTATTTGCTGCAATATTTATATTAAAATATGCTGCCCACCTTCTAAAAGTAAAGGAATATTATATGGGACCAACGATTATTGCTTTATGCTTTTTTGGTGCCTTTGCAGTAAATAACAATTTCTTTGATGTTTATGTTATGTTGGCTTTAGGAATAGCAGGATATTTCTTATTGAAGATAGGCATAACACCTATTGCTGCAATCTTGGGTTTGGTACTTGGAGCAATTGCAGAACAGAACTTTTTGCTGGGGTATAGGATTGCTATGGCTAGAGATGGCTTATTTGAATTCTTCTTTATGAGACCAATTTCTATGGTGATAATTGGGCTTATTATTCTTTTAATTGCCAGTACCATTTGGATGGAAAGAAATAGAATGATTAAAGAAGTCCAAAGGAAAAAAGAAAATCCTGAGATTGATGATGGACCAAAATATAAAGGTATTTTCTCTGTTGACGCTATTGTGGGTATGGTAGTAGTTGCATTATGTATTGGAGTCTGGAGATTATACTTGGTTAATTTGCCTCATGAAGCTGCAATGTTCCCGATAGCAGCATTTCAAGTAATTGCAGTTATAGGTATTATCCAGATAATCTATGCAACCAAGGTTCATAGTGATAGAGTAGGATGGATACCTTGGAGAATCATTGCTGAAGTATCAATTGCTTGTATTATAGCTGTATCTATAATAAACTATGTAGGTTTTTATACAACAATCTTCTTTTTAATGATTTTTGTTGGTGCCAGAATGGTAGCAGCTAGCGGAAAAAATTCTATTTCATATCTTCCTAAGATAATTCTATTCTCCCTTGGAGCAATGACATTCTTGTATCTGGCATTTGGAGTGTTTTTATTCATACCGACACCAAGGGGCATACTATTCTAATTTGTTATCTCATTAAATTTTGTTAAAACGCTGACACGGTTCTATTGTCACTCATGAGGGGATGTGAGATAAAAACATAAATTATTTAGATAGATATGGGAACAACTGAAGTGTTGTAGGAACAAAATAAAAAAATTGAGGAGTTGATTTTATGTTAAAGAACAGATCATCAAAAGTTTTGCTTATTGCTCTTGCTTTGTTGTTAGCTGCTGCAATGATAGTTGCTTGTGGCAATCAAGGTGGTCAAGGTACTCAGGGCCAAGGTACTCAGACAGAAGCAACTGGCGATTTTCCTACAAGACCGGTACAGCTGCTGGTAACATTTACTGCCGGTGCTGCAACGGATGTGGCAGTTCGTCCATTTACACCATATTTTCCTGATGTATTTGGCCAAAGTTTAGTTATTACAAACATTACAGGTGCCGGTGGAATGACAGGTTGGAATCAATGGTCACAGCAGGACCCAACCGGATATTACTTGACGGCTTTTAACTTGCCTCACATTGTATCTCAAACATTGCTTGAACCAACGTTATTTAGATGGTACGACTTTATTCCTGTTGCACACTTTGCATTTGACCCTGTGGTTATTGCTGTGCTTCCGGATAGCCCATTCCATACAGTTCAAGATATAGTTGATTACTCAAGAGAAAATCCGGGTGCTTTAACAGCCGGAACAGCAGGTCTGTGGGTTGGACATCACTTGGCGATTTTGCAGTTGCAGATTGAATCAGGTATTGAGATAACTAATATCCCATATCCGGGGGCAGCCGACGCTCAAGCTGCAATATTGGGTGGACATATAGACTTAAACTTTGCTAACTTATCAGATATGTCCAGATTAGGAGATCAGGTTAGAATAATAGCTATAGCAACAACAGAGCGTCATGACTTGGCTCCTGATGTACCTACTTTTATAGAGCAAGGGTATCACGTAGTAATGAGTACTGACAGAGGAATTGCAGTGCAAAGAGGTACTCCGCAAGAAGTTATTGACAGGTTAGATGAAGGGTTTATGCAAATAATGACTAATCCTGCTTTCATAGCGGATCAAGAAGCAGTAGGAACGACACTGAATGTTTTAGGTGCTGAAGATGCGTACATATTCCTTCAAGAATATGCAAGAAACGTGGAAGAAATTTTACGTGCAGTTGGTGAAATTGATTAATCTAGCTAGTTAGCTTAAATAAAAAATACTGCTGATAAGCAATTGGTTTGTCAGCAGTATTTTTTTATGTTTTAAATGTGAATAACATTCATAAGTTCTCTCTATCTTTGCCATTACCAAGTGAGTTTTTTGGTCCGTATAGCCTTATCGTATTACTTTCCCTTTGCCAAGAATCCCACCTTACTAAATCTCTGATTAAGTTGTTTTTTATTAACTTAGACCATGCTTTTTGTAGTCCCTCTACATAGCTGCTGTTGAGGGATGATTTTTTTTCTATTAAAGGGCATTGGTAAGGCAATTCAAGGGTTTCCCAGATTATTTGTAAATTACCATCCATTGTAAGGTGAGGTGCCAAAGGGAAAGTTCTGCACTGGATAGGACGTTTTTCCCTGGGGCAAGGTTTTAAACATTTGGCGTAATAAACAGGTTGAATCCAGCTAAGGGGAAAATCATAATCTTGTGGATTGTGTATCTCCCATGATAACCAATCTTGGTCTGCAGATGTAAAAATTTTTTCTTCGCCGGGTAGTAAATACATACCTAGGTCTCGGTCAAAGGTTTGACAACAGATCGCTTTACAAAGAGTTCCACAGTCAATTTCGGATAAAGGTCCGGGGTCCAATAAGGTGTATATTTCCAAATAATCTTCTAATGTGAGTTCCAATGTAGCATCTCCTTTCCCGGTACTTACTTTATCATATTTGCAGGTTTTTTGGTAGCCGGAGGTGTATTAGTCCTAGGTATAGTGTATTATAATATCCTAGATGATGTGACTTTAACTTGAAACAAGAGCGTCTAAACGTTCTTGAAACTATATGTTAAGGATGTAGATTAATGAAGCAAAAAGAAAAGCTGATGGAGTTTTGCAAAAACCAAGGATTTGACCTTGTTGGTATAATAAAGCCTGACTTGATGGAGGAGAGGTTAGAGGTTCTTCAAGGCAGGCATAAAAAGGGCTATGAATCTGATTTTGAAAATAAGGATATTAATCTGCGTATTTCACCTCACTTGCTATTACCCAAAGTCAAATCTATTCTTGTTCTCGGCTTAGGTTATTATCCGGAAGCTAATTTTAATGATCCCTCAAAGGTTCAGGTTGCCAGATATGCAAGAGGTAAGGATTATCATGTGGTTATGAAAGAAAAAATGACACAGGTTGTTGAATTTCTAAAAAGCCATCAAGAGGAGTTTCAATATAAAATTTTTGTAGATAGTAGCCCTTTAATAGAAAGATTTCTTGCGGAAAAGACAGGCTTAGGTTGGATAGGGCAAAACACCTGCTTTTATACCAAAAACACAGGTTCTTGGATATTTATTGGGGAGATATTGTTGACGATTGATTTTGGAGAGTATAAGTTTGAGCTTGGCAATGATGGCTGCCACGATTGCTGTATTTGCATCAAGGCGTGTCCTACAGGGGCTTTAGAAGGTGGATATATTTTAAATCCTCATAAGTGTCTGGCATATATTTCCCAAGCTAAAGGGATTATCCCTAAAGAATTTAGGAATTTAATGAAAGATAATCTTATAGGCTGTGATATTTGCCAGGAAGTATGCCCAAATAACAAGGAAGTTTTGCCTAGTAAAATCGAAGATTTTAAATCGATAGATTTTCATAATATAGACGTCAAAGACATATTAGGACTTTCTAATGCAGATTTTAAAAAACTATATGCGGTTGCTGCATTTGGTTGGTGTGGAAAAAAAGTTTTACAAAGGAATGCCCTTGTTCTTATTGGCAATCAAAGGCAACCCAATGCAACTTTTTTGATAAAGCCTTTTTTAAGTCATCACGACTATAAGATGAGGATTCACGCTGCCTGGGCACTGGGGCGAGTAGGTGGCACGGGAAGTAGGTTACTTCTTGAAAAAAGATTAGAAGAGGAAAGTAATGTAGAGGTTCTTGATGAAATTAAAAATGCACTGGGTAAATCAACTAGCAATTAACAATTGACAACTGTCAATTGTCAATTACTCTATTGAGATAATACCGCAAAATGTTGCGGTTTATCTATAAATGCTTGATAGATAGGTTTATCACTTACATCATTTAAAGGGTGCTCGATGTTTGGAGCAGTCTTTATTTTTAAGCCTACAGAGTTTTTATATTCGGGGTTTTTAATCCAGTCATCTTTACCACTTTCAGTTTCTACATAAAAATAAGCAGCACCGGATTTCTCCATAAATGGTTCCTGACTGGAATCTATGCTTGTTGCTGCTAAACTGGAGATAACCAGAAAATTATCTCCCGGATTAATGGTGATATGGCCGTAATTTGGAGGTATGTATACTTTATCACCGACTTTTGCTTCTATGGCAATTATCTCTTCAACCTCATTATTGCGACCGTTTTTTTGCAGTAGAAATATAGCCTCACCGGTCAGGACTTCACAATATTCCGGGTATGTTTCTTTTCCGGTATTTTTTAATGGATGAAAATGTCCGGCAGTTTTTATAAACTCTTTTCCTATTTTTCCCGGGAAAAGAACAGTTATCTCATATCGTAAATTATATTCTTTAAAAACTTCTTCATCTTGCTTAAAGCAAATATTTTTATATCTATAATATAATGGGTTTTCATTAGGTGTTTCTCTATAATAGTAGACGGGTAGTGCATCTTTTAGCTTACGAATTTCTGATTCGCCCGGGCTGATTATTCCTTCAACAAAAACCAGTGTACCTTTATCTTCCAGAATAATATCTGTACCAAATATCATTTAAAAGCCTCCTTGGCAAATATTCTCTTAAACAATTATATTATAAATTTGAAAATATTACAAAGAAAAATGAAAAAATACTAAAGTAATCAGTCTGGACCATTGTCACTTATAAAATACCCGCTATTTAATAATATTATTCATGGCTTATAGAGAGTTTTTAAAAACACGCTAAAGAATACGTACACATTGCGAAATTTGTCGAATTATAGTATGATTTTAATTACAATATTACTGGGAGACAAATAGAAATATTTTCAGGAGGGAGACTATAAATCATGGGATTTGGATTTGTTAAAGCATTTGCAGGTGCACTTGGAGGTACTTTTGCAGATCAATGGAAAGATTTTATTATACCAAGAGGGGATATTACCTCAACTACGGCAATATTTGAGGGTGTTGCCCAGGGGAATAATGCAGATCGTGGCAGGAACACAAGAGGCTCACAAAGTATTATAACTAACGATAGCAAAATCATTGTACCGGAAGGAACAGCATTAATTACGCTGCAGGATGGTGCTGTAACAGGGTTTATTGCTGAGCCGGGAGGGTATATTTTTAGATCCGATGACATTAACTCTCGGTCAATATTTGCAGGTGACGGAATCTGGGCATCTACCTGGAATATAACCTGGGAGCGTTTTAAATTCGGTGGACAACCAGGTGCTCAACAACAGGCGTTTTATGTTAACTTAAAAGAGATTCCCAATAATCGCTTTGGTACACAAGCAGAAATTTATTGGGATGATGCGTTTTTGAATACACAAGTTGGAGCTATTGCAAGAGGTACATATACTCTAAAGATTGTTGATCCGATTTTATTTGTTAAAAACTTTGTGCCGGCTAAATATTTGCAGCCCGGGGCACCATTATTCGATTTTGCTGATATGGATAATGATGCAGGGGCACAACTTTTTAACGAAGTAGTAGGTAGCCTTTCAGCTGCTTTTTCACATTATACAAATGATCCTGGCAGAGGGCATCGTATGTCCCGTATCCAAGGTGACCAAATTGGATTTGCTCAATCATTGTCCCAGGCTGTGGAAGATGGATATCGTTGGAGAACAGACAGGGGGCTTGTAATAGAAAAAGTTGCCATTCAGGCAATTGAATATGATGAAGATACCAGAGCATTATTGAGTGATGTGAAAAAAGCAGATGCTTTATCAGGTGCGCGTGGTAATTCCTTTATGCAACAATCGGTTGCTCGCGGTATGCAGGCTGCCGGAGAAAATCCTAGCGGTGGTGGTGCTATGGGCATGGCTTTTATGGGTATGGGTGCTAATGCGGCAGCCGGAGCTATGAGTGGGTTGCAGCAGCCTGTCCAAACCCAACAACCTGAACAGCCTCAGCAGCAGGCATCTGGTGGAGATGATCCTATTGAAAAACTAAAGCAGCTTAAAGGGTTGGTTGATGCAGGCATTATAACTCAAGAAGATTTTGATAAAGCAAAAGATAAAATTTTGGGAGGATTAGGGTTATGACGAGCAAAGACGATGCTCAAAATACCGAAGAACCTTCTGAGACCATAGTGGTTCAAACAAATGAAGGTGCAAAAGATGGACAAAACAAGTGTCCCAAATGTGGAGGAACATGTATTGCACTTAATATAAATTCGGCGGTACTAAGGTGTAACTTCTGTCGCCACGAATTTGAACCTGTTAGAGCAGTTGGATTAGATACAGATTTGAGTCAACTGGAAGGTAAAATAGTAGGGTCCGGTGCAATGAATATAGCTGTGGATTCAGAGGATATATTAACATTAAAATGTAGTAGTTGTGGTGCCGAAGTGGTAATTGATACAAACGAATCGGTTCAAGCGAGATGTCATTGGTGCAGAAATACGCTATCAATTAATCAACAAGTTTCAAATGGAAGTATTCCGGATATGGTCTTACCTTTTGGCGTAACCAAAGATGATGCAAGAAAAGAGATTGAAAAATTTGTTGAAAAAAGAACATTTTTTGCACTTCCGGCTTTCAAAGAAGAGTTTTGCACAGAGAATGTTATGGGAGTTTATCTGCCATATATGATAGTGGGTATTAATTCCCAGGCATCTTTTTCGGGTCAAGGAGAGCGTTTAATTAGGAGGTATACAGTCACTACAGGTAGTGGTAAAAATCAAAGAACCACTACATATTATGATGCGGATTTATATAACGTAGAACGTAACTTTGACTTGGTAATTGATGGATTGCCTATTGCTTCAAGTTCAAAAAAATTGGATCATCCGTCTGATAGAACAAATAATATAATAAATGCTATAAAACCCTTTGATAGTGAAAACTGTGTTAGGTGGGATGCCAATTATCTGAAAGGATTTGCATCTGAAAAACGTGATACAAACATTGAGGATTTAAAATGTTCCCTTGAAGTCAAAGCAAAAGATATTGCCAGGTATAATGTTAATGAAGCCATAAAGGAATATGACAGAGGTGTTAAATGGGTAAAAGAAGAGTTGGATATAAAAGGCCAGCAATGGAAATCGGCTTATTTGCCTATATGGTTATATAGCTATCAGCAAACAAAAAAAAGTGGAAGTAGTCTTTTACATTACGTTGCTGTTAATGCTCGTACTCAAAAAGTAATGGGAAGTGTACCGATCAACGTACCCAAGCTCTTGTTGTTTTCTTTTGTTGTACAAATATTAGGTATGATTATGGCACTTTTCACAATGCTGTATGTTCTTTACGATTCTGACTACGCTGTGGTAGGCTTGGTCTTTGCCTTGGCCGGATTTGCTTATTACTACTATTATTATAAAAAATATCGCAATACAGGTGCTAGATTTGAACATGAAACAGATACGAAAGCTACAATGAGTAATGTTCAAAAGGTAGATATGCTAGTTAGACGCTTAACTCGCCTTAGGAATAGTGAAATGAGCGGAGCAAACAACCTGGTTGTTAACTATAAGCCAGGGTCAGTCAAGAAGCAGATGAAATAGGTGTATCAAAGCAAGCAATTTTTTATCGAATGAAAAAAACCACCACTGTCAAGCACTTTACAGTCTTTTACGAAACTAGCAAAGAGGGAATTATATATATTGTTGACTATATTACGATAGTGGCATATAACTTGTTTTCGGAAGCAAAAGAGCACAAAAAAGCCCGCTAGCTTAGTAATATCAAGGCAAAGCGGGTTTGTGTTTTTGCGAAAACATGTTGTGTATTTCA
>JGI20163J15578_10000860_pt1 | contig 12633 bp, 8 predicted proteins | sample TergutCu122P1_FD_15578 | JGI IMG/M metagenome (IMG submission 15578)
TGAAGACGTTTTAGAAACGCCTTCTAATGATGAATCTGAAAGTATCGACAATAGTTTAGATCTTCTCATGGAGCAACTTAGAAAAAGGCGTTAATTTGATAAAATCTATCTCGCAACTTATTGAAAGCACTCTCACCTACTTTAGGGTGAGAAAAATAAAATGAACACGGTTTTATTCTTCTCACCCTAAGGCGAGAGTGCTCTGTGTAATTTACCATTTCCATCTTTTTGGATATAGGCGGATATAAACTGTCAAACATCACTCCATCACAGTAATAACTCCTAAGAGATGTCCACCCACTAAATTCCTATTCCCTGTTTGACGAATCACCTCTTCCATAATGTTCCGAAACTGTTCTTCTGTAAGCATTACATCGGTACGATAAGTTGCTCGACCAGTTGCATTCACACCTTCCACTAGAGCATTCACCACCTCACTAGGGTTAAAGAAGCGATTGTTGTAACGATAATATTCTGCTAAAGCATCTGATGTGGCAACAAATCTTGGCAATTCCCGATTTAGCATCCACTGTGTATCCTCTGTCAAAACGGATGCTGCTTCATCATCTGACAAGTTAAAGAAAGCATTAGGGAAGAATTCGTTGTCGTTATTGGTTACATCTAATGTATACCACTGATCATCAATATTCACTCGATTCCAAGCGTGTGGTAAACTTCCTTGCATAAATCCAGTAACAATAACACTTTCCAAGCCTGCTCTTGTGGCAAGCAGGTTGAAGGCATCGGCATATCCTGAACAAACCCCTACTCCATTTATCAAAATCCCATAAGCAGTAAATGAATCATAGAATTCATAGTCTACATGGTTGAAGTTGTTTGCAGCGGCATTCTCTAGTGCATCAAAATCATAAGTAACAAACTCTACCAAGAAATTGTTTATGGCAATTTGCATTTCCAAATCAGTCATCCCTGAAAAGATAATATCCCCTACAATCTCATTGACCCTGTCTCTAATGGCGCTTTGTTGACGCTGTTGTGTTGAAGCCTCTTGGTCATAGGTAATCAGCAAATCTCCTGTCAAATGGCAGAGTTGCATACTTCTGGCTCCCAATATTAGCGGATTCTGCAAAACAGCCTCAAACCAAGCCTCTACCAAATATTCATGATCAGATGCCTCTGGAAAATCCTCCAAGTTAATTCTTGTTCGACTGTTCAGCATCTGAAGTGCCAAAAAGCCAGAAAGTCGACTGGATGCAAAAATTTCAAAGTCATCTCGAAGATGGGTCGCCACTTCATCTTCTTCCACACCAGCCCCTTCCTCAAGGTTCAGATTCACATTCCGCTGCAAATCCCCTGTTCTTACCCGCATATCATCTTGCCGGATTTGAAGTGCTAACAACTCTTCTTCAAAGGTGTCTTCATTGTACTCAATGACCTGAATAAACCCTCTAAATGAGGTCCCTTCAATATAGTAAGGAATTCTAAGTACTGGCGTTTCAAGCAGTTCACCTTCTGATGCATAAAAGTCGCCTTCTTCATCTCTTTCTAATCCTCCAAGAAGATTCCGCCGATTTGCCATATGAATTTCGTAGTGGATAAGATATTGTCTTGGTAAGCCATCACCCATGTTAATCCAAATATGGCTTGGTGCCAGAGAAAGTTCATGATATATATGGATGCTGGAACTATGCCCGTCTACTGTCTGAAATCCTCCTTTATTCTGATTCAAATGGTGACTTGCAACAGTTAATGGTATTTGGGGATTCACCCGCCTAATATCAATCAGATTACTCATAAGAGAGGTTCCCTCTAAGTTGATAGCAATCACACCTAGATAATGCAATTGATCGTAGAACCTTTCTGGTTCCAGCTCCCATCCATGTTCTATTGCATAGATAATCATTTCTTCTATGGAGAGAAAATCTTCCTCATCTACTTCTACGTTGTTAAAAAAATCATCGATACTCTGGCTTCCAGACAGAATAAAATTATTGTTTTGTCTGCCAAATGAGTTGTGCCTGGCGTCATTCCAATAAGTTTCTTTAGTTCGATCAATAACAAAAGCTCTTCTTCTGAATCCAAGCCCATCTACATGTTCCTCAACTGCAATAATGGCATATTCTGTAGCTCCAGGAACAGGATCCCAGTTTAACCCTGCCACTCCATCCTCTGTCACATGGAAATTAATTCGTGGCGCTCCAGGTATTTCAGATGCAATGCTAAAGACGGTAACCAGGGGACGTTCTTTGGGCAGGGCAGTTTCTAAACAATAATACTGAACTAAGAAGTACTGCTGGGCATTCCCCCAATCGTTAAATTCACCGTGATGGAAGAGATACCCTCCCACTGCCAAATCGGATACTGGAAATGTTGGGTTACGAGCGGGACCTACAGTAAGTGTGGTAAAATCACTAAACCTTTCTCCATCTCCTTCCGAAAGAATGCTTACCTGTTGTGTAAAAGCAGAATCCCGATAAACGCGAATGAAATCCGTGGTGAAAATAAACCCCTCTTCGTCTAAAAATCTATCTAACAACGCTTGCGTTCCCTCTGGAGTCATATCAAAGTAAAACGTATGATCTCTTGGCACACCAATCAATGGCTCAGTATACTCAAAACCACCTCCTCTATGGAAACGGTAGGTGAGAGATGCCACCACATCCTCTATAGGTGTCCATTCGCCTTCAAAAACAAAGCCCTCTCTATCCTCTTCTGTGGATACTCCCTCTGTAGATATCTCCTGGATAGGTAATTCTGAATCACCATTTTCTTGACTTGTACAGCCAATAAGAGCCACTCCTAATAGTACAATCAAACCTTTCGATATGGCCTGCTTTGAACTCTTATTTATGAATCTCATGATTCTTCTCCTTTTTGCTCTTTCGAAACCATTTATCACGCCAACCTTAATAAGTTACAAAATGATGCAGAAATTTAATAAACTCCTTTTGTCCCAAATCCTCTCCAACAAGAACTATAAGATAACCATTCCTCTCGAAAACACCGTAATAAATATTGGAAGACTCATCAAATCCAACTCCTAGTCGACTATTTCCAATACGAGATCCTTCCATAGGAATGGGCAGAGGGAGAAGGATAGGATTGTCAGTGAAATGAACGGTTAATGTTCCTCCCTTATCATTTCTATATAAGACTTCTCCAAAAACAGCTTCAGGTTCTCCTCCTAGCTGAGAAAAGTAGGCCATCACTTCACCTTCTATCAGTCGTAAACCTACTGGAAGATTTGTTGGCAAAACTCCTGTATATTCTTCTAAAGTAAGGGACTGTTGTATAGGGTACTGAGGAGCCAATCGTATCCCCAATCTATTTTCATCTTCTTCAAGGAGAGCAAAATCCAATTCTCCATCTTCTAAAGCCACCTCTTGGTCGTGTTGCCCTTCCACCAGTTCTGTATGTATCAAACCATCAGGCACATTTTCTAAAAAACCCAGCCCTATAATAAGAAACAATGAAGCCGCCAAAACACTTAACCCAACCCCAATGGGAATAATCCGCCTTAGCATAATTCGCTCCTTTATTTTCATTCTTACTTTATCCTTAAGGAGAGGAGGGGCAGTCACCTTCTCCATTGCTTGATAATATCTATTGTTATGTTCCATCTACAACCTCCTCATCTTGCCACACATCACGTAGCTCTAAGCGAGCTCGACGTAGCCGAGATTTCACTGTGTTCTCATTGGTTCCAAGAAGCTGGGCAATCTCTTTGTTTGAGTATCCTTCGTAATAAAACAAATGGATAACTTCTTGGTGTTCAGGTGTTAAGGAGCGAATAGCATCTAACAATTCTATCTGTTGGTAATCAAAATCTCGACACGCCTGATACTCTTCAATGCCTACTGTTTTCTTCTGCCAAGAACTTCCGTGATGACTGTTGCAACAATTAATCGTACAACGAATAAGCCATGCTTTCGCATGTTCATGACTTCTCAACTTGTTGCCATGTTTTACAAGACGTAAAAAAACCTCTTGAAAAACGTCATCTGCATCTGAAGGCTGACTGGTTCGCACCACTGCTAAGCGATAAACCATATCAGAAAACTCTTCGAACAGCTGGGACACATCGGGCTTAAAATCGGGATCCACCTGACTAATACTCAACAATAAACCAATCAATTTTTCCTTCCCTAATTTAACCTTTCATTAATAACACACTGGTTCCACATTAAAAGTTGCATTAATATTTTATTTACTTTTATTTCCTTTTATTTATCTTAAGATGGCCGTGCCAAATACAAAATGGTTTTATGTTCGTAATAGGCATCTATTTCTTCGACCTTATTTCTTTAACCTCTATAATGACAGCGTTACCAAAGCAATGAATGCAATTACAAACATAACTGCCGAAACAATAACACAGTCACTGATTAATGCTTATATTAATAACATCGCATCTCCAAAACTAAAAAATCGATACCGCTCCTTTACTGCCTGATTATAAGCCTTTAGGATAATCTCTCTGGTGGTAAATGCTGATACCAGCATAATCAAGGTGGATTCTGGTAAATGGAAATTAGTAAGTAAACCATCCATCACCTGAAAGTCAAAACCTGGATAGATGAAAATTTCTGTTGCTCCTGTACAAGGAACAATCTTTCCATGATCTTTGGCTACTGCCTCTAGTGTGCGACAACTGGTGGTTCCTACACAGATAACACGATTACCACTGCCCTTTGCTTTGTTGATTTTCCCAGCCGCCTCATCATCTACTGCATAAACTTCTGAATGCATGTGATGCTGGGTTACATCTTCTACTTTTACAGGACGAAAAGTTCCTAGCCCTACGTGTAAAGTGATAGTAGCAATATCCACTCCCTTTGCTTCTAAGGCTTCCAATACCTCTTTGGTAAAGTGTAAACCAGCAGTAGGCGCCGCTGCGGAACCTTCATTGGTGGCATACACGGTATTGTATCTGTCTTTGTCCTTTAACTGGTGGGTAATGTATGGTGGCAGAGGCATCTCTCCCAGCTCATTTAACACCTCTTCAAATATTCCGTCAAACTCAAAGCGAATCTTCCGATTCCCTTCTTCTACAATGTCCACTACCTCACCCATTAACAGGCCATCACCGAAGTTGATTCGAGTTCCTATCTTCGCTTTTTTCCCTGGTTTTACTAAGGTTTCCCAGGTGTTGTTCTCGCGACGATTAAGTAGCAGTATCTCTATTTTGCTTTGATCTTTTTCGCTGGCTCCAATTAAACGAGCAGGGATAACTTTAGTGTCATTTACCACAATACAATCTCCAGAATTGAGATAGTCGATAATATCTGTGAATGTTCCGTGAGTAATCTCCCCTGTTTTTCTATCTAATCTCAGCAAACGAGAACTGGAGCGGTTCTCTAATGGGTCTTGAGCAATTAGCTCTTCTGGTAGTTCATAGTAAAAATCGCTGGTCTTCATGTTTTCTCCCGAAACCTTTCTGTGATTTAGCAGGTTTCTTTACCTTTCTTATTTTTCTGTGATGCCTCAAATATATGGTAACATATTCAAACGTACAAAACTATTTCCTTAGTTGGGCGCCTAGCTCTTCTAGCCCTTCTAGGATATTCTCCATGGTTCTTGTGATGTCACTTTCTTCTAAAGTTCTGTCCTTTGCTCTAAACACAATGGAGTAGGCCACTGACTTCAAGCCTTCAGGAATCTGAGAGCCCTCGTAAATATCGAACAATTCAAAACTTTCTAAGTATTCCCCTGCTCGCTTTTCTATGATTTCTTCTATCTCACTTACTAATACTTCCTTCTTGATGGTCATACTAATGTCTCTGTTCACCGCGGGATACCTTGGAATCTCTTGATACTTTCTATCAAAAGTAACCAGCGGCAACAGGCTAGGCATGTCAATAACAGCAACCAGAGCTTTTTCTCCAATACCATATGTAGTGGCTACTGTAGGATGAACTTCTCCTAGATATCCCACTGTCACATTCCCTACACTCACTTCTCCTTGGCGACCAGGGTGCAAGTAGGGCCTTTTCTGTTGATTTTCAAACTTTGCCTTCTCTGTTATTCCCAGCTTCCCAAAGATTTGCTCTATTACCCCTTTCATGGTGAAGAAGTCTCCTTCTCCGTAAAATCCTAGAGTAAGTTGAGTTCGTTCATCTGGTAATTCTGTAATAGGAAGTTCATCGGCAATGTAAATGTTGCCAATCTCATACAAAGCTACATTTTTGTTCCTTCTCTTGTAATTGGTTCCTAGAGAAACCAGCAAGCCATTTAAAGGCGTGGTGCGCATGATACTGAAATCTTCTCCCAAAGGATTAGAGATTTCAATGGCGTCTCTTAAAGGCGAGTCCTTTTCTATCAATAACTTATCATATATCTTCGGACTTTCAAAGGAGTAACTTAAACTTTCGCTAAAACCTGCATGCTCTGCAACGGTTCTAATGATTTGCTCTACTCTTAATTTAAAAGGCAATCTGCCAGTAGTGGCCTCTCCTTGTGGTAAGGTTATAGGAATCTTGTCATAACCATAGAATCTAGCCACTTCTTCTGCCAGGTCTGCCCATCTCTCAATGTCTTGTCTGAAGGTTGGTACTACAATTGTGCCATCACTGTCATCATAGATTAGTTCTATGGGTGTCAGCAAATTTAACATCTCTTCTTTGGTTAAGTCTGTCCCTAGAAGACTATTGATTTTTTCTGGTTCAAAGGGTATTCCGAGAGGTTCTTTTAAGGTCGCCGAAACGTCTATGGTTCCTCCCACAATCTCTCCTGCTTCTAATTCTTCAATTAATTGACAAGCTCGGTTCAGAGCTAGAACGGCGTTGTGAGGGTCTAACCCTTTTTCAAACTTTCCTGAAGCATCGGTTCTTAGGCCTACTTTTTTGCTGGATTTCCTGATATTAACTCCATCGAAATTAGCCACTTCCAGCGCCATGGTGGAAACATCGTCGGTAATCATGGTGTTTTCCCCTCCCATGATACCAGCGATTCCAATGGCTTTTTCGCTGTCACAGATCATCAATGTATCTTCGTCTAAGGTTCGTTCTACCCCGTCTAGAGTTTTAAAGGTATCTCCTTTGGCCGCTCTCTTCACAATAATGTGCTGATCAGCTATTTTCTCCAGATCGTAAGCATGCATAGGCTGTCCAAATTCTTCCATTACGTAGTTGGTAATATCTACCATGTTGTTAATGGGACGAATACCTACATTTGCTAACCGGATTTGCAACCATTTGGGTGAAGGGGCAATCTTCACGTTCTTAATGACTCTGGCCAGGAACCGAGGGCATAGTTCTTCATCTTCTACGGTCACATTCACATAATCCCGAACATCTTCCTTGTTTCCAGTTTCTTTTATTACTATAGGGTGGTATTTCTTCTCAAAAGTAGCTGCCGCTTCTCTGGCAATGCCATTGACACTGAAACAATCTGCTCGGTTGGAAGTCACCTCATACTCAATGATGGCATCTCTGAAACCTAATACTTCAATGGCATCTGCTCCTACAATGGCCTCTTTTGGGAAGATGTAGATGCCATCTTCTGGAGCTTCTGGGTACATCTCTGTGGTACTGCCTAATTCCTCAATAGAGCACATCATGCCAAAGCTTTCTACTCCTCGAAGTTTCCCTGCTTTGATCTTCATACCTCCCTCTACAGGGACGCCATCTCGACCACCGACTACTCTTCCACCATCCAGAACAATCGGTACTTTATCTCCTTCACTTACATTGGTTGCTCCAGTAACAATCTGGACCACTTCATCTCCAACGTTCACCTGACAAACCAGTAGTTTGTCTGCGTCAGGATGCTTTTCTATTTTCTCAATCTGTCCAATGACAATTTTATCCAAACATTCATCCAGAACCTGAACTCCTTCTACATTGGTTCCTGACAGGGTCATTCCGTCAACATACTCTTGTAGAGATACGTCTAGGTCTGGTATATAACTTTTAATCCAAGATAATGATGTTTTCATTCGTTTGTGTTCCTTTCTAACTTACACTCTAAAGATTCATTTTATTGAGACAGTTTTCTGTCGATATTCCTTTGGCGCCTGTATTCGTGAGAATGAAAGCACTTGACAAGGTTTTCGTCACGACACTTCACTTAATAATATTAATTCAGACTATTCTACCACTGCTTTAAGAAACGAATATCATTCTCGTACAGCAATCTCATGTCATCAATCTCATATTTAAGTAAGGTGATTCGCTCTAGCCCCATCCCGAAGGCGAAACCACTGTATTCTTCTGGGTCAATGCCACACATCTCTAATACCCTAGGGTGAACCATACCGCAGCCTAATATCTCAATCCATCCTGTGCCTTTGCAGAAACGGCAACCGCTGCCTTCGCATTTGAAACAACTTACATCCACTTCAGCACTAGGTTCTGTAAATTGGAAATGATGAGGACGGAATTTGGTTTGTATATGAGAACCAAATAACTCCTTTGCAAACACATCTAAGGTTCCTTTTAAGTCTCCGAATGAGACATTCTTGTCAACCATCAACCCTTCGATTTGGTGGAATGAAGGGGAGTGAGTGGCATCTACTTCGTCAGAGCGAAACACTCGACCTGGTGCAATCATCCGAATTGGAAGTTTCCCTTGCTCCATTACCCTTGCCTGCACAGGAGAGGTATGAGTTCTTAGCACAATCTCTTTGTTGATGTAGAAGGTGTCTTGTTCATCCTTAGCAGGGTGATCTGCTGGAATGTTTAACTTCTCAAAGTTGTATAAGTCATACTCCATCTCTGGTCCTTGCACAACTTCATAACCCATACCGATGAAGATACGCTCCACCTCTTCTTGCACAATACTGATGGGATGACGATGGCCTAGCTTGGTCTTGTTTGAAGGCAGGGTAATGTCGATTACTTCTTCTTTCAACTGCTCTTCTAATAACTTGGATTCTAATTTGGACTTTGTTTCTTCTATGGCCTTCTCTATGGCCTCCCTTGTTTCATTGACAATCTGTCCGTATTTGGGACGTTCTTCTGGGAGGACATCTTTCATGCCTTTCAAAACAGCAGTAAGCTCGCCCTTCTTTCCTAGATATTTCACTCTGGCGTCATTCAACACCTCTGGTGTGCCTGAGTCTCCGATAATCTTTAGAGCCTCGTCTTTGATGGCTTGTAGCTTTTCTTTCATTGGTTGATCCCCTTTGTGTTTTTTATGTTTTCTGTAAACTATGCAATTCTACCTTCGTGGCTTACACAGTTGTTATTATTCATTCATATATAACCGTGTTCAACTTATTTTTCTCACCCTAGCTAGTGATTAAATTATCCGAGTTTGGATATTGAGCAATCTGCTAGGCTCATTCTACCTGTCTAGACACATAGAAAAACTCCACCCCCTAAGGGACGAAGTTATCGCGGTACCACCCTAATTCCTACATATCTTTGATATGTAAGCACTCTGTATGTTTAACGTACATCTTACGTCACCCCCTACTTTCACCTTTTGCATATGTTAAGAAAATTACAACTTCAAACTTCATCTCTACACTGGTGTTTCAAGGGTGCAACTCGCGTGTGAATTTGGATTGCATCTGAACTAGGGAGAACTTTCAGCCTAAGATTCTCTCTCTCTGATAGAAAATGCTTCTCTACTTTGCACGGTCATAGTCTTTGTCTATTCAGTTGTACTTCCAAGATTTTAGCATAATCTTGCGGTTATTGCAATAATTCTTAGTAAGAATTTCTTTGGTTTTTTATAAGAAATTCTCTCATATACGGAATGGCAAAGGATAACTCACCATGTCCTACTGCTTTTATCACTCCAGTAGCAAGTAGCCTGTCTCTATATCTTGATGTGAAACCTTTATCCTTTTCTAAGCGAAGAGAAATATCAGATGTCTTGGAAACTTCTTCATCTTCAGACATTGCTAATATAAAATTCTTATCTGTTTTTGATAATTCACTATAGATTAATTGGTGAACATTTGTGAAGAGCGCAGATTTTATGTAAACCATTGAATCTTCATATGCTTTTCTAGCATCCTCTGTAGTTTTCAAGGATTCCCACATATAATATCCAATAAGCTGGATGAGGTAAGGATATCCTTTTGTCGCACAGGTCATTTCATCCACTATATCTTCACAAATGTTATGGTGGTTATTCATAAACGTTTCATGATAGTCATGTTTCACCAAGGAGTAATCTACAACATCTAAAACCACTTGTTTTGACCTTCGGAAAAAAGTTAATATGTCATCATTCAGAATATCTCTAATGGCATTTGGCAAACCTGCCATCACAAGTATTATCTTATAATCTTCCATCAACAATTGTTGGTAAGTGGAGACAAAGGTACGCATCTCTGCAAAATGCTTTTGCACTTCATCAATCAGAATGACTATCGGCTTTTCTTTGGCCTTGCACTCTTCAAGAAGGGTAGTGACTTGATAGCGAAAGGTTGTAGTAAATGGTAGGATGTTTTCGTCACTTCCCATTTCAAAAGATGCCCCTAACCCAGTGTTTATCTTTGAAATCTTAGGTAGTTTGCTCAATAAGGATTTAGGTAATTGTCGGTAGATTTGACCTAAAATATCATCTAGAAACCCTTCTATAGGAGCAGCAAGCACTACTATAGCTTTTTGGTCACGAAATCGCATCTGCAAATCTGATAATATGGCAGTCTTACCACTACCTCTTACTCCTGTAAGTATTGTAGAACGCCAAGGACTGTTAAAGTTATCAAATGCGCTCTCTATCTCGTTAATAATCATCTCACGACCTAGAAAACGTTCTGGTCGCATGCCAAATGAAGGGTTATAAGGATTATTCATTTCCGTCTCCTTTTTGTAGACATCTGTAGACTTTGAATTCTCGTGTAGACCTTTGTAGACTTTTGATTTCATTGTAGACTTTTGTAGACTTTTTGTCAATAGTTCATTTTAGCTAATATATTATCACTTTCTAAAACCATTAAACCATGCTCTCTCCTCAAAAGGCTTTCTCTTGGCATGCCTAATTGGATCTGCCGCCACTCCAACAGGTAGAAAACATACCATCTCATAGTCCTCTGGCACCCCTAGGATGTCTGCCATCTTCCGGCCAATCTGATCCTCATCAGTAATCTCCCCTTCATACCAACAGCTTTGGTAGCCTAAATCAACAATAGCCAATAGCATATTTTCAATGGCGGCGGAGTAATCATGTACATTGAAACACCGATCTTTATAAGCAATGATCTCTTGTGTCAGCACACAGATGATGGCTTGTCCCAGATGTTTTTTTAGACCACAGGATCTCATCACTTGATCTAACTGTTCCAAAATCTTAGGGTCATCAACAGCAATTAAACTTGTAGTTTGAGTATTACACCCTGAAGGCGCCAAAAGTCCTGCTTCCATAATCTTGATTAAATCTTCTCTTGGGACGGGTGTGTCTTTGTATTTTCCTCGGTAACTGGTTCTCTTTTTGATTGCTTCTAAAGTATTCATACCATTCCCTCCATTATTCACGCTTTTTCGCGTTTTTACCTTTTTATGTTCAGGCGTATCTTTTTCCCTATTGGTTTTAAACTTCTTTTTTATAATTCCTTTAATATCTACCTCTCTTTGGCTTAACTGCCTGAACTTCTCCGACCTACGATAATGTTTTACAATAGAATTCACTATCCCTCCAACGAGTATAGCATACATGCAAAAATATAGCCACAAAAGGAGTAGGATGATTGTGGTTAAACTTCCATATAAGGTTGAGAATCCTGTAAAAATATTAAGATATAAGGAAAAACCAAATGAAATCACAGTCCATCCTAAAGCAGCAATGATTGCTCCTGGGACTTGCCTTATTAGTGATTTCATGGACTTTTCCATGCCACTTGGCAAAAAAGTATAAACCAACGTCCAGAAAATGGTTAAAATAGGAAAAGCCAGAATAACTCTATAGCGAATTAAAGTTTGTAGTGCTCCTCCCAAAGCGGGGTGATTCTCATATATAGTTGCAATCAAACCACTGGTAAAAACGGACAATATGAGAGATAGAGCAATGGCCATAAGAAAAATCAACGTATAAGCACTGGCTTTAAATCGTAAACGGAAGTAACTTCGAGACTCTGTATGGAAGAATATTCCATTCAACCCTGATATGATGGCTTTTACCCCTCTTCCTGCAGACCAGAGAGCAATGACAATGGTAAAAGGAATAATCGCGTGATACTGGTCATAAACCTGATTCACAATATGGATAATCAACTCTTCAATATTTGCTGGAAATAGAACAGAAACACCATAGAGAACATCTTCTCTTTCTATAGGAGTGAATCGAATTAGGGTGAGCAATAATAACACGGTAGGAATAATAGACAGCACAAAAAAATATGCCGCCTGAGCAGCATGAGCGCTTGCATGACTGCTTTTTAGAAGCTTTCTCCCTGTCATTATTGAGTTGAGGAATATTGTACTTTTTTTCTTCGTGCTTTTCATAATTTTTTCGTTTGTTCGTCTTACTAGGCTCAGTTATGTTCTTTTCGCTAAACTCGATAAAACCTCGTTAAGCTCAAAGAACTGGCACGCACTATGCGGTAGAACTCTCGTGCAAGCACGAAGGAGTTATACCTTCATGACTTCGTAAAAAACCTCAGTAAGTGCTCTGTACATCGCCAAGTGCGGCGAACTAAGTTTTCTCTAAGCTCGAAAAGACCTCGAAAAAGGAAAGACTTTGTTCGTCTTACTAGGCTCGAAAGAACCTCGCCAAGTG
>JGI20163J15578_10000861_pt1 | contig 12630 bp, 10 predicted proteins | sample TergutCu122P1_FD_15578 | JGI IMG/M metagenome (IMG submission 15578)
TAATCGCATGAGAGAGCGTCTTTCGGATTATCAAGAAGAATACGGCGACCTGTACAACCTTGAAGCGACACCGGCAGAGTCTACAACATTCCGCCTTGCAAAGAGCGATGTGGAGAGATATGTGGGCATTATCACAGCGGCAAAATCCGCTGATGATATTCCGTACTACACCAACAGTTCGCACCTTCCCGTTGGATATACCGAAGATGTGTTCTCAGCTCTGGATATTCAAGACGAGTTTCAACCGCTCTATACTTCAGGTACTGTTTTCCATGCGTTTTTGGGAGAGAAAATGCCATCATGGCAATCAACGGCTAATCTCATCAGAAAAATAGCGGAGAATTACACACTGCCATACTACACACTTTCTCCGACTTATTCAATTTGCCAAAATCATGGCTACATTTCGGGAGAAGCCTCGGAGTGCGCAGATTGCGGCGCTGTGACGGAAGTGCATAGCCGCATAACAGGATACTACAGACCGATTAAGAACTGGAATGATGGCAAAGCGCAGGAGTTCAAAGATAGAAAAGTCTATAAACCGGACGTTGACGACGCACAACCATGTGAGCCGCAGAAGGCAGAATCAAACATAGACTTAGATGTAGATATGGAGCTTAGTGAAATCTTGGATTTCACTAGTGCGAATGATGATACGAAGGCTATTTTGTTCACAACAAAAACATGCCCCAGTTGCTCGGTGGCGAAAGGATTCTTGGATTCAAACAATGTTGTGCATAGAATTGTTGATGCAGAAGAAAATGCAGACCTTGCAAAGAAGTATAGGGTAATGCAAGCTCCGACTTTAGTTGTTGTGAATAACGAGGGCGTTATGTCCTACGCAAACGCTTCAAATATCAAAAAATACGCCGAACAAGCTGTTCTTCAATAGAAGAAGATGTAGGGGACGCCGCCCTCGGCGTCCCGTTTGTTCCGGAATGAACCGCAATAACGGGATGCCGAGGGCGGCATCCCCTACAGTATTGCGCCCAGCAAAATTTGAATTAGATTTGTTAGTATTACGTTTTAGTCTTCAATTTGTTGCTTGGAAGCGGTCGCAAGTTCTTCTTCCAACGCTTCATCAAGCGGTTTGGAAGCTGTCGCAAATTCTTCAAGCACTTCTTTTGAAGGTTTTTTCGTAAGCAAACTGCCGATGATTACCGCGAGCAGTGAGAGTGCAAAACCGGGTACGAGGTGATTCAGTTGGGTATATGCCATAAGTGTTGCACCGTCCATAAGCGGAACCCACTGCCAGATAATGACAACCGTACCGCCGACCGCAATCCCGGCGACTCCGCCGACACGATTTGTGCGTTTCCAGAAAAGAGAGCTTAGTACTAACGGCCCAAAGGCGGAACCGAACCCTGCCCAAGCCACGGTAACAAGTGCCATGACTCCGGTGTTGCGATCGAGTGCCCAAGGAACATAGACATATTCATTTAGATCAGGNTCAAGAGCGTAGTGTGCGGGAACATANGCATCAAGGGCAATAAATACTGCTGCGATAGCCATNACCAACACAACACAGCGACTGAACCAGACAAGATGTAAGTTGGATGCTTTTTTGTTTGCCATTCTGTAGATGTCGCCAACCGCAGAAGATCCAACCAAGAGCTGAGAATCCGCTGTGGATTTGATGGCAGCAAACATACCGCAGAGAAACATTGCACCCAAAAGCGTCAACCAAATAGAAGCTCTGTCGAGGAATATCCTCTGAATCATCTCGATGAATACATACTCTCGACCGCCAAAGCCAATCTCAGGCACAAACGCGCGTCCGACCCAGCCGACCAAGATGGCAGATCCCAGTGCAATAGTAACCCAAATAATGGCAATCACAGCAGAGCGGTGGACGAATTTTTCTTTGCTGATCGCAATTAGCTTCACAAGGATATGTGGCATGCCGAAGTAGCCGAGCCCCCACGCCAAGCCCGATATGACATGTACAGCCGGAAGCGTGTTTCCGTATTGGTCGGACAGTAGGTTGAAAAATCCGGGTTGATCGATATTCGCCGTCACATTTGACCAACCGCCCATTGTCGAGATTACGATAAGCGGCAGGAAAAATACCGCAGCCAGCATCATCATACCTTGTATGGAGTCAGTCCAGCTAATTGCTTTCAGTCCTCCGATTAGTGTGTAAAGAACAACAAAAGCCGCGAGAATTATTACAGCAAGTGGATAACTAATCCCAAACACATGGGGAAGCATCCTACCGCCTGCCAAAAAACCTGATGCTGCATATACCGTGAAGAATATGGCGAAGAAAAGACAGGCTGTTATCCTTAGAACGTGCGAGGAGTCATGGAAGCGATTCTCGAAGAATTCCGGCAGGGTGATGGAGTTGTTCGCCAGAATGGTATATCTCCTAAGTCGCCTTGCGACAAAGAACCAGTTTATAATCGTTCCGATTAATAGACCAATCGCAATCCAAGCTCTGCCGGTTCCGAAGAAGAATATGGAACCGGGAAGTGCCATGAGCAGCCAGCCCGACATATCCGAGGTCTGCGCTGACAGCGCGCCAATCCAAGTGTTCAGACTTCTGCCCGCCAAAAAATAATCAGACAGATTTCTTGCCCTCCTAAATGAACAGCCAAACCAATGATTAAGCCAAAGTAAGTGATAAATACCAGCAGGGTTAATGCTTGAGTAGACATATTGCGCACATCCTTTCCACATATTTTTTTTAGATTATCCGAGCAGTATATAACACGAATGTGCGTAATGCAAGACTTTTTTTTNGAAAACATGTTCAAAATACTAAGTGTTTTGGTACAATACAGAGGCGATGTCATTTANTNAANGNATGCAAAAAAGTNATTATTTGAAAAAAATTTCAAAAAAATGTGAATTTACTTGATAAATGCTATTGAAGTGTGTATAATGTCGGCAACGCGTTTAAATTTCGCGTTATATACTTATCAATATAGGAGGATAAAATGAAAAAAAGATTACTCGCACTTGCGATCGTAGCAGTTCTGGCTATTTCGCTGATAGCTGCATGCGGTCCCGCAGATGAACCTGCCCCGGTAGTGGTAGACACACCGGAAGATCCGGTTGTGGAAGCACCACCGGAACCGGAAGAAGAAGAGGAGCGTCCCGAGGAAATAATTGCGGATGCAAGAACTCACCTGAGAATCGGAACAGCATCTCTTCCCGCATCTCTCTGTCCGCAAGGACAAAACGATAACCCTTCGGCACAAGCTTGGAAGCAAATCTACAGCAGACTTATTGACTTAGATTATGATACTTTTGAGCCTGTTCCCGGACTTGCCCATTCTTGGGAAGTTATCGATGCCAGAAGCGTAAGATTTTTCTTGAGAGATGATGTCGTTTTCCATAACGGTCAACCTTTGACAGCTCAAGATGTACAGTATTCAATCGAAAGAGTCGCTGTGGCTCCACCGTTTGAACCCATTTTCGGAATGTTTACTCATGTTGACATCGAAGATGACTACACTGTCGTCATTCACTCAGAAATGGATTTTGCGCCTTTCCTTCGCCATATCGCCCATAGTGGCGGTGCCATCGTTCCTTATGGAATGACAGAAGAAGAGCTCAGAGAACATCCAATCGGCACAGGTCCGTTCATGTTCGAAAGCATTACACCCGGTGACAGACTTGAACTCGTCAGATTCGACGATTACTGGGGTTCTGCACCACTTCTCGAGAGAATGACTTTCATTGAAATTACAGATCCGCCAGCTCGCGCACTTGCAATTCAAGCAGGCGATGTTGATTTGGTACTAGGCATAATGCCTCCGGACATGGCTCCTCTGGAAGCCGATCCGAACGTCAACGTAATCCGCAGAATGTCACTTGGTACAGACTACATCGGCTTTAACAATACCATAGCTCCTTGGAATGATGTACGCGTACGCCAAGCTGTTAACTATGCCTTTAACGCACAAGCTGTCGTAGATGCTGTGTTCATGGGACAAGGCGCACCTCAAGCAGGCCCGATTCCGGCAATAGCCTTCGGTGCCGCCGACTTGGAACCATTCCCATATGATGTAGAAAGAGCACGTGAACTAATGGCTGAAGCCGGTCTTGAAGATGGCTTTGAAGCAACTGCATGGTTCAACCTCGGTAATGCTGCGCGTTCAGACGTAATGGAAGCACTTCAAGCGGCACTTCGAGCAATCAACATCGAATTGACAGTTGAAGGTGTTGAGTGGGCTGACTACCTCGAGCGTACCGCTAACTTTGAGCATGATCTATTCATTCTCGGTTGGGTCACGGTAACAGGTGATGCAGACTATGGTCTGTTCCCGCTGTTCCACACAAGTGTCATGGGTCCGGGTGGTAACCGCTCAGGCTTTAGTAATGCTGATGTAGATAGACTTCTTGAAGAAGGTCGTTCAGAACTCGACCCGGCAAGACGTATTGAAATTTACGCAGAAATACAGCAAATCATTCGTGACGAAGCTGCCTGGGTTTTCCTCAGACAAGGTGAAAACGTTGATGCAGCCGTTCCGAGCCTAAGAGGCTTTGTTAGCCATCCTGCGGCACACCACGCTTTCTATAACATCTGGTTTGACGAATAAATAATCACATAGCCAAACGAAAATTGGTTTTCGGGGCGACACGGCAATACGCCTTGTCGCCCCTTATACTAAAGCCTCTCTAAAAGCGTAAATTAACGCAGTATATCTTAACTGCGTTTTTAGAGGGGGTTTAGTGGGAACTTAATTAAAAAAGTAGGTGAGAGTTTGCATATTTATATATTAAAACGTCTTGGCTTGTTGATTCCCGTTATGATTGGTGTGGCGTTTGTTGTGTTTACAATTGGTCATCTCCAACCGGGAAGTCCCGCTGCCATAATACTCGGGGAACAAGCCCCACATGACCAAATCGCTCTATTGGAATATGAAATGGGTCTGCATGACCCCTATCTGGTGCAGTTTGCCAGATATGTTTTTAATCTCGCGCAAGGAAATCTTGGCACTAGCTGGATAACTCATCGAGATGTTTTTGAAGAAATTATGGTGCGTTTTCCGATTACAATGCAGCTTGCCGGTTTATCGGTAGTGTTGGCTATCATTTTAGGTATTCCGCTTGGCATCTTGAGCGCAACCAGACAATACACAGCCACTGATGTTGTTGCCAACTTTACAGGACTCATTGCTGTATCAATACCAAACTTTTGGCAAGGTATGATACTTATTATCATATTTTCTGTTAATCTGGGGTGGCTGCCTGTTATGGGCTGGGATTCCCCCTTGCATTGGATATTGCCGGTCTTTACTCTGGGAACCACCGGCATGGCCACTATAATGCGTATGACAAGATCAAGTATGCTGGAGGTTATCAGGCAAGACTATATCCGCACAGCAAGGGCGAAAGGACTTAAGCAAAATACGGTCATTTTCAAACATGCCTTAAAAAATGCGCTTTTACCAATCATAACCGTCATCGGACTTCAGTTTGGCGGTCTTCTTGGAGGCGCAGTTCTTGCCGAAACAGTCTTTACCATAAATGGTATTGGTTTCTATTCATTCAATGCGATTATGCAAAGAGATATGCCTGTTGTAATTGGGGGCGTATTGATTATTTCACTTGCGTTCTCCATCGTAAATCTTATAACCGATCTGCTCTATGGCATCATTGACCCGCGGATCCGTTCGCAGTATAGATAAGGGGGGATGAATTTTGAGTAACACAGTAGTTAAAGAACAAGAAAATAAACGCACAAAAAAGCAAAGCCAGTTTAAAGAATTATGGCGAAGATTCAAAAAAAATCCCCAAGCAATGATAGGTCTTGTCATACTTATCATAATGATTTTGACTGCGATTTCAGCCGAGTGGATAGCGCCGGGCACAGAGCGTGATCCGGGATATGATATTCAGGATCTTGCAGTAGCCCGTCAGTTCCCGTCGTTGGAATATCCTTTTGGCACCGACCATTTTGGGCGCTGTATTTTCTCCCGTGTCGTTCATGGGTCGAGAAATACGCTTACAGTCGGTTTGATTGCGCTCGCGGTATCAGCGACATTTGGAATCATACTGGGCGCCGTTGCCGGCTACTACACCGGATTAATTGACAACATCATCATGCGTTTGTTTGATGTTATTCTTGCTATACCCGCCATACTTCTTGCAATGGCTCTGGCTGCTGCCATAGGAAGGGGCATAAACAGTCTGATGATTGCAACGGGCGTTGCTTTCATACCGTTTTTTGCCCGTGTTGTGAGAGGTCAAGTTTTGTCTATACGAGAGCAGGAATATATTGAAGCCGCACGTTCCGTAGGAGCGAGCGATTTAAGAATCATATTCAAGCATGTACTTCCAAACAGCATGGCTCCGATAATCATTCAAGCAAGTATGGGAATTGCAACAATGATTTTGGTTATTTCAGGTCTTTCCTTCCTCGGTATGGGTATGTTCCCACCTGCACCCGAATGGGGTATGATGCTCTCTGATGGGAGACGCTTCATGCTCGCAGGATACTGGCATATGACAGTATTCCCCGGTGTTGCAATTGCGCTCGTAATCATCGCTTTCAACTTGATAGGTGACGGATTGCGTGATGCCTTTGATCCCAAACTCCGCAGTGCAGGATTTTCAATGAGGCGCTTTAAAAAGATACGGCGTTCAATAGAAAAAGCAGAAATATCTGCAGCTGAGGAGGTGGAGTAAGATGTCTGAAAACACTAATGAAAATTTGCTTAGTATTGAAGATTTAAGTATCAACTTTTTCTTGCAAGAAGGCACTGTCAGGGCAGTAAACAATCTGTACTTTGCACTCGAACCGGGAGAAACCATCGGTCTGGTAGGTGAAACCGGTGCCGGAAAAACCACTACGGCTCTGGGAATCATGGCGCTTTTGCAAAGCCCACCCGGAATGGTTGTTGGCGGTAAGATTAACTTTCAGGGACAAAATCTGCTTGATCTTTCTGAAGCTGCGCTTCGCAAAATACGCGGCGGTAAGATATCGATGATTTTTCAGGATCCTATGACGAGCCTTAACCCCGTAATACCTGTTATCAATCAGGTTGCCGAGGCAATTATACTTCATGAAGATGTGACTGCCGCTCAGGCAATGGAAAAAGCAGTTCAAATGCTTGATAAAGTCGGCATACGTAAAGAGCGTGTCAAAGATTATCCTCATCAATTTTCCGGTGGAATGAGGCAAAGAGTAGGCATTGCTATTGCCCTTAGCTGCAACCCTGCGCTACTTATCGCAGATGAGCCGACAACTGCCCTTGATGTGACGATTCAAGCACAAGTGCTGGAACTTATGAAGTCTTTGAAAGATGAATTTCAAACGTCCATGATAATGATAACCCATGATCTTGGTATTGTTGCAGAAATATGCGACAAAGTCGTTATCATGTATGCCGGCACAGCGGTGGAAGAAGCCGACAAGTTTGAGTTGTTTAGAAACCCGAAACATCCGTACACCTTAGGGCTTTTCGGTTCCATACCTGATATTCAGAAAGATGAAGCCCGTCTGAAACCTGTTCCGGGCTTAATGCCCGATCCGATAGATCAGCCCGGCGGTTGTCCATTCCATCCCAGGTGTGAGGTTGCAAAGCCTGAGTGCTCTCAAATCGTACCTAAGAGAGTTGAGATTGCACCGGGACATTTCGTAAAGTGCTTACTGTTTGAAGAATTATCACAGGGGCAAATGGTTTGCAATACAAAATGTGGTAACAAACATGCAGTGTCATCAGAGGATGATGCTCAATCCACTGCATTAAAAGACAAGCTATGTCCATGTGGGCTTAACAATTTTGACGAAACTACTGAAAGAGCGGAGGGGTGAGGATTTGTCGGTATTATTAGAAGTTAAAAACTTAAAAAAATATTTCAAAACAAAAAAAGGTCCGTTGCACGCGGTTGACGACATCAACTTCAAAATAAATAAAGGCGAAACGCTCGGATTGGTCGGTGAGTCCGGTTGTGGAAAATCAACTACCGGTCGTGTAATCCTCAAGCTGATTCCATCAACAGGCGGAGAAGTTTTCTTCGAGGGCGAAGATGTATTGAAGTTCAATAGAAAGCAAACTCTCAAGTTTCGTAATAACGCTCAGTTTGTTTTTCAAGATCCGTTTGCATCTCTTGACCCGCGTATGAGTGTGTCCGAAATTATCGCTCAGCCGCTGCGCATTTTTAAAAAGGCGGCAAATAGAACGGAACTGCGACATATGGTTCTGGATATTATGGATACTGTCGGTCTGGCAGATAGGTATGAGAATGTTTATCCGCACGAGCTCGATGGTGGGCGCCGTCAACGTATTGGTGTTGCACGTGCTCTGGCTCTCAATCCGTCATTCATCGTCCATGATGAGCCTGTTTCGGCTCTTGATGTTTCCATTCAAGCACAAATTTTGAATTTGCTTCAAGATTTGCAGGAGAAGAAGGGTCTGACATATCTGTTTATTTCACATGATCTTGGTGTTATAAAGCATATGAGCGATAACATTGCGGTTATGTATTTAGGCAAGATTGTGGAGATGAGCGATTATAAGAGTATTTTTGATAACCCGACGCATCCTTATACTAAGGCTTTGCTGTCGGCTATCCCAATCCCAAATCCGGAGTTAACGCGTGAGCGGATTATCCTTGAGGGCGATGTTCCAAGCCCGATAAATCCGCCGCCGGGTTGCCGTTTTTATGGCAGATGTTTCCAAAGGTTGGATACATGCAAGGATGTAGACCCGGAAATGACCGAGATTTCCGCCGGTCACTTCGTAGCTTGTCACAGATGCACTTCATGATTAGCGATAAGACAAAAGATATTTTACTGAAGATTCTTAAATTATTACGAACATCAGCGGCGTTTGTCGCAGGTACTGCGATCGTGGGCGTGATTTACGGATTCATCGCCCAAGGTCGCTTTACGTTGCAATATGCCTATGATGCGTGCTTTGCGGTCGGAGCATTTATTGTGCTTGTTGGTCTTATCACTATGTACAAGCCTGTCCGAAAGAAGCAGATGGGCAGCGAGCTTCTCATAGACCACACTACTTATGCTCAAAAGAAAAGGGAAATTAGAGAACAAAATCGCATAAAGGGTTTTGGCTTTTTATATATGGGTCTTTGTATTGCTTTAATAGCCGGTATTGTTCAAATAATACATTTTTATTTGTTTTAAGGAGATTGGGTTTTGCAAAATGAAACACTTTGTCCGGTTTTGAGTGTTCGGAACTTGAGGACCTACTTCGATACCAACGAGGGTGTTGTAAAATCTGTTGATGGTGTGTCCTTTGATTTGCATGAGGGACGGACTCTTGGTATTGTTGGAGAGTCCGGTTGTGGTAAAAGCATAACAAGTTTGTCCATTATGGGTCTTATTCCCACACCTCCGGGTTGGATTGAATCAGATGGGATACTCTTTAAGGGTCAGGACTTATTAACCCTTTCAGAGGAAGATATGAATATGATTCGCGGTAACGATATTGCTATGATATTTCAAGAGCCTATGACTTCATTGAATCCTGTAATGCAAGTGGGCGATCAAATAGCTGAGGCATTATTATTGCATAAACCCATTACCGCCACAGAGGCTAAGAGTCGTACGATTGATCTTATGAGGCAAGTTAAAATACCTAATGCTGAAAAGCGTTATTATGAGTTTCCCCATGAACTTTCCGGCGGCATGCGTCAAAGGGTCATGATTGCTATGGCTTTAAGCTGTGAGCCGGAAATTCTCATTTGTGATGAGCCGACTACGGCGCTTGATGTTACGATTCAGGCACAGATTTTGGAACTGATTGATGAGTTAAAGCAGACATATAAATCGACAATCATGATGATAACCCATGATATGGGGGTTATCGCACAGATGGCTGATGAGGTCATTGTGATGTATGGCGGTAAGGCCGTTGAATGTGCTCCCGTTGATGATTTGTTCTATGATCCGCTGCATCCATATACACAGGCTCTTTTGGATTCCATACCAAAGCTGCATAAAGACGAGCCGCTAAAGAGTATTCGGGGCGTTGTGCCAAAAGCGTCTGATATGCCTTGTGGTTGTTCATTTCATCCACGATGCGACTTTGCAAAAGAGATATGTCAAACTCAGCCGCCGGAAGTGTCTATGGCTGATGGCCGCAAGGTGACATGTTGGAGATATGCGTGAGGATAGAGGGTAGTAATACATGGATAGTACCGCTAATGTTTTGTTAGAAGTAAATAATCTGCATAAGTGGTTTAATGTCAGAAAAAGCTTAATATTCGACCATAAGAATGTTCTCAAAGCTGTCAATGGTGTTAGCTTCAAAGTGAACAAAGGTGAAACGTTGGGCATTGTTGGAGAGTCCGGTTGCGGAAAAACTACTTTGGGGAGGACTATTTTACGCCTCATTGAACCTACCCAAGGTGAAATTATCTTTAACGGCTGTAATATTAATGCACTTGATAGAAAGAGCTTGAGAAGAAAGCGCCGGGAAATGGGCATCATTTTTCAAGACCCTTTTGGTTCTCTCAATCCTCGAATGAAAATCGGTAAAGTAATTTGCGAACCACTCAACATACAGCATACCTATGGTGTTTTTGGCAGCCGAAAGAAAAGGGTCGAGCGTGTTATGGAGATCTTGGATTTAGTTGGTTTGGACAGGGATTACTACTGGCGTTACGCACATGAGTTTTCCGGTGGTCAAAGGCAACGAATCGGCATTGCCAGAGCGTTAGCGCTGAGCCCTCAGCTTTTGATTTGCGATGAGCCTGTGAGCGCGTTAGATGTGAGTATTCAGGCGCAAATTTTGAATCTGATGGAGGATATTCAAAAGAAACTGGGCATTGCGTATGTTTTCATTTCACATGATTTAAGTGTTGTTAAACATGTTTCTGATAATGTGGCTGTTATGTATCTGGGTAAAATCGTCGAAATTGCCCCTAAGGATAAACTTTACAGCGATGCTAAGCATCCTTATACAAATGCTCTTATTTCTGCAATACCCATACCTGATTCACGTGTCAAAAAGAAAAAAATCCTATTGCAGGGCGATATCCCAAGTCCAATAAACCTGCCTCCGGGATGCCTTTTTTACGAAAGATGCTATCAGCGGCATGATAGCTGTAAAGATATTGCCCCTGAGTTAGTCGAAGTTACCCAAGGTCACTATGTAGCTTGTCACAAAGCTAATTAAAGGGACTGCAGAACCGGACTGTATCAAAAGTCCGGAAAATTGAACATACTATGATTAATATTAAATTTGGTTCAGCAAGAGAAACCATGAGGATTGCCGGGCCGGTCATATTTGAAAACGTAATGGCAAGTGCAGTTGCTATGGCAAATACGGCAATGGTTGGTGTGCTGGGCAGTATTGCTGCCGCTACGGTTGGTGTCAACATTGCTCCGACATGGCTTTTGAACAGCATACCTATGGGGCTTTGCGTGGGCTGTACTGTCATGGTTGCCAGAAACATTGGTGCAGGGCATAAAGATAAGGCAAATAATGTGGTAAATCAAAGCATCGGCGGCGTGTTTTTGCTTGCGCTCATGGTGAGTATCGCTTTGTTTTACTTTAGTCCGTATGTGCCTGCATTGTTAAACGTCGACCCTCTCATTCGTGAAGATGCCGGTATATATTTGCGTATTCTCTCACTATCTATTGTTCCTAATTTTTTAGGTTTAGCATGTTCAGGTATGCTGCGTGGCGCAGGCAATACTAAAACGCCTATGATTGCTGCGCTTATGACCGGTGTTATTACTGTATGTCTTAATTTTTTCCTTATTTATCAGCCGTTAACTGTTAACTTTTTTAATATTAGCTTTATTATACCTCGTGCGGGGCTTGGTGTTCAAGGCGCTGCAATTTCTACGGCAATTGCACAGACTGTTTTCGGAATTATGATGCTTTGCATTTTGTTTAGTGATACGCAAAAAATACGTGCAAAGTTTAGGCGCATTTTCTCTTTTAGCTGGGAGACTTTGCGGCCTATCCTAAAGGTCGGTTTGCCTGCTATGGGCGAGCGCCTCACAATTTCATTCGGGCAGCTTTTGTTTGGAACCACCATAAACGCACTTGGTCGGGATGCTTCAAGTGCACATCATATTGCTGTACAAGCGGAGTCGATAAGCTATATGACTGCTTTTGGTGTTTCGATAGCGTCTACAACATTAGTCGGGCAGAGTTTGGGACAAAAAGATACCGATAAGGCGCGGGGTTATGCTAACACGGCTATACTCATGGGCGTTGTTGTCGGTGTTGCAAGTATGTTGCTTTTCCTTCTTTTTCCACATTCTTTGATGAGGCTATTTATAAATGAAGTCGCAGTTATAGATATGGGGGCTTCTGCACTGCGTGTGTTTGCTCCTGTTATTCCTTTCTTTTGTACTATGATTGTTTTAACCGGCATTCTACGGGGTGGCGGCGATACCGCTTTTGCTTTCTACGCAGGTTTAGTGGGAATGTGGGGAATACGAATAGGTGCCGCTTACATCGCAATCAATGTTCTTGGATGGGGCTTTACAGGGGCGTGGATAGCAATGGGACTGGACCAAATGGCACGTTTCATCATTTTGGCTTTCAGATATAGTCGAAAAAAATGGCTTAATACTGATGATATATAAAAAAACGTATCTACTCAGTACGGCGTCATCACGAGGAACGAAGTGACGTGGTGATCCAGAGAATAGCACATAATTCAACGCTTAATGTCTAGATTGCCACGCCTACG
>JGI20163J15578_10000862_pt1 | contig 12625 bp, 9 predicted proteins | sample TergutCu122P1_FD_15578 | JGI IMG/M metagenome (IMG submission 15578)
TTGGCCCCAATTATCGTGGATTCAAAACTTCCATTGGTTCTGCCTTTGATATGGGATTAGGTGAGACCAGCTGTATCTCTTGTGGACAATGCATTAATGTGTGTCCTGTAGGTGCCATCTACGAGAAAGACTTTACTGACCAAGTATTAGAAGCCATTAACGATCCTACGAAGCATGTGGTGGTGCAACCGGCTCCTGCAGTTCGCGCGGCTCTTGGAGAAGAGTTTGGCTATCCAATAGGTACTGATGTAGAAGGCAAGATGGCAGCAGCTCTTAGAAGAATTGGATTTGATGGAGTATATGACACCAATTTTACTGCTGACCTTACCATTATGGAAGAAACTGCAGAGTTTCTACATCGCGTTAATGGAGGTGGCAAGTTACCGATGTTCACCTCATGCTCACCAGGTTGGGTGAAGTACTGCGAGCACTACTATCCAGACTTAATCGACCACCTATCCAGCTGTAAATCACCACAGCAGATGTTTGGAGCCATTGCCAAATCTTATTACGCTAACCTAAAAGGCATTGATCCAAAAGACATTATAAGTGTAAGTGTAATGCCTTGTACCGCTAAGAAGTTTGAGCGTACTCGTGAGAACCAAGATGCAACTGGTTATCCAGATGTGGATATTTCTATTACCACAAGAGAGTTGGCCAGGTTGATTCGTAAAGTAGGAATTGACTTTACACGATTACCAGACGAAACCTTTGACGATCCAATTGGAGAATCTACAGGTGCTGGTGTAATCTTTGGAGCTTCTGGAGGAGTAATGGAAGCAGCTCTTCGTACTGCAGTAGAGAAGTTAACAGGTGAAGAAGCCGCTAGCGTAGATTTCCATGATGTTCGTGGAACAGAAGGCATCAAAGAAGCGACCTACAATGTAGCTGGAATGGAAGTGAAAGTTGCTGTTACTTCAGGTATGGTGAACGCTAAGAAGCTTATGGAAGATGTGAGAGCAGGAAAATCTGACTATCACTTTATTGAGATCATGGGCTGTCACGGAGGTTGTGTCAATGGTGGTGGACAACCACAATGTACCGCTGAAACCTGGAACACCACAGATGTAAAAGCATTACGTGCGAAAGTATTGTACGATATTGATGCAGCGAGACCACTTCGTAAGTCACACAAGAATCCATCCATCATCAAGTTATATGACGAGTTCTTAGGAGAACCTGGTGGAGACAAAGCTCATCACTTGTTGCATACCACTTATGTGAAGAGAAGCATTAACTAAGATTAATCCCAAAAGGGAAATCGTCACTTATAGAACATGAGATGTGTTCCTTCCTGTGGGATAGGAGAATATAAAAATAAAAAGGCTACTGCAAAATAGATTTTCGTAATCTATAATGCAGTAGCCTATTTGATCGTTTTTTTTGGAAAATTATTATGCTAATCTCTACGAACCAACTCTTTAATCCATCTCCCTTTCGGAACTCTCCAAAGTACAGCGATTGTTTTAAAGAAGTCCTCACACCGAATGGCAAGATAAACCAGGTGAACAGGTAGCTGTAGATACAAACCAAAAAAGGCTCCAAGGGGAATGGCAATGACCCACATGAAGACAATATCCATAAGGAGAACATACTTAGTATCTCCACCACCCCTTAAGGTTCCCATTAAGGAAACCATGGCGACGGATTTGAAGATGGCGATAAAAGATGCAATGTGAGTAATTCCTAGAGCATATCCCTTTGCTTGCTCAGAGATTTCATAAAAATTAACCAGTGGCACCCGAATCAGCTGAATCACCACAAAAGCACCAAGGCCAACCATAAAGCTAATCAGCAACATTCCCATGGCATATTTTTGTGCCAAATCCTTCCTACCTGCTCCAATGGTATTGCCAATAATCGTTGCTGCAGCAGCGGAGATTCCAAAGATGATAATTCCTGTAAATTGAAGAAGGAGATGAGCGATGCTATTGGCGGCAACCACCTCTCTTCCCATTCTACCAATGATAATTGCTAAGATAAAGTTGGCTACAGCCCAGCCAATTTCATTGATCAATACGGGAGTGGAGTGAGAGATGAAAAGATTCTTTATCTCAGCATTTTTCTTGAAGAGAGCTTTAAACCGAAAGGCAATGTTATTGTCGAATTTAAAGAGATAAAACATCATGATTAATAGGAAGGTAAACCAAGCCACAGAGGTAGAGATGGCTGCCCCGGCAACTCCTAATGCTGGCATGCCAAGATTACCAAAAATCAATCCATAATTTAAAATCAAACAGATGATAAGAGAAATCAAAGAAGTCCAAAGGGCGATTTTAACGGTGCCTGTAGAGCGAAGTAGACCAACAGTGGAAGCAGCAAATCCAAAAAATAGATACCCAATGCTCACGATACTCAGGTATTCCACTCCCAGAGCAACCACCTCAGGATCTACAATCATAAAAGACAAAATGTGCCGAGAAAAGAAAAAGGCTATGGCAGCAAAGAGTATGCTTACAAAAGCCATCACCCGATACATAAAAGCAAAAACATCTCGTACTGCTTGCTTGTTATTGGCACCCCAATACTGAGCGGCCAATACCCCACAACCACTAGAAACACCAAAGGTGATGACCATATACAAAAGAGTGAATTGAGCAGAAATAGACACGGCTGAAAGCTGGGCTTCCCCTAATTGGCCAACCATGAGCACATCCGCAGCACTTACGCTAAAATTAATCAGGTTTTGTAAAGATACAGGTACAGCAATTTGAAATAGTTTTCTTCGAAAAGTGCTGTCTTTTAAAGCGAGTATTGCTAAGTTCATAAAATATTTAGACCTTTCTCTTATCACATGCAAGGGTCAAAAGAATGTATCCCCTTGTATTGTCACACTCAGTCCATCATACAGCAATGGAGATGAAATGGCAATTGTTCTTAGATAACTATGCCAATTCCCAAGGTGTGACTGTAGCCGGTAAACTCATATGTTGAGTTATCAATAAATGAAGTAAGGATAAGAATGGCTTTTGACCTTTATGTCATTTATTAAAAAGAAATAAACAATATTAAAATAAAATTAATTCTACTAAAGAACATAAACAATTTTACAAAATGCATTTACAATTCACAAAAAAAATGGTAAAATTTGAGAGATTGTGGGAAAGTTTATCCCGCAAACTTGAAAGATTGAATTAGATTCAAAATATTATGAAAGGAGATGGTAAAACTATATGAACAAAATAACTAAAAGACTTTTAGTGATTTTAGTTGTAGCTGCAATGGTGTTTGCTTTGCCTCTAGCAGTATTAGCAGAGGATGTGGCAACTGAAGGGGTTGGAGCTGAAGAGTCAGTAGTTGAAGGACCAGTAGCTGAAGCTGAAGTGCCAGAAGAAGTGTCAGAAACGGATGCATCGGAAGTCTATACATTAGAAGAAGATGCAGAAGAGGCAGATGCACCAGAAGAAGAGTATCCAGTAGAAGCAGTTGCTACGACTGCCGATGGTTTTGCGGATATAGATATAGCAGGCATTGAATTGCAAGACGTATTAGACGGTTTGCAAGATGCCTTAAATGAAATCAGAGACAGAGTGGAAGCTGATTTTGCTTATATTTTGGCAGCCCCTCCTGGAACTTTTCCAGGGAATCCAGCAGACCTAAATGCTATTATGACAGCTTGGGATGAGGATTGGTTGATTTTGGATGCAGTTTTTGATAACTGGGACGCTGTAATAGATGCGACAATGACTTTAGAGGGCATGACCCAGGAAGAAGCTATTAATTTTTGGCTTGACATTCTATTTGCGGCAAGAGATGAAATCGAACTGTATTATTTAAACCTACTTCGTATTGCTGGATTTGATGTTGTAGGATACTGTGTCAATTGTGGTCCAGGTAGCCCCGTAGGATGTGATTATTGTTTCTGCTACTTATGTAGAGGTCATGGGTTTAGTGATCCTGATTCTAATTGCAGATTCTGTCAGTCACAAGAGAGTGACGGTACTTGTGTAGGATGTGGGAATCCTTGGTATGGTTGTATTTGTGGTACAAACATCGTTTCGTGTCCAATATGTGGCGTACTTGGGTGTACCGAGTGTGTAAAGGTTTGTGATAATTGTGGCAACAATCCATGCACTTGTTCAGGACCACCAGGTGGCGGAACACCAACACCAGGACCAGTGGTTGTTGCAGCACCTCAAACTGGAGATGCAGTGCAAGCGTCGCTACCTTTAGCAGCATTAGTTTTATCTTCATCTGTGTTCTTAGGTGGGGGATTGTTAAAAAAGAGACCAAAGTAAGATTAGGAATTCTCTATAGTACAATCGAGAAAATGGTTTGATAGTAAATAAATGACGAAAGAGTTGTTATAAGAAATGTAAAGCTTTTCTTACGAACAACTCTTTTTATTATATTTTGACTCTTTATGACACGGATTATTACGCACTTCGTGCTCTCGAAATCGACTCATGTGTCATATTATTCCACAGAGGGAAATCCGTTAGGGGGAAGATTCAAAGTCAAAATGATAGCTGTAACAAACTGAAGCAACCCTTCATCAGCAATTCCTTCTGAAGGAGTTCCAAATTGAGCATAGATTAATTCATTACCGTTGGGGAATAAAAAACCAACAATATCATGGTAAACATCCTCTACTTGGATGGTATAAAAATGCCTTAAAGCAGGTAAGCCGGAAACGAGTATGGCTTCAAATTCAAAGTCAGGGACGGTATCATTAAAGATGTATGAAATTAAAGCGAGATTATTCTCCAAAGGTAAGTCAATGCTACTGGTCATGGTTCCAATAAGCAAGATATGGCCTTGTCCTTCATGTACAATGGATATCTTTAAGCCCTCTATCGTCTCTTCTATATGCCAGTTTGAAGGGATGGTAAACTCTAGTCCTCGATATTCAACGGTTGTAGGTTCAAGAAGATAATTTTCTTCTGGAAGTTCAGTATGCACATGTCCACCTCCAGTAGATTCTAAAATCACTTCATTTGGCTCTTGTGAGGAAGGGACTGGACTCGTTACAGCTTCAATGATGATTAGTGTAGATACAACGACACCAATAAATATAACCAGAATTCCAGACTTTGTTCTAAAATTCATTTTCTTGTATTTTTCGATGATTTTCTTCATAAACGTTAGGGCAGGAACACACGGTTTTTTAGTTCCATGAAGGACTGCCCTCTCCTCTCGTAATTAAATGATTCGCCACAGTTCCTAGATAGGACAAAGAACCAAGAGCAATCACGACCCCATCTATTCCTGCATTCTTCAGGGCTAATTCTACTGCTTGGTCTATGGAAGTGCAAGCTTCTATTTTTATATCATTATTGATTGGTAATAATTCTTCACATATTTCCTTTAATTCTATTGACGTTAATGTACGTTTTTCATTTGCTAAAGAGACAGTATATACTGATTTGGCTAGAGGCAGAATCATCTGGGCTATTTCGGCAGCTTTTTTATCTCTATAAATACCCATTATAAAAGTAATCCTTTGATATTGAAATAGTCTTATGATATTGTCCCTTAAGCGTAATACTCCGTTCTCGTTGTGAGCACCATCTACAATAAAAATAGGCTTGTCTCCTATAGTAGAAAATCTCCCAAAAACTTTCGTTTTAAACAAGCCGGATTCCATATCCTCTGCAGAAATTATAAAGCTTAGACCTCGAAGCTGTTCAACAATCTCTAAGGCTACAGCGGCATTTTCAACCTGATGTCTTCCAGCCATTTGAAGGGTTAGAGGAGGACTTGATTTATAGGTGAACACCTGCTTATTATATGTTTCTTCAATTACCTTAATATCACCTTCACATACAAAGTTAAAAGTGGCACCTTCTGTTTTAGCTCTTTTTCTAAGAATCTCCAAAACATGGGGTCTTTGAATTCCTGAAACCACTAAAGAGTTTGGCTTTATAATTCCAGCCTTTATAACAGCTATTTCCTCTATCCTTTCTCCTAGAAAGCTCATGTGATCTAAACTGATAGAAGTGAAGCCTGCTACTAAAGTGTTTTTAATGATATTGGTGGCATCATCTCGACCACCCATGCCTGTCTCCAGGATAACGATGTCGCAATTCGATTTTTTGAAATATAAAAAAGCCATTGCAGTTTCAACTTCATAAACGGTTGGTAATGCTTTGTTCTTTTTCTCTAATGCCTTAGTGGCAGTTTTAACTTTCTCTACGAGTTTTGCAAAATTATCTTTGGATATCCACTCTCCATTAACCTGTATTTGCTCTCTTCTAGAGAGTAAGGGAGGAGAGGTGTACTGCCCTGTTTTGTAGCCAGCCTCTTGAGTAATGGATGCAACATAAGCCAATACTGAACCTTTACCGTTTGTGCCTGCAAGATGAACGAAACTTAAATCATCTTGGGGATTACCTAGCTCATCCAACAAGTTTCTGATGGTTTCCAGTCCAAGAATAATTCCGGTGTTTGATATACTTTCTAAATAATTTTTTGCTTCTTGATAGTTCAACTGATCTTTGGCCTCTCTCTTTGTTTATTTTTCTTAGATACAATGATCCGAATGGCATCATACAATGAATGAGTACCCCACCATTTAACTATCTCTTAGCAGGAACTATCTCTAACCAATACCCATCAGGGTCAGCGATAAAGTATATCCCCATCTTCTTATTCTCGTAGCAGATCACACCCATCTCCTTGTGTTTTTCATAAGCAGCATCAAAATCATCTACAATAAATGCCAGGTGGAATTCATTATCTCCCAGATTGTAAGGCCTATCCATATCTCTTAGCCAAGTAAGCTCTAAGAGATGGCTCGTAGCAGAATCCCCTAGAAAAGCCAATGTGAAACTGCCATCATCTGCATGTCGAGTGCGAGTCACCTCTAGTCCTAGTGCCTCTCTGTAAAACTCTAGTGACTTTTCAAGATCAAACACATTCAGGTTGTTGTGTGCAAAAGTAAATTTCATCTGTAAATCCTCCTTATCAATGCTTTGTTATTTTATCCAAATATTTTAAACTGTATCCATTATATCATTTTTCACAATAAATTCAATGTTCACACAGCATGTTTGACAAAACTCTATGGCTGTGCTAATTTTAAGTCATGGTCTTAGTTGAAACATTCGTTGCTTAAGAACAATTATTCACATGGAAAAACAACGAAAGGAATTGCATTTACCAGAACTATAAGAAATAAAACAATAGATGGGAGCAAAAGAATGGAACATAAAAAGATAATGCTGGGAGTGAGGTTAATACTTGAAGGAATCGGAGAAGATGTTCTGCGAGAAGGTTTGATAGACACTCCTCAGCGTGTGGTAAAGATGTATGAAGAGGTTTGCAGTGGTTATAAGCAGGATGCTAAGAAACACTTGAGTAAAGTGTTTAAAGTGGAAGACAACGAGATGATTGTAGAAAAAGACATTCACTTTCATTCTCTTTGTGAGCACCATATGATGCCGTTTTTTGGTAAGGTACATATTGGCTATATTCCTAATGGCAAGGTAGTTGGTCTTAGTAAACTGGCCAGAACCGTTGAAGTGTATGCTAGACGCCTGCAATTACAGGAGCGAATGACCAACCAAGTGGCTGATGCTCTCATGGAGCATCTGGATGCAAAGGGTGCAATCGTAATGATTGAAGGCGAGCATCTATGTTTAACCATGAGAGGAGTAAAGAAAGTGGGTTCTAAAACCGTCACTTTAGTTAGAAGAGGGGACTTTAAAGAAGACCAAGAGCGAACCAATGCTTTTTTACAGGCAATAAAGGAATAAAAAGTTAATCATAAGGCATTTTGCAGGGGGGAATTATGAAAATAGGAGATAGAGAGTTTGATGTTAAGAATCATACCTATGTAATGGGGATTATGAATATAACACCAGACTCTTTTTCAGATGGAGGACAGTACAATCAAATGGATAAAAGCCTAATTCACGCCAATAAGCTGGTAAAAGAAGGGGCAGATATCCTAGACATAGGAGGGGAATCCACGAGACCAGGGCACACTCAGATTTCTGCTGATGAGGAGATTCATCGAGTGGCACCAATCATTGAAAAGTTAAAGACGGAATTTGATCTGCCCATATCTATCGATACTTATAAAAGTACTGTGGCTAAAGTCGCATTGGAACTAGGTGTGGATATGATTAATGATATTTGGGGTTTGAAGTATGATGAAAAAATGGCCAGATTAGTAGCAGAGAATCATGTGGCAGTATGTTTAATGCATAACAGGAAGAACTTAGATTATAAAGATTTTATCTCTGATACCATTGATGATTTAAAAGAAAGCATTTTATTGGCAAAAGAGGCAGGGATTGGAGCAGATAAGATGATGATTGATCCAGGAGTTGGATTTGCTAAGAGTTATGAGCAAAATTTAGAAGTGATGAGATGTTTGGGTACCTATCAATCATTGGGATATCCCGTGTTACTAGGAGCATCTAGGAAGTCGGTAATTGGAATTACTTTAGATTTGCCTTTTACTGAGAGGGAAGAAGGAACTCTCGTTACAACGACAATGGCAACAATGGCAGGTTGTGCTTTTGTTAGGGTTCATGACGTGAAGTCTAGTGTGAGGGCAATAAAGATGACAGAAGCGATTATGGGGAGATAGTATGATGAGAGCACGTAGTGCGTAACAATCCGTCTTATCAGCTTGGCAAATCCCGTTTGTTGGATGAATCATAGTATGATAAAAGGACATACGGAGTGTAGCCCATAAGCGATGAGATTAAGAAAGTAGAAGGGTATGGACAAAATAAAAATCAAAGATTTGAAAGTATATGCAAATCACGGAGTTTATGAGGAAGAGAAAAAAGTAGGACAAGACTTTTTCGTGTCTACTACTTTATATTTAGATACGAGAAGGGCAGGTTTATCTGATGATTTGCAGGATTCTGTGAGTTATGGGGAGGTGAGCCGCTTTATCAACAGTTACATGAAGGCAAATACCTTTGATTTACTGGAGACAGTAGCTGAGAAGTTGGCGAAAGAGCTATTGATAAAGTTTGACAAGATAAAAGAGGTGCAACTTGAGGTGAAGAAACCCCAAGCTCCCATTGGTTTACCTTTTGATTATGTTTCTGTGGAAATCAAAAGAAAGTGGCACAATGCTTACATTGGATTAGGCTCAAATGTAGGAGATAAGAGAAAGTATCTGGAAGAGGCTCTCGTTGCTTTGAATCAAGAGGAGAACAATAAAGTGGTAGAGGTTTCCAAATGGATTGTAACGAAACCTTATGGGAATATAGAGCAAGAGGATTATCTAAATGGTTGTCTTTTGCTTCAAACTTTATACACTCCAGAGGAATTATTAAAGGCTCTGAATGAAATTGAAGCCAAAGCAGGGAGAGTTCGCAAAGGGAAGTGGGAACCACGCACCTTGGATTTGGATATCTTGTTTTATGATGATTGGGTTGTTCACAATAAAGATTTGAGTATCCCTCATAGGGATTTGCATAATCGAGGGTTTGTGTTAGAGCCTTTGGTTGAGATTGCACCTTATTTTAAACATCCTCTAAGGGGGAAAACTATTTTGGAGATGTGGCAGGAGTTGCAGCTAAGAGGATAGGTGATTTTATATTAGTGAATTAAGAGTATCAAAAAAGTTTGGATAGGACACATTTACACAGTGACTATCCATTATTTTTGTGCTTCCTTTGGCAACCAATGCGGCAATAGAAAAGGCCATGGCAATCCTGTGGTCATGATAAGATTGAATGAGAGTGCCGCCTAGTCCTTTGCCACCATTAATGATCATTCCGTCCTCTGTGGCAATGATATCTGCTCCCATGTTTTTAAGATTGAGAACAAGGTTATGGATTCGATTACTTTCCTTTACTTTTAGTTCGCTGGCATCTTTAATCATCGTTTGTCCCTCTGCTAGGGCCGCCACGACCGCAATAATTGGGATTTCATCAATGAGGGTAGGGATCATCTCTCCTTCAATAGTTACTCCCTTTAATGGGCTAGTTTTTACTAAAATATCTGCTACGGGTTCACCATTTTGGATTCGTTTATTATTTAGAGTGACATTGCCGCCCATCTTTTGGCATACTTGAATAAATCCTAAGCGAGTAGGGTTCACTCCTACATTCTTAATTAGAATCTCCGAGTTGGGAACAATTAAACCTGCAGCAATGAAAAAAGCAGCAGAAGAAATGTCTCCTGGCACAAAGATCTCCTGAGCAGATAAAGCATTGCCTGGAGAAAGGATGGCAGTAGGTCTACTTCTTAATCCATTTGAGAGAAACCCACGATTACAAGAAGAGTCAAGAGAGGGGGGCGAAGGTTCATTCAATTTATTCCATGTGGTTCTTATGTGTGCCCCAAATTCTTTAAGCATTAACTCCGTATGATTCCTAGAAAGATAAGGCTCAGTTACAGAGGTGTCTCCATCTGCATAAAGACCTGCAAGTAAAAGACAAGACTTGACCTGAGCAGAGGCTACGGAAGAATAATAATGAATTCCTTTCAAAAGACTTGGTTCAACCACCAAAGGGGCGCAGTTGTTTCCCATGACGCTTGAAACACAAGCGTTCATTTGCGCCAGAGGCGTGATAATGCGATTCATAGGGCGATTGTTCAAAGAGGTATCTCCAGAAATCTTACTTTCAAAAGGCTGCCCAGCAAGAATTCCAGTTAGTAAACGAGCAGTAGTACCACTGTTGCCAACTTCTAGAGTGTCACTAGGGGCATGAAGGCCATTGAGTCCTCTTCCATATACAAGGATTTGGCTCTTTTCTCTTTTGATTTCAATTCCCATTTTTTCAAGACAGTTTATGGTTGCCAAACAATCAGCACCTTCTAGAAAATGATTGATTCTAGTTACTCCATTGGCAATAGAACCCAGCATAATGGCTCGGTGGGAGATGGACTTATCTCCTGGGACATTCATTTCACCTTTTAGACGATTTATGGGGTTTAATTCAATCATTTGACCGCTTTTACTCCTTCTTTTACCTGGGTTCCTTTAGACTTCTCTAGATTTTGTCGCATTTTTTTAGATTTCTATAGACTTTTTACTTGTATTATAGACTTCTCTAGACTTTGAGGCAATATAAAATCCTAAAAAAGCATTCCAAGAGAAGATACTTCTTTATTTTCGTCAAAAAGTATTGTAATGGCTTTGTTTTTTTAGTAGAATGGATTCATGGCGTTTTGGAATAATAATAATGATAAACAAGGAGGCAACAACTGTATGAAGGTTTACAGAACAGATGAAATCAGAAACGTAGTATTATTGGGACACGGAGGGTGTGGTAAGACTACTTTAGTAGAAGCGATGCTAAATGTAACAGGTGTAACCAGCCGTATGGGACGTGTGGAAGATGGTAATACGGTGAGTGATTTCGATAAAGAAGAACAAAAGCGTGGCTTTTCACTGAGCACAAGCTTGATTCCTATTGAGTGGGAGAAAGCAAAGATTAACATTTTAGACACTCCAGGGTACTTTGATTTTGTTGGAGAGGTAGAAGAAGCAGTAAGTGTGGCTGACGCTGCTGTAATCGTAGTGTCAGGTAAAGCAGGAGTTCAAGTGGGAACAGAGAAAGCTTGGGAGTTGTGTGATAAATATAAATTGCCAAGGATGATTTATGTGTCTGAGATGGATGTAGATGATGCCAGTTTCCGTCAGGTGGTGGAAGATTTAACCAATTTATATGGCAAATCCATTGCCCCTCATTATATGCCCATTCGTGAAAATGAGAAGTTAGTGGGTTACATTAATATTATAAAGAACGCAGGACGTCGTTATACAACTCCAGGGAAGTGGGAAGACTGTGACATTCCTGAGTACGCATTAGATAACCTTGAAGAGTTACGTGGAACTTTAATGGAAGCTGTTGCTGAGACCAGTGAAGAGTTTATGGATCGATTCTTTGAAGGGGAAGAGTTTTCTGTAGAAGAGATTCGCTCTGCTCTCCGTCAAGAAGTAACCAATGGAGATCTTGTTCCAGTAGGTATGGGCTCTAGCTTGCAAGCTCAAGGAGTTGCTAACTTATTGTCTGATATTGTACGTTTCTTCCCGAGTCCAGACAAACGTTCCTTTGCAGGAATTAACCGTACAACCAATGAGATCTTTGAAGCCAACTATGATTTCTCTAAGCCTAAAACCGCTTATGCCTTTAAGACCATGGTTGACCCATTTATCGGAAAATACTCTTTTATAAAAGTAGGTTCTGGAGTGCTTAAAGGAGAAGATGTGTTATTTAACGCAGATTCAGACTCAGAAGAGAAGCCAGGCAAGCTGTTCACCTTACTGGGGAACAAACCTACAGAGGTAGCGGAATTATTTGCAGGAGATATTGGAGCCATGGCAAAGCTATCCAGTACCAATACTGGGGATACCCTTTCTACTAAAGCGATGCCGGTAACCTTTGCAAGACCTGACTTTACCAAGCCTTATACTTACATGAAGTATAGTGTGAAAACCAAAGGGGATGAGGACAAATTATCTCAAGCCTTAGCAAGATTAATGGCAGAAGATGTTACCCTTAAAACGGTCAATGACGCTGAGAATAGACAAACCTTAATCTACGGAATCGGGGAACAACATCTGGACATCGTTGCCAGCAAGCTAGCTTCTCGTTACAAGGTAGAGATTGTCATGGAAACACCAAAAGTAGCCTTTAGAGAGACCATTCGTAAAGAATCAGACATCGATTCTAAGCACAAAAAGCAAAGTGGTGGTTCGGGTCAA
>JGI20163J15578_10000863_pt1 | contig 12619 bp, 10 predicted proteins | sample TergutCu122P1_FD_15578 | JGI IMG/M metagenome (IMG submission 15578)
AGCAGTTCAACAAAATATTCTGGTAATCTGGCTTCACAGGAAATGTACTGCCCTGATTCAGGATGGACAAATCCTAATTCCTTTGCATGAAGGACTTGACCTTCTGAATTTAAAGAGAATTTTTTGTGAGAAATCTTTTCGGGTCCATAGACATAATCTCCTAGAACAGGATGACCAATGCTTGCCAGATGGACTCTAATTTGATGGGTCCTTCCTGTTTCCAATTCACATTCGACATAGGTAAAGTTTCCGAATCTTTCAATTACTTTAAAGTGAGTAACTGCTTCTCTTCCACTTTTAGACCAGGTACTCATCTTTTTACGGTCTATGGGATGTCGTCCAATGGGGAAGTTAATAGTGCCAGAATCTTCTTTAATATTGCCTAAGACAATGGCATGATAGACGCGACGAACAGAATGATCCTTCAGTTGTTTTGCAATTTCTTGATGGGCTTTGTCGGTTTTACATACCAATAAAGCGCCTGTAGTGTCCTTGTCTAAGCGATGAACGATGCCAGGGCGTAAAACCCCGTTAATGCCAGATAAGTCTGCTCTACAGTGATTTAATAAAGCATTAACCACTGTTTTGCTATGGTGGCCTGGTGCAGGATGCACCACCATATTTTTGGGCTTGTTCAGCACCAACAAATCACTGTCTTCGTAAATGATGTCTAGGGGAATATCTTCTGCCTCTACATTTAATTCTACAGGAAGTGGCAGCAGGAGTTGGATGGTTTCTCCAGAACTTAAGCGATAGTTTGGCTTAACCACTTTATTGTCAACAGTAACAAGCTCATCCTTAATAAGAGTTTGAAGATAAGAACGGGTATAGTCAGGCATAACATCGGCAATGTATTTGTCGATGCGAGGTGGGTCATCATGATATTGTTCTAAATCTACAACTAGAATCTGCTTATCCATTTTCACCTGACTTTTCCACCTTATTCTTTCATTTGGCTCTTCCGTCTTACTACTTTATCAATATTTTAATTCTCTAGAGCTTTCTCTACGGAATCTTCTTGGCCCTTATCATAGTCATCTGCATCCGCAACCTTATTTGCATCCGCATCTATATCTGCATCATCAATGTCAGACTTATTTCCATCTATGTCTACATCATCAGCTTCAGTCTTGCTATCATCTATGTCTATACCATCAGCTTCTGTCTTATCCTCAACTTCATCTCTATTTTCATCTCTATCCTCAACTTCATCTCTATTTTCATCTCTATCTTCAACTTCGTCTTCAACTTCATCTTCATCTTTGCCTGCACCATCTACACTTACTTTCTTCCGACTAAAAGTGGTGAAGATAAAGTCTAGCTCTTCTTCTTTGTAATAGAACAAACTCACAATTAAGAAAAGAAAACAAGCAATCACCACATAAGAGTCTGCCATGTTAAACACAGGGAAATTAATCAGTTCGAAAAAGAAGAAATCAACCACGAATCCCAATCGAATTCGATCAATAAGATTACCGATGGCTCCTGAGAGGATTAAAACCGTAGCAATTCTTAACCATCGATGGCGTTTGGTGTGAGGTATCAAATGATAGAAGTAAAAAATGATCATAGAGATGATGATGGTTAAGGTAATCAAAAATGCCTGCCATCCGTAAAATATGCCAAAAACCGCCCCACGATTTTCCAGATAATGTAAACTAAACACTCCTTCAATCAGAGGGAAGTTGCGAATCTCTTTTAGATATTCAATGGCTAGCCATTTGCTGAATTGGTCAAGAAAAACGGCCACTAGAAAAAAAGGTAGTGCAATGAGGTAGCTTTTGATGGTGAGTTTACGATTTGTGGTCATGGTACTTACATCCTTTTCTATATTGATTGTAGGTTAAATACAAGTATTTATATGAAATGCAAAACAATCTGTATCGTATAGCGTCAAAATACCTTTTGACTATATGTATTTATAAATCATAACATAGTATCGTTCCTTCTTAGTCATATTCAACACTTCCAAAAACCTGTATTTGCCTACTCCTCTTACGGATATTATGTCACCTTCTTTGATAAGTTGGCTATTGGAAAGGACTAATCTGCCATTGACAAATACCTTTCCCCCTTGAATCAAGAGGGTCATCTTACTTCTAGAATTGGAAAGTGCCAGAGTAAGAACGGAGTCCAAACGAAGAGAGGATATGCTTCCTTTGATTTCAGTAAATCTAGGCTGATAAGAAAAAGAGCCAAGTGGAACTTTGTCTAAGGTTACTGAAGTACGTTTAACAGTGGACAAGTTTTCCATAATATATTCAGCCAAAGGTTCTTGAATAAAAACATAACAGGAATCAAGATTCACAAGGATGTCTCCCACCTTAGAACGTTCAATTCCTAGGTTAAGGATTGCACCTAAAATATCCCGATGAGTAATGGAATCTGCATATTTGGCATGGATAGGTGAAATAGAAATTAACACATAAGGAAAAGAAAAAGCGCCTGTACCCTCAAAACAAAGAGCATCTGGGTAAAATGCTACCATCTGACGCTCTGCTTCTTCATAGCCTCCAAAAGTAATATAGGGAGTATACAAATCCTTTTTAGGGATGCTATGTAATGTATTCAATTGGTCAAGGTTAAGAAAGTCACTAAAAGTGACTATCTCTCGCTGGTAGGCTAGTCTTGAACACTCCAACATTCTATTTGTAAAATTAGAATCAAGCAAATTAATATCTTCCACCTCTGCTTGATTGGGGTTCTGCTGGTCCGCCACCACCTAGAAGGTCTTGAAGATCGCCAGAAATGTCAACATTTGCTGGAGTCACTAAGAAAATATAATTGGAAATCCTTTGTAGATTCCCGCTAATGGCAAAAGCTGCACCAGAAATAAAGTCAATTATTCTTTGAGCAAGCTCAACGTCCATACCTTCTAGATTTAAAATCACAGTACGATTGGTAAGCAAAGTCTCGCAGATTTCTCTAGAATCATCTACAGAACTTGGTTTAATTACACATACTTCCATACCACTTGTTATCTTCCTATTGGGAGGGCGCATTGGTGTGACTTTGCTACTTGTTGTTATACTTCTTTCTCTTCTTGGTTCGTCAGGAAAGTCTTCGGCATTCTCTTTGCTGAATATCTGACGACGGCCTTTAGGTGGTTCATAATCGTCTACAAACTCTTCGTCATCATAATACTCATCTTCATAATCATCGTCATTTAGTTTCATAATGTTTAAGAACTTATCAAAAACACCCATAGTACACTCCTATCTTGCCTAAAAATATTAGGCACCTCATTATTAATTATTTTAAGACTCCATAGAGTACTTTCACCAGACGAAATCATCTGGCACCAAATATACCCGTTCCCACTCGAAGAATAGTTGCACCCTCTTCGACAGCAACCTGATAGTCATTGGTCATCCCCATTGAAAGAACTCTCATAGTGATATTATCAAGGTTTTCTCTTGTAATGTCAACAGATAATTTCTTTAAAGCGATAAAAAACTCACGATTCGACTCTGGATTGTCTGTAAAAGGAGCCATTGTCATCAAACCCTTCACTCTAATGTGGTTGAAGGTTGAAATTTTCTTAATTAAAGGCAATGTTTCTCTAATTTTCAGACCGAACTTGCTCTCTTCATTAGATACGTTTACCTCTATTAAGATGTTGGCAACAAGGCCCTTCTTGCTGTATTCACTCTCAATTGTTTCAGCCAAACGAAGAGAATCTACCGAGTGAATCAAAGCTACCTTACCAACTATTTGCTTCACTTTATTTCTCTGAAGGTGTCCCACCATATGCCATTGAATATCTTCTGGCAACAGATCAATCTTTTCCACCAGTTCTTGCACTCTATTCTCGCCAAAATCTCGAATTCCCTCATGGTACCCTTCTAATATAATGGACTCAGGCTGTGTTTTACTTATTGCCACAAGAGTAATCTCATCTCTAGAACGACCTACCTTCTTGCAAGCCTGTAAAATTTTCTCTTCTACTTCTTGTAAACCTATTTTTACCATATTTAAATGTTCTCCTTTGCTTCATGCTATATTTCAGATTGCAGCATATAGGCTTGCCCTCGGGCTACAGACCATTTGAGATGCATTTGCAGAGAGGTCCTAAAATCCATTCTATCTAGCCACAATCTCCCCATCTTCAATGCTGTCTCCGATGAGAGCAATAAAGTCAAAATTAGAAAGACTGAAAGCATTTCCTTCTTCAATAACGTAATAATCCTCATTATATGCGATAATGTTGACAAATCTAAATATGGCATAGCCATGATTAATATTAAAGACACCTTGAAGAGGCTCTGTGGCACCAAGTGTAAGAGTTTCCCCTGTGTCTGGTGAAACTAAGACCGTTCCATAAGGAACTTCATTAGGATTAACATAGATATCACCTTCTGGTGTGGTTTTGTAAATACGAATGAGAGAAAAATCCTCCTCTCCTTCTTCATTCATTTGCATAATACCCATTGAAGTATATCTAGGCACCACAAAGTGACTGGGAACTCTGAAAAAATCTTTCTCCACCAAAGCTGTTCGTGGAATCATAAGACCACTTTGGTCTTCTAAGATTAATTCAATATGGATGAAACGTTCCTCGGCATATCGAATCATAGAATGATTTAATGACAATGCCACAAATTGTTCCCCCTCTTGGGTAAAAACAAAGGGATTGGCCCAGGCCAACACATCATCTCTAAGAAATCTTATTCTGGCCCAGGTCATATGGGCTAACATAGAAGAAACCTCTTCATCTACTTGAATCACAATGTACCAATTCTCATTGGTAATAAGTTTATAGGCAGGTTGTCCAGCATCTACATGCATTTGATCCGTAAAGGAAGTAATCTGATAAGCCCCTCGCAAAAATGTATCTGCGGAAACATCATCCAAAGTAAGTCCTTCCATTCCATCCAAGCCCATGACTAAAATCCCATCCACAGGAGAAGGGAAAAGCTGAGTAGTTCCATGAGTTCTTGCCACAATCTCATCTACTCTGGCGCTTCTTACTTCACTGGCAGTGCCATGGAAAGAATGGTTCAAGTCACTTCTGAAGGTTTGTACTGCTGAAAACCGTTGTAAATCTACTGTTTCCATAAAATTTCTGGTGTGATAGATAAATGGAGCATGATTGTCGTTGGTGATGACACTGATCTCTAAAGGGTGTCCCTGACTTAAAGTGTCCTCAAGAGGAATAGGAATAGGGGATATTGCAATAACATCTGCACCCAAACGAATCTTGCTAAGATTATTATGGAGATAATAAACATATCCAGCCATTTCTACTGAGACAACTTGCTCCTCTCTAATGGCAACCCCCACGTAGGTGTGGTCTGTGAGAACGCGACCTTGGCGAACTTCAAAAGTAGCAATCCTAGTTCTAGTGGCATAAGTAATAATCGTAGCCAAAAGATAGATAAAAATGATAATGAAAATGACGACGCCTACGTTAAAGTCGCCTTTTCGTCTATATTTAGAAATATCGGTGGGTTTATCCATGAAACTGTCCCTCGTTCTATTTTTCTTTTTCTATAGGTTAAGGCAAGAGCAATAATCTGATGCAGGTTTTGTTTATTATCACTTGTCATCAAGTGTTAGTATCAAAGCCTGAGCCCGTGACTTAATAAAAATGTCATATGTTCATATAAGTACTCTCTGGCGGGTGCACCCATAATAATCGAAATGTAATAATCATTGTTTGCACTCCGGTTAAAGAGAACAAGGCAAGCGCCTGCCTGGTCTGTGGTTCCTGTTTTTCCGCCAAGAACCGTTACGCCCGCAGGATGAGGAATATAGCCATAATTGTACCAATTGGAAGGATACCAATTGTCATAACGAACTTCCCCTTCATAATTGGTGATTCTGGCAGTAACATAAGGCAGGGTAATCACATCAAGAAATCTCTGGTCTCTAGCAAGGGAGTTGAAAATCAAATACAAATCATACAATGTAGTGTAGTGATTGTCATGATGTAGCCCATGAGAGTTGACAAAGTTGGTGTGAGTGGCTCCTAAGGCATGCGCCCTCTCATTCATTAACTGAACGAAAGCTTCCTCAGAGCCAGCAATATGCTCTGCAATAGCAACTGCATTGTCGTTGCCAGAGTGAAGCATCAAACCTCCAACCAAATCCCCCATCGTTAATTGGTCTCCTGCTCTTAAGCCACCTACCTGAGCATAGGGTCCAAAATTCACAGCATTTTGGCTTACCACAACCATATCTTCCATATTACCATAATGAATGGCGATTAAAGCAGTCATTACCTTAGTGGTACTGGCTGGATACAAAGGCTCAAACATATTATAACCATATAGCACGCTGGGGTTGTTAAGGCTAAACAATGCTCCTGCAAGAATTTCGCCTCCAAAATAAATGCCGTCCATAGGAACATCGGTAGACGTTACAGCAACATGAGTGGTAAATGGAATTCCAATCTGAAAGCCACGATTAAACTGACGGTTTTCAAAGTCCATAATAAGCTCACCTGGGTCTGTTCGATAAAAGATCGTCTCTGTTACTGTCTCTGTGACCAGTTCACAAGAGGACAATAGCAAGACACATATGAAAAGAATAATGAAAAGGTTGATGGTTCTATTTGTACATTTCACGCCAATCCAAATCTCCTCTATCTAAAGCCAATATTAACACCTCTGCAGTTGCAATATTTGTTGCCAAAGGAATGTTGTACAAATCACAAAGACGAGCAATATTTTTTGGGTCCAGCTCATTATTTCTAGGGTTCATAGGGTCTCGGAAGAAAATAAGTAAGTCCAATTCATTTTGCTCTATTTGCGCAGCGATTTGCTGCTCACCTCCAAGTTGACCAGCTAAAAATTTGTGGATGTGAAGGTTTGTTACACTCTCCACCAACTGTCCAGTAGTAGACGTTGCATATAGATTGTGCTTGCTTAATATTCCTTGATAAGCGATGCAAAAATTCTGCATCAACATTTTCTTTGTTTCATGTGCTACTAATCCGACGTTCATGTTTACACTCTCCTTGTTGTTCGTCATGTTACAATGAGGTTCTTTTCGCTAAGCTAAGTGATGTTCGATTCAGGGCCTGCCTCAGCGTTAAGTGCTCTGCGCATCTACTTAACGTATTTGTTAGGGTATTTATTGGCTTGTTTGCTTGGTTGCAAACCTACATTGAGAACAAATCCTATTCCCATATAAAAGCTAATCACAGAAGTTAATCCATAGCTTACAAAGGGGAGGGAGATTCCAGTGTTGGGAACCATTAAGGTGGCAACGCCAATGTTAATAAAGGTTTGGATGGCAATTAAAGAAGCCACTCCCCCACAGATGAGCCTTCCTGCCAAATCACTGGCTCGAATCCCAACTAAAAGACACATCAGGATAATCAATAGCAATAAAACCACTACAATGGAGCTACCTATAAATCCAAGCTCCTCACCGATTACAGCAAAGATAAAGTCATTGTGAGGTTCTGGTACAAAATTACTGTTTTTCAAAGAAATCGGCAAATCATTGTTAAAGCCTTTTCCGTGTAACTGACCAGAACCAATAGCCATTACTGAGTTAAGCTGTTGCATGGCAGCTTCCTGAGCAAACTCTTCGGGATTTAAAAAGGCCAGAAGACGTTCTTGTTGGTAATTAGCTAAGAAAGGTTGGTTGGGTTGCACAGCAATCAGTAGGAAAATAACCGTAAAAGGAACCACAATTGCCGCCAACAATCCAATAACCTTGTAGCTAAGTCCCGCCATAAACAACATCAAACAGAACAAAATCGCCAAGGTAATGGTATTGGATAGATTGGGTTGACGATGAATAAGGATAATGGATGGGGCTACCAATATTCCAGAGGCCAATAACATTCTAAGCTTGCTAATATGCTGTTGAAATCTCATGAAAAAATAAGCAAAGAATAAGATCAGGATAATCTTGGTTAAATCAGAGGGCTGGAACTGAAGCACTTCACCAAATCGAATCCACCTTCTGGCTCCATTTACCTCTACTCCGATACCAGGGATAAGTACAGCAACTAATAATACCGTACTGATCACATAGAGAATCCATGTGTATTTCAAGACAAACTTATAATCAAAGAGGGAAATAATAACCATGGCCACAAAACCGATGGCCACCCCCATGATTTGTCGCTCAAACAAACCAGAACGAGCGCTGTCTACCATAAACGCACCAAAAACAGACAGGATGGTCACAATAATCACCAGGCCAAACTGATAGTTCTTAATGTTGTAGTTTTGTAATTGATCCAACAATTTGGTAAACATCATTTATCCTTTTTTGTATATGGGGCTAAGCCACAAGTTAATCTTGTTGACCTGTTGTAACGGTTACAATAGCCGCTCTTCCAGTAATAATCTGATCCAACTCTTCATTCCCAAACAAAATACGGACAATGTCTCTGCCAATTTCTGCAGCATAAGAAGAGGAATATCCGTTAGTTATCCGAACGGCAATGGCAATCTCTGGTTGCTCTACAGGGGCAAAACCGACAAATAAACCGTGGTCAGGGTTATAGTCACTTTGCTGGGCAGTCCCTGTTTTCCCTGCCATTGAAAGGTTATAATCTCTAAAACTATTATGGTTCACAATCATGCCTACCATCCCCTCGCGAAGGAGAATCCAATGATGTGGGTTGATGTGGGAAAGATATTGTTCTACAACGGGGGTGTATTCGTTAATTAACATCCCGTTCATATCCGTGGTGCGACTGAGCATGGTCAATTCTAGTAAAGTGCCTTGGCTTGCAATGGTAGAAACATAACGGTTAAGTTGAGTAACCGTAAAGTTGTTGGTTCCTTGGCCCATGGCGGATAAGATGGGAAGCTCATCTGAAATTCTAGGGCTTGCCTCAGGAATCTCAACACCACTGACTTGATTCAATCCGAAGTAACTGGCATAATGTGCCAAACGTTCTAGGCCAAGTTCCTCATTGAGGCGTTCATCAGCTCCAAAGCTTAGCCAATATCCTAGATAATAATAGAACACATTACAAGATTGAGCCAATGCGCCTACCACATTAAGACCACCATGTTCACCAGGATAAATCCAACACCTTGGAGGAGGATGGACATGGTCAAATTCTCCTTCACAATTAATGTAGCATCCTGCAGTAATCAGATTGCGATCTAGCCCTGCTAGACCAGAAACCATCTTAAAAGTAGAACCAGGAGCAGTTAATTCTTGGGTAGCATTATTATAAAAAGGTCTAGCTAAACTTTGCAACAAGAAATCGTAATATTCAATGTCTACTTCATTGGCCAGACGGTTGTTATCAAATCCAGGATAAGAGACACTGGCCAGCACCTCTCCTGTTCTTGGGTCACTAATCACAATGCCCCCAGTACTAGGCTCAAGCCCTAATTGACCAGGGGTGATGGTCAAAGATTCTATCTTGCCAAAGGCCCAGTAAAAAGGATCTTCGCTTCCATCAAGCAAACCTTGGTATACTGCAGTATCCATGGGTAAAACCCCTTGCTCATAAACTGCAGCAAAGATTTGGCCTCCAGTAATGGCTCTCTGGCGAATCAAAGAGAGATAAAGAATGCGATCATAGTCAAGGTCTCGAATCAAAGCATTCTCTACTAAAGTGATAATAGCATTGTAAATCTCTGTTGCCTCTGTGTAGCGCTCCAAAGGAACGTGAGAACTCAACCTGGCGGTATCAATCCAGTTTTCAGCAATGGCATGGTTCAGATAGTCGTAGGCATTGAGCTCACCATTTCTCCAAGCCACTTGCATGGGGTCGCCAGCACTAATCTGACTGCGGTCAATAATATGAAAGGTATTGAACAACAGATGTCCAAAAACATGGTCAATGGTATCTTGCATTTCCAAGGACAAGTCATTGTAGATGCGTCCATTTGGATTGGTGAGATAAGCGTTAATATTCCTTAACTGTGTATGGCGATAACTGCTAAAAGCGCTATAAATGGCTCGCTCAGCAGTTCCTGCATCAGCTCGATTAAACACATGATGGTTCAAAATTCCGTTGGTAATAAAATTTAGATAAACCTGCTCGATGGGAATCAGAATGTAACTGGCATTAGGGATTTCTGAGTCTCTTACCAATTGCCTAACATCATAATTCAATTGATTGGTTAAACGTGACAGAATAATTCCTGCCAGCTTCTCTTCAAGAAGGCGATAGGTTTGAATCTGCAAATCTCTGCAGAGGGTCAGATAAACATTGTTTCCTGCGGTTGGCTCTACTCGGTCAACGGCTTGAGTGACTCGGCCAAAATTATCCACATAAAAGGACATCATCCCTCTTCTGCCTCGTAGGGTCTCTTCCATGGTTTGTTCAATGCCCGCTTTTCCAATGATGTCCGTTAGAGAAAATCGACCTGGATCCTCAGCGTTGAGAAGTTCATACTCTTCCATGGAAATTTTACCAGTGTATCCAACAATCGAAGAAAAGTAAAGACTATCATTATACCTTCTCAGATAATCTTCCACAATGCTTACTCCATGAAGGCGATACTGATGCTCCATAATGGCAGCAGTGGTTTCATCGGATACGTCTTGAGCTAAAATGGTGGGTATATACTGGGTAAAACCATTAAGACGAATGGCATAACGCAAGGTAACCATCTTCAGGATTAGCTCGTTGTCCTTATCTTCCAACGGGATGTCAAATCCAGTAACAGGGTCGTTGGCGAGAAATTCAATCACCTCCATTGGGGTGGCGTTGGATTGTTCAAAGGACATCTCGTCAATGGTGCGGAGTCCAAAAACATCCGCAAGAAACCTTAACCGATTGAACTCATTGGTCATGGCGAAAGCAAAGTTGCCAGTTCCGTCTAAAATCAGTCCAAAGTCTGACACTACAGAGTCTCCATTAGATTCTACAATTCGAATTACCTCCATGATAATGTCATTGAGAATTTCATTTCTGGTTTGGTCTTGGGTTCCTTGAATGCTTTCTTCAATTACAACAGAGTTGGCCAATTCATTGTAGGCCAAAACATGGCCATTGCGGTCAAAAATCATCCCTCGGGTTCCTGTTAGTTCTCGATCTCGTCGGATCTGAAGACGGAAGTTATCTAGATAATATTCACCATATACAATCTGCAACTCAAACAGACGCATGATCAAAGTGGAAAACAAAAGGCAGGTGATAATCGCCACAATGAGCAAACGTGAACGGGCCACATAAAGTAAGAAATTTTTAATGTAGGTTAAAATACTTTTAAACAAACTTACTGGTTCTCCTTTTCTCTTCTGCCACTAACTTACGATTGACCCATAGAATCAAGGGATACAATACAATGGTAGCCGCAATGGTATAAATTAACTCGGGCAAAATTATTTGGTTCAAATAAGTAAAAAACGCAAAATCTCCTCTGAGGACAAAATGGAATACATAGATGCATAAACCATAGATTAAACTGGTAGCACTAATCAGCAAAATAGGAAGCTTAATGTCTTCATCAAGATAAATCTGTTGGAATAAACCATTCAAGAAACCAAACATCAGATAAATCAATGCAAAGAATCCTAGGATATTGCCAAAGAGAATGTCTAACATCAGTCCTGCAAAGAAACCAACAAACATTCCCTCTTTGGCCCCTCTCATAAATCCAAAAGAGGCAGTAATGATAATGATCAAGTTAGGACGAATGTTAGCGATGGCAATCATTGGCAAGAGCGTAGTTTGGATTACCAAACAGAAATAGATAAAAGCTAAAGTAACCAGGAAACGTTTCAATTTTAATCGTTTCATGGGCTGTCCCCCCAGCCATCTTCACCCGTGTCATCCCTATTGTCATAGGGTTCATCACCTGTGTCACCGTTATTGTCATTTACGCCATTTCCATTTAAGTCATATTCATTTTCATTAGGATCGTTTCCATCTGGCCTTTCATCTTCTCTATCATCTAATAGGGGGTCATTCACATGATCTGGAGCATTGTCTTCATTCTGACCCGTTAAATCAGCTTTGGTATTCATAATCACCAAAACTTCTCGTATGTTTTGAAAGTCAACTGCTGGAACCAGATAACCAAAGCGAGTTAAGTTATTGGCATCTACATTGATTTCTGCAATATAACCAATTCTAAGCCCTTGAAGGAACAAACTACTGATGTAGGATGTTACAATCACATCGCCAACCCCGATTGGGTTGTCGTTGTTCTCCATCTGCTCGAATCGGATTCGGCCTTCATTCATCAGAGACAAATCACCACGAACAATGCAACGGTCAGAGGTATGAAGGACCATGCCACTGACATTGCTGGTATCATCAATTATAGTACGAACATTCGACCAGGTAGGCCCAACCTCGGTGACAATTCCCACAAGACCACCTTCGCCTCCTGCTCCAAGTGCAATCACATTCATGTTTACTCTCACTCCGTGTAGGCTGCCACGATTAATGGTGATGTTGCTGAACCAATTGCCTCCTTCGGCACCAATCACAAGGGCACCTATCTTCTCATGTTCCGCATATTCCTGGTCCAATCGCAACAAGGCACGTAAACGATCCAATTCCAGCTCTTCCATATGAAGGCGGTTATTCATCTCTTGTAACTCAGCTATTTGAGAGCGTAAGGCTTCATTGTCTGCTCGTAACATCTCTATGGTTTCAAAATTCTCAGTAATATCAATTAAAAATGTTCCCAGAGTGTTGATTCCTGTTTGCATGGGAATCACCGTAAGATTGGCA
>JGI20163J15578_10000864_pt1 | contig 12608 bp, 12 predicted proteins | sample TergutCu122P1_FD_15578 | JGI IMG/M metagenome (IMG submission 15578)
GGTTAAAATTATTGTAATTACTTTACAACGGAGGAATTTTTATGAAAAGTATAATTTTAGGCAGGACAGGCATTGAAGTAACAGAGCTGTGTTTCGGTACGCTGCCTTGCGGCCCGCTGCAAAAAAACCTGAGTGTGGAAGAAGGAGGGGAATGTATAGCTCATGCCCTTAACCTTGGTATTACAATGGTGGACACGGCTCAAATATATAACACTTATTCAATGGTGAAATACGCTATGGATAAAACCGGTAAAAAACCCGTAATTTCTACTAAGTCTGCCGCAGCAACCTATGAGGATATGGAAAAGGCTGTTAATGAAGCTTTGGAGAAAATGGCACTTGAGAAAATTGATATTATGCTTCTTCATGCTGCAAGAGTAGATGAGAATTTGTTTGAGCTTAGAGAAGGCGCATGGCAATGTATGAAAGATTATAAGGAAAAAGGCCTGATAAAAGCTATTGGTGTGGCTACCCACAGCGTTCGTACGGTTAAACGTGCAGCTTCCAGCCCCGATGTAGATGTGGTATTTCCGCTTATTAATAAAGTGGGGCGCGGTATAATTCATGGTACTCATGCTGAGATGGAAGATGCTATCGAGCAGTGCTTTGCAAATAACAAAGGTGTGTACTTTATGAAAGCTTTTGCCGGCGGATATTTGCTAAATCAATACGGCGAAGCGCTAAAATACTGCCAAGACCTTTCAAAAGGCCGCGCCGCATTTGTTTTGGGCATGGTTGCAAAGGCTGAGGTCGATATGAATATTTCCTATATCGAAGGCAAAAATGTAGAAAAAGAAATGGAAGCGCTGAAAGGCAAATCTGAAAAGTATTTTATTGTTGTAAAGGGTTTGTGCTCTGCTTGCGGTAAATGTATTGATGCATGCCATTCCTCCGCTATTACTATTGAGGAAAAAGCAGTGCTTGATAAGGATAAATGCGTAACTTGCGGATATTGTGTAGGTGTTTGCCCTGAATTTGCAATAAGGATGGTATAATATGAATATAAGAAAAAACGCTGAACAAAGTGAAGCGTTTTTACAGGCAGGTTCAACGAGACTTTGTGGAACAAAGTCGAGTCAAAGCTATGGCTATGATATAATAGCATATAAAGGATGATTATATGATTAGAACACGTTTTGCCCCAAGCCCTACGGGATATATGCATATAGGTAATTTACGCACTGCTCTTTACGAATATTTAATAGCTAAAAGAGAAGGCGGAAAATTCCTTTTGCGTATAGAAGATACAGACGCCGAGCGCTTTGTTGAAGATGCTGTGGATGTTATTTACAACACTCTTAAAATGGTTAATCTTAAGCATGATGAAGGCCCGGATATAGGCGGCCCGTATGGCCCTTATATTCAAAGTGAAAGAAAAGATATATATATTGAATACGCCAAAAAACTTGTTGATATTGGCGCCGCTTATTATTGCTTTTGTACAAAAGAGCGTCTTGAAGCTCTGCCTAAAAAAAGTGATGATATCGGAGGCTATGATAATCATTGCCGCAATTTAGACCCTGAAGAAAATTTAGAAAAAGGCTTAAGCTTTGTAATCCGCCAAAGAATACCTGAAGGGAAAACCACCTTTAACGATCTTGTATTTGGTGATATAACCGTGGATAATGAGGAGTTAGATGATCAGGTTTTGATTAAAGGGGATGGTTTTCCAACCTATAATTTCGCCAATGTAGTTGATGATCATTTGATGGAAATTACCCATGTTGTGCGCGGGGTTGAGTATTTGTCCAGCACCCCTAAGTACAATCTTTTATACGAGGCCTTTGGTTGGAAAATTCCCGCCTATGTCCACTTGACCCATATAGTAGGCCAAGACGGGGCAAAGCTTTCTAAGCGCCGGGGGGACGCTTCATTTGAGGATTTATTGGCTATGGGGTATCTGCCGGAGGCTATAATAAATTATATTGCTCTCTTAGGCTGGAGCCCCGGGGATACTCGTGAATTTTTTACTCTCCCGGAGCTTACGGAAGCTTTTGATATAAAAGGCCTGAGCAAATCTCCCTCTGCCTTTGATATAAACAAGCTCACATGGATGAATGGTGAGTATTTTAAGAAGATGGATGAGGATAAATTTTATGAAATGGCTCTTCCTATACTGAAAAAGACAGTTAAAAAGGAAGGGATAGATTTTAAAGCCCTTGCCGAAACAGTAAAAACCCGCATAAGCTTTATTGAAGATATTCCCAAGCTACTGGACTTTATTGACATTTTGCCGGAATATGAAACAGACCTTTATATCCATAAGAAAATGAAAACAGATAAGGCAATTTCATTAGAATCTCTTAAAAAAGTTATTGCTTATGCCGAGCACCGCGCCAAGCCTTGGGAAAATGATGCTATTTTTGCAGAGCTTACAGAACTTGCCGAAAAAGAGGGCTTAAAAAACGGCCAAATACTTTGGCCTATAAGAACGGCTCTTTCAGGTAAGCCAACTTCCCCCTGCGGCGCCAGTGAGCTTATGGTTTTACTTGGCAAAGAGGAATCTTTAAAGCGCATGAAAAAAGGTGTTGAGCTTTTGGCTAAATAAGGTTATACTGTATATATAGTACGAATGCTCGGCGTGATTTCAGTCTGTTTTTGACTGAAATCACTATACATTTTAAAAACCTAATGCAAAGGAGGAACATTATGAAAAAAATTATATTATACGGAAGTTCTCATTGACCTACCTGCAATCCGGCGAAAGAGGTTCTTTCCCAGAAAAATGTTAATTTTGCTTATGTGGATATTACATCCAATATGCTCTCTCTTAAGCAGTTTTTAAAAATAAGAGACCATAACGAAAGCCACAAAGAAGCCAGAGAAAACGGCAGAGTTGGCATTCCGGCCCTATCTGTAGACGGAGAAACTTATATCCTTACGGGGGCTGAAGATACCGAAAAGCATATAAATGAATTAAAGTTAGCTGAATAATAATTACAAAAGAGACTTTTTGATAATATGACAAACTAAAAGCCTCCTCTTGGGAGGCTTTTTCATAAGATAATAAGATATATACGACTTAAGGGAGGTATTTTTATGTATAATTTTAATGTAATAAAAGATGTTGATCCTGAAGTTTTTGCAGCTCTTGACAATGAGCTTGGCCGCCAGAGAACAAATATAGAACTTATTGCTTCTGAGAATTTTGTTTCAAAAGCAGTTTTGGCTGCGGCAGGCTCTCATCTTACCAACAAATATGCAGAAGGCTATCCCGGCAAGAGATATTACGGCGGCTGTGAATATGTAGATGACTCCGAAACTTTGGCTATTGAGCGCGCTAAAAAGATTTTCGGCGCGGATCACGCTAATGTTCAACCTCATTCCGGCGCACAGGCTAATATGGCAGTACTTTTCGCTGAGCTTAAACCCGGTGATAAAATTATGGGCATGAACTTAGACCACGGAGGGCATCTTACCCACGGCCATCCGTTAACCTTTTCCGGCAAATATTTTGAAGTTGTGGCTTATGGCGTTGAGGAGGGCTCTCAGGTTCTTGATTACGATAAGGTTCGCGCAATAGCTAAAGCTGAAATGCCAAAAATGATAATTGCAGGAGCAAGCGCATACCCAAGAACTCTCGATTTCAAAGCATTTGGCGATATTGCTAAAGAAACAGGCGCAATTTTAATGGTTGATATGGCTCATATTGCAGGCCTTGTAGCTGCCGGCATGCATGAAAACCCTGTCCCTTATGCTGAATATGTAACAAGTACAACCCATAAAACTCTCAGAGGGCCGAGAGGCGGCCTTATTCTTTGCAAAAAAGATTATGCCAAAGCCATTGACCGCTCAGTTTTTCCCGGTCTTCAAGGTGGCCCCCTTGAGCATATTATCGCTGCTAAAGCCGTATGCTTTGGGGAAGCGCTTAAGCCTGCTTATAAAGATTATATTGCCCAAGTTCTTAAAAATGCTAAAGTTCTTGCGCAAACTCTTATGGAAAACGGTATCAATATTGTTTCAGGCGGTACGGACACGCATCTTCTGCTTGTTGATCTTAGAAGTATAGGTATTACCGGCAAGGAAGCGGAAGTTCTTCTTGATGAGGTTCATATTACCTGCAATAAAAACACTATTCCATTCGATCCGCAAAAACCAATGGTTACAAGCGGTATAAGGCTGGGTACACCTGCCATGACCTCCCGCGGCATGAAAGAAAGTGATACGGTAGAAATAGCTGAAATTATAGCAGCCGTTCTTAAAGGCGGAAATAAGGAAGATGCTGCACGGAAGGTTAAAGCCATTACTGAAAGATTTCAATTGTATCCCGAGATTTAATAATTTTATTATGGAATAAATATAAAAAAGGCGGTCTTGCTGAGAAAAAAGCAAGGCAGCCTTTTTTTGCTCTTATGTAAATTACTACCTCGATGACCTGTTATTAGAGCGAGGTTTTGCTATACGGGTAACATTTCTGTATAAAAAGGCATCTTTTTTGCCTGTTAAGTTAAAGCTTCCTTTGCGGATATAATCACATGCAACATCATTAAAACGAACGGATTTTAATTGGCTTCTCTTAGCCATCATAACAGATGTTGAAAGAACTGCACTAATACCCAAAGCGCCCAATACAGCAGTTTGTGTTAATCCTATCAAAAGCCCGGCCATAATAATCAGCGCAACAGTACTTGCAGCGGTAATTATAAAAAACCTGCGCCAAAAAATACCCCAGTCCGTAGGCAAGTCTCCGACGAACTTTCCTGTTTGTCCGTTCATGGCGAACATATAGTTTTTGTCTCTCCATGTAACATTCATAAGCCAAATTGGCAAAAGTGCGTATGTAACAGCGCTTTTATTTAAATATACCCCATTGTATTTGGGTGTAACGGAAGAATATCCGGTTACCGTATTTCTAAAAGCCACTTCCGTACTTTTTCTAATCCGTTGATTTGCCCGCTCTCTGCAATGATCGGCGCAAAAATCAAATTTATCAGCCATATAACCTGCCAGGAAAGCAGTTTTAAAAGACGATGCTTCTCCTATGTCAAAAGGCTCTATGGATTCCATTAAATCATTCGGCACTTTAGCGGAAGCATCAACAGGTACAGCGTCATAAGCCATATCACCTTGACGGACAATATTAAAATGATTTGTTTCCGTATAAATAAATCTGGTATCACTCCAAGTTCGCACAGTTGTTGCGTTATAGCGCATAGATGCATTCAAATCCGCATCAAACAGCCAAAAGGGAACATATAAACCCTTTACCTCATCCAAGGTTTTTGTGGTTTTAAAGCATCTGGGCAGCAAGGCCTTATCGCTTAAATGCTCTAAAAGAGCTTCTTTGGCCGCTTCTTTGCTCAATTTGAAAGGTATTATAGCGTCCGGCTTAACACAGCCTGAAAGCCGGCCTTTCAACACAACAGGATTACCGCAAAAGGGACAGCTTGTTGCCGCCGTATTTTCCTCTGCAATTATCTCCCCCGCACATGAATTACACAAGTATACGCACATACTTTCCTGCTCGCCTTCATTCCAGGGGACATCTTCATGGCCGGCCCAATCTATTTCATTTGCTTCACCTACTTCATCTTTAATGGAGTCGCAATAATCTTTAAACGCCTCAACTTCAAAGGTGGAGTCGCAAAAAGGACATTTCATCTGCTGGACGCCGCTGTCAAAATTAAGGGCGCCGTCACAATTTAGGCATTTATAGTCCATTAATACCATTTTAATATCCCCCTATGGTCTCGGTTTCCCGCATTCGGCACAGAAACGGCTTTGATTTTGCACTCCGCACGAACATGTCCAATTTTCATTAGCGGGCCTTGGAGCGCCACATTCGGCACAGAAGCGCCCGGTATTAGCAGTACCGCAGGAGCAAGCCCAATTACTCTCCGCAGGCCTTGGGGTGCCGCATTCGGCACAGAAGCGCCCGGTGTTTGCAGTACCGCAAGGACAGCTCCAACTGTTACCCGGGGTATTGCCTGCAGCCGCTCCCGGCTGTGCCTGAGCTGCCCCTTGGTTTTGTTGGTTCATGGCAAAAAAGTTCTGGGCGTTCATGCCGCCGGCTTGCTGCGCCATTCCCATACCTAAAAATCCTGTCATAGCGCCTCCGGGGTTTGCACCGGCGGCTTTCATAGCCTCAGCCTGAGCGCTTACAAGGGCGGCGCCTGCCATTCCCGGATCACGCATTACAGCTTTACGCTGAAGCTCTTTAATCATATCTTCATCTTCTTTTGGAGCCGAGAGAGAGTTTATGGCGACAGAAACAACTTCAAGCCCGCGAAGATTGCCCCATTGTTCCGATAAAGCCCCGTTAATCTCCTGAGATAACTCCGCCGTATGACCTGGAATAGAGCTGTAGCGCATACCCATAGCGGACATTCTCGCAAAGGCAGGCTTTAAGGAATTTATAAATTCGCTTCTAAGCTGGGTTTCCAGTAAATCTCTTGTATAATCCTGCTCCACATTACCGGATACATTAGTATAAAACAAAAGAGGGTTTGCCATTTTGTAAGAAAAAACCCCGTTACAGCGCAATGATATATCTATATCCAAACCAATATTTGTATCAACCACCCTAAATGGAATAGGCGTAGATGTTCCGAATTTATTATTTATAAGTTCCTTAATATTGAAATAATAAACCCTTTGGTCTTTAGCCGTTTCGCCGCCGTGGGCAAAACGCCTGCCAATTGTTCTGAATGTATCCGCAATACTTGAGCCCAGGGATCCGGAAAAAACACTTGGCTCAGAAGATGAATCCCAAGTATACTGTCCCGGCTCTGCGCATATTTCAACAATTCGGCCTTGCTCAACAATCATCATACATTGCCCGTCTGCTACGGCAATACCGCTTCCGTTTGAAATAATATTGTCATTGCCCCTGTTGGCTCCCCGTCCGGATACCCGCTTTTGACCCTTTGTTACAAGAACCGTATCCGGCATCGAGTCCTGATAAAAAAACTCAAGCCATTGATCGGATATTGTGCCGCCTATAGCACCGGCTGCTGCTCTGATTAAACCCATATGTACTTCCTCCTGAATTAATATATTATATTGTTATGGTTGATGACTTAAAAAATTAAATAATTGTTTTATAAATGCGCCATATCCTGCTCATCCCAAAAATCAATCATTGTTTTGGCAAATTTTCCCCTGCGAAATAAGCTCTTTAGCCTAAACCAACTGAACAGGCTCAACTAAAAGATTCTTACCTAACTTATTCTCTGTTATAATTCTATGGAGCCTTTGGCTTATAAATATCATGCTTGTACAAGTTATTTCTCCAAATTTTTCATATGATTTAATCATATCAACATCTATGTTTTTAAAAACCTCTTTGTCATAATACAAAAAACCCATCTTCTTAAGGTATTTTTTAAATTGACACTGCTGACATATATACTCTTCTTTAATTGATTCTCTCATTAGCCCCGGCTTTAAATAGTTTTGTATATAGATTTGCTTGCTCCCTTCATATTCTTTTCTTGAGCGACTATACAGTTTGTAAAAATCTATACCTCTCACATTATTTTCTTTAAACACAGACTCTACCTTGTCAGTGACAAAAAATTCATCATGAACCCAGTTAATCATTAAGAAATGCCTTGGCCCCCAATTAGGTTTGTTTCTTAATACAAAGCTTTCTTTTTGAACTAAGCCTTTCCCACATTTTTCACAATAATCATCTAGTGTATTATATGTTGTATGTCTGTAGCCAAAATTATCTTGTGGTTGTGGAAAATAGTTCATCCATGAACTTCTTGCCATTAGCCACTCTGCTTCTTCCAACTCTTTCTTTGTATATATAGCTTGTGAGGTTGAAGGGCAAAAGTGTATGTCATGGGAAGCCAAAAAACTCTTTACTTCCTCAAACTTTTCATGGTCTTCTAAAATTTCAAGTACAGCTATAATATATTTACCACGATCATATTTTATTTTTAAATTATCTAAAAAATTAATGATTTCCATTTGATCATTGCGAAATGCAACTCTATAGTTTATTTTCATGATATCCCCTTATTTGATGTATAGATTGCAAGGGATTCCTAAAGGACTTGGCAATCAGCGCAAATCCTTTTGCCTCTTATACAAAGCTGCTGTCTAAAGATGCAAAACCCCTTTTCAATTCCTACACCATATGATCTACAGGCCAAACATTAATCTCAACCTTGGCTTTGTTAAGCTCACCAAAACTCATTTTTATTTCATGTTGAATACGTCTTTTTATAGTTTCATAATGTTCCTCCTTAGCGTCAAGCAGAAGAGCCATCACCGTATATTTTCCTACCTGGGTAAACATATCATTTTTTCTGAGGGCACCTTTCATAACCTCTACAATAAATCCTTCATGCATTTTCACGGAAGAGGGTATAGTCAAATGAATCCGCGCTAATGCAAATTTTGCACGCTCACTTCTGAGATGAGATATTATTACATCATTTATCATGCCTTTAATATGATCTTCATCATAGCTGGCTTTTTCTCTCACAGGAGTATGAACCCCTTTAAGCTGCCTGTATAAGTCACTCATTTCATTTGAGGGGTTGACTCCAAAGGTTTCTCTTATCTTTTTGTCTATATAATCATAATGCCTTATAGCGTAAGTGTTTTGCTGTGTCTTTATAAGAGCCCGGAGGAATATTACATTTATTGAGTCGTTTAAATCTTCAAGAGCAAAAAAGCTTTCACAAATAGAAATTATATCTTCATATTTGTCCATAGTTTCAAGTCTTTCTAATATGGCCACAAGGGCTGCACAGTAATTTTGAAGATAATAATTTTGTTGGCGCTTTACCATGTTTTCAAACTGNCATTCACTTAAATAATGCCCTTCATAAATTTCAGCTAATTTCCCGGCAAGCTCTATAAGGCCTTTATANTCTTCTTTTTTTATATCTNTGCCCACAAGCTCCATAAAAATATCCGTGTCAAATTCAACCTCGTCNGCTATTTCCATTTGATAATTGCCTTTGTTATTAATAATNGTAAAATAACCCGAAAANTCATAATCAAANGAATTTTTTTTGGCTATAGCGTTTCTAAGTCTATGGACATAGGTTTGAAGAACTTTTTTACGCTCTAACTGTTCATTGCCGGGCCACAGTTCGCTGATAATATTTTCAGGCTTACAAGTTGCGCCTCTGTTAATAATCATATATTGCAGCAATGATTTTAACTTAGCCGTCAAATGGCTTTCTTCAAATATAGACTTCCCATTACATAAAATATCAAGGTCCCCAAAAAGTTTTATATAAAGCTTCTTTGATGTATCGCTCATAAATCGCTCTCCTTGTTATGCTTTGAAAGCATAAATTCACCATTATTTTATCATAAATATTAATAAAAATCTACCTTCTATTGACATGTTCCGGCAATAACTGTAGAATAAGTTGGTTATAGTGCATGAAATCTNAAATTGTGAATGCGGATAATGGCANTCNNNAACGGATTGAAAGCACTATATCTGTTATTCTAAGCTTTAGGAGCTAATCCCGTGCTTGAAAATTTATTATTTAGTATTAATGCTGTTTTACCTATTTTTTTGATTATGATATTTGGCCTTCTGTTAAAGCGCCTTAATGTTATAGACCATGAAGGTGCTAAGCAGATGAATGCCGTGCTTTTTAATTTTGCACTTCCCGTCCGTCTTTTTTTAGATGTATATGCATCAGACTTCTCGGCACTTTGGGACCTGCGGCTGATTATTTTTACCGTTACCTCCATAATATTGTTTTTCTTTATATGCTGGGGTATAGGAATTGCTTTTATGCCCAGCCGTCAGATGAAGGGTGCTTTTATACAAGGAAGTTACCGAAGTAATTACGCCATAATAGGCATACCTCTTGTTACAAGTATTATGGGTTATACCCCTCCCGCTGCCGCTCTTGTTACCACTTTTATAGTTCCTTTGTTTAATATAGTATCGGTGATTGTACTCACCGTTTACTCCGATGAAGCTATCAGCACTAAAAAAATTATTACTTCATCTGCTGCCGCTGTGGTTAAAAATCCGCTTATTATAGGGGTTTTAACAGGCATTGTATTTTCACTGGTTAGAATACCTATTCCAACAGTCTTCTCAAATACTCTTTTTCATATATCTGATTTGAGCACACCCCTTGCTCTTATTATTATAGGCACCAGTATGAATTTCGCCAAAGCCAAAGAACGGATTACACCCACACTTTTTGCTTGCGCACTAAAGCTTGTGGCAATGCCTGTTTTATTTTTGCCTTTTGCTTTTCTTTTCGGCATATCAGATGAAGGTATAGTAATACTTTTTGTTTTATACGCTGCTCCTACAGCCATCAGCAGTTATGTTATGGCCTATTATATGGGCTCGGATGAGCATTTGACAGCTAATATTATTATGTTTACATCTATGCTTTCCATATTTACTTATACGCTGGGGGTCTACATTTTAAGAGTGCTGGGCATTGTATAGTATTATTTTTAATTGGAAAATTTTAACATAAATGTATAAAAATTATAAATCTGTCAATGATATAAATGCCAAAATTTTCATTGGAAAAGAGGTGCATTTATATCAACAGGCTTATAAAAATAATTATTTTAATGTCAATATTATTGGCAGTTTTGCCTCCGTTTCATGTATATGGTATGTGTGACAGCTTTAGGACTCCCAAAGGCAGAGTAGTTATCAATAATTCATACAAGGGTATCCGTTTTGCCATTAATAACAATATGCGTCATGTGCCGGTGCGCAGCATTTTTGAGTATTTAGGGGCAGATGTTATTTGGTGCTATGATACGGCTCTTCTAACAGTGAAATACGGCGGCCGAGCCTATACTCCTGCGTTTTTTATAAGAAATAACCGGGCATATGTTAAGGATAATATTGTACGCTCTATAACCGGCCGTTATATTAATTTTATGGAATGTGTAAATTCCCTGAAAATAAGCAATTATCCGCCCTCTGTTACTCCGGGAGAGGTTGCCCGCTTATTTCCTTCATTCTATAATTATACCGAGGAAGACCTTAAATGGCTTTCACGAATAATTCATGCAGAGGCACGGGGGGAGCCCTATGAAGCAATGCTTGCCGTTGGAAATGTTGTGCTTAACCGCAGGGCATCATCAATGTATCCAAATACTGTCAGAGATGTTATTTTTGACAGAAGAAACGGAATACAATTTACCCCAACAGTAAACGGCGCCATTAACAATACTCCGTCTACCGCCAGCTTTCTGGCCGCAGTAGAAGTTTTAGAAGGCCGGCAAAACGCCGAGGGAGTTCTGTTCTTTAAAAATCCGCGAATAAGCAGTTCAACTTGGATGTCAAGAAACAGACCTTTTGCATTTACTCTCAATAATCATGATTTCTTTTATTAAAATTAATTAAAAAGCCATTGCCCGCAGGGCTTTGGCTTTTTATGATTTTACACTTTAAAGCACGCTGCCATATGCCCGTTTCCATAATCCTTAAGAGGCGGCTTTGCCTCTTCGCATTCAAGTGAAGCCATTTGGCATCTTGTGCTGAAAGGACAGCCGGGGGGCGGGTTTTGCGGACTTGGCACATCCCCTTCGATAACTTCATCCAGAGAAACTTTTTTAGGATTAGGAATAGGTATTGAGCCGATAAGAGCCTTGGTATAAGGATGAATCGGATTTTTAAATATCTCGTTTCTGTCGGCCGTTTCAACTATATGCCCTAAATACATTACAATTACTCTATCACAAAAATGCTGTACAACCGGCAAATTGTGAGATATAAATATATAGGTCAAATTATAGCGCTCCTGCAAGCTTTTCATCAAATTTAATATTTGAGCTTGTACAGAAACATCCAAAGCAGACACAGGTTCATCACAAACAATTAATTCAGGGTTTAGGCTAAGGGCTCGTGCTATACCAATCCTTTGGCGCTGCCCTCCCGATAACTCGTGAGGATAAGAGTCAAAATGATCGGCTTTAAGGCCAACTGCTTCAATAAGCTCCAGCGCTCTTTTACGCCGCTCTTTTGCGTTGCCCGTTTTGTGGACTAAAAGAGGCTCTTCTATGGCTCTTCCGACACTAAACCTTGGGTTTAATGAGGATGTAGAGTTTTGAAATATGAGCTGTAATTTTTTAGCAATACTCAGCCGCTCAAGCCTTGTACGCGATTTAAGCTCTTCGCCGTCAAACAAGATTTTGCCTGATGTAGGCTTTATTAAATGGGTTATTGCATACCCTGTTGTGGATTTACCGCAGCCGGACTCCCCAACAATACCTACGCTTTCACCTTTATCCACCGAAAAGCTTATACCGTCAACGGCTTTTATGGGGTTTGCCCTTCTAAACAAGCCTCCTGAATAATATACGCACAAATCTTCTACTTTAAGCAATTCTCTTCCCATTATACACTCTCCTCATTAGGTTTGTGTCTAAGGCACCTGACAAGGCAGCCTCTTTTTACTTCATACAACAGCGGCGGGATTTCCTCACACTCTTTCGTTGCCATATCGCACCTGGGGGCAAACCTGCAGCCCTCAGGATATTCTCCTATAGAAGGCACCGTGCCTTTTATATTATAAAGCTGCTCCATATTATCATCAGGGTTTGGTATAGCGTTTAAAAGCCCTATGGTATAAGGGTGCTTGGGGTCTTCAAATATTTCATATACATCGGCCTCTTCAACAGCTTGCCCCGCATACATAACA
>JGI20163J15578_10000865_pt1 | contig 12600 bp, 11 predicted proteins | sample TergutCu122P1_FD_15578 | JGI IMG/M metagenome (IMG submission 15578)
TGACGATAGTCTTACTTTTGCCTTGATAGATGCACATAAGCCATATTATGACCCATTTGCATGGGTAGTTGCTATGGCGCCTGCAAATGAACCACAGATTGCTGTTTCAGTACTAATATTTCAAGGTGGGACATCGCTAAATGCAGGTCCTATCGCAAGAGAAGTAATCAGCGAGTTTTTCCAGTTTGGAAGAGAGTTTGAAGATATTAATTTGAATTCGACTAGAATGTAAGTAACAAAGGTTCATCTTGAAACCATAGTACACTTAACCTTCGATTACGGTAGGTTGGTAATGTGAATACGATTTGGCGATATGAAAGTTACTGAAGCGACGATTGAGCGAGCAACAACAAAGCTAGACGGAAATTTGGCAAGCAAAGGAGGCCTATATATGAGCAATGGTAAAGTAATCCTAATCGCATCGGGAAAAGGCGGAACGGGTAAGACGGTGTTTACTGCAAATGCAGGTGCGATTTTAGCTAGAAAAGGATATAAAGTTGCTTTACTTGATATGGATATGGGACTTAGAAACCTTGACTTATGCCTTGGGCTTGAGGACAAGGTAGTTTATGATATGGTGGATGTTTTAACCGGTCTTTGCAGGATAAAACAAGCATTAATTAAGGATAAACGGTTTGAAAATCTATATCTTATGGCATCGCCTCCAAGCAATAAAAATGTTGATATTACGCCACTTCACATGAGCGTATTATATGAAAAGCTACGGGAAAACTTTGATTATATATTAGTAGATGCACCGGCAGGTATTGGAGACACCGTACTTATGGCAACAGCTGGAGTAGATAGTGCAATTATCGTAACAGTGCCTGAACATACAGCAATAAGAAATGCTGACACTTTGTATACGTTACTAAAAGAACACGGAGTATCTAATATTAAATATGTTTTGAACAAAGTAAAAGGCGAGATAATAACCACAGGGCTTGTGCCAAGCATAAATGAAATAGCAGGAAAACTTAGGGCTGATATGATAGGTATCATCCAATACGATGAAACTATCCACATTGCGTCAAATAACGGGCTTCCGGCGGTATTTAAAAAAGGCACATATATCGAAGAAAACTTCAATAAAATTGCAGATAGAATGATAAAAGAAACAGTGAAATAGTGTAAACAAAAGCGCACGGCAGAGATAAATTTGCTGTGCTTTTTTTGTAAAGGAGGAATTAATATGATTACGGACAACAGAACACCCTACAGGGTCGTAAGCGACGAAAAGCTTGAAAAGCTAAAAGAACGGGAGAACGCTTTATTTATTGAACGAACGAAAAAGTCAAAAGAGGTTTTTGCTCAAGCACAAGAAATGTTATTAAACGGAACCCCTACACCTTGGATGGGTGACTGGGGAACAGCGCATCCAATATTTTTGGATAAGGCAGAAGGAAATCGCTTGCATGACATTGATGGCAATGAATATATTGATTTTTGTCTTGGCGATACAGGTGCGATGTTTGGGCATTCTCCTGAAGCTACTGCAGAAGCAGTTAATGAACAGGTAAGACAAGGAATTACCGCTATGCTTCCGACGTTAAATTCCCTTGAAATCGGAAAGCAACTTGGGGCGCGTTTTGGACTTCCACTTTGGCAAGTAGGCATGACTGCAACTGAAGCAAACCGTTATGTATTTCGTATATGCAGAACGCTAACCGGACGCCCAAAAGTATTATCGATGAATGAATCGTATCACGGAAGTCTTGATGAAACACTTCCGCACATAGGACCGGACGGCAAACTTGAGCTTCGTTCTGACTATGATATGAACCCGGGAGTTCCAAAAGATGCGCTTAGCAGAGTTGTAGAATTTAACGACTTTGAAGCTCTGGAGGAAGCCCTTTCACACAAAGATTGCGCATGTGCTATTGCAGAGCCTATTATGACGAATTGCGGTATGGTTCTTCCTGCACCCGGTTATCTCGAAAAGCTAAGGGAACTTTGCACAAAATACGGAACGTACTTGATTATTGATGAAACACATACATTTTCAGAAGGCTGGGGCGGTTACACTAAAAAACACGGCTTAAAGCCTGATTTTGTGACGATAGGAAAGTCTATTGCAGGCGGGATTCCTGCTTCAGCGTACGGCTTTACAAAAGAAGTTGGCGATGCTATTAATGCGACATTTGGGCGCAAAGGCGTGTCTGACCCTATGGGTATAAGCGGAACGCTTTCAGGTAACGCTTTTGCTATTGCTGCTATGCGCGCGACCCTTGAAAAAGTTGCGACAGAAGAAGCATTTGAAAAAATGATTGCCGGACAGGAAAGATTATCAGATGGACTTGAGGAAGTTTTAAAAAGAAACAATATTCCTTGGAGCATTACAAGAAGCGGCGCAAGATGTGAGCTTCAGTTTATGCCTACGCTTCCTAAAAACGGCGGTGAAGCAAAAGAGTATTTCGACTGGGAAATCATGTACTACACCCACAGCTTTTTAACAAATCGTGGAATTTTAATTACCCCGTTCCATAACATGATGCTTGTACCACCTGTTGCAACGGATGCAGATATCGACAGATTGATACAGGTTTGGGATGAGTGTTTGACAGAGATGGCGACTTTATAAGGTGTTTTTAGAGGAGATGGAAATTGAGATACAGTACAAAAAAAGTAGTAATCAGCGTTATATTTATGCTTTGCTTTTTCCTGGCAGCTTGTGGAAATGTGGAACAAGGCAGAGGTGGGGTTGTTGAAGGCAGATATTTTTTGTTATTAAACGATAATGAAACGATTTCTATAAACACGTACGAAGATAACAAGATTAACGAATTACAAACTTTTGTGATATCTGAAAGTTCGCTCTTTGCAACAGACCAAGAAGAAAGAGTTGCAATTCTTCATGCCGACAAAAATATTGTTATTATTTATGAATTTCAAACTTCCCAAAAAGTAGAGCTATCTATTCCATACAAAATCAAGCCCATTTCGATGTTATTAAATGGCGACAATTTATTTATTGGCGGGGTAATGTATGAAGGACTTGGCGAAGAAATGCTTGTCCAATACCACATACAAAGCGGGAAGTGGTATCGACTTGAAATTCCGAATTTTTTGTTGCGATGGGGAAAAGCAGTAGATGATTTAGTTGTTTGTGATAGTTTTTTGATTGCTATTGACAACATAGTTATGCCTAAATACTTATTGTTTTATCATTTGAATTCAACCGGCAAGCTTGAATTTTCACATTACAAAGAATTGAAATCAAACGGAGCATGGGAAACAATTCGGCAAGGTAGGATTACTTCTGATTACTTGGGATTGCTTTCGAGCACTCAAAGCGGTTGGAGAGGATCTTTTGAGCATATTACAATTTTGGATATTGTTGATTTGACAAGAACTTTTGCCATTTCAATAGAAACGGTAGGATTTTCTTTGGAAGAAATGAACCAAATCCAGGAAAGCGATTGGCCAAATTTTTATACAATTAATGATTTTCTTTTAGTTGGAGATAAAGTGTTTTTTGCACACAGAACTAAAGGATTAGGTGTATTTGAAATTGACGACTCCTATTTTAATTTTAAATCTGACCCGGAGGACTCGTGGTATGCTCATTTCAACCCTAGAGTTGATTCAGATAAAATAAATTACATCCAAATTCGAAACGGAGAAATTATCCGCTTAACACCAATTCCGGACGAGTCTAAATTTGTGATCACGACTATAAACACACAAGGAAGAATCAGACACGAGATTTTTGAGGTGTATCCGTAGCGGGTGGTATATTGACAATAATATTCAATCGAATATAATAAAAATAGAAGTATATCTTAAAGCTGTGCATACAAAATGCGTTCAAGAGCTTTTCGACTTCGGAGGAGGTAAATTATGCCAACGTTAAGCATGTTTTATGGAATACTTATCAAAATGAATTGGAAAGATCTCGGACAACATAAAGCACCGCATTTTCATGCTTATTATGGTGACTTTGAAGCTGTTTATAATTTAAGTGGTGAAATTTTATCTGGTAAATTTCCAAATAAGCAAGATGCTTTTGTGCGAGCGTGGGCTTTACTTCATGAAGATGAGCTTCTTGCAAACTGGAAACTTGCCGAAAACGGTGAAGAAACATTTAAAATCGATCCGCTAAAGTAGTGAGGTGTTTTTATGGATAATATTATATATGGGGAGCCATTGTTACCTCGTGTAAAAACGGCGCAACCACTTGAAGACTATAAACTTTTATTGACTTTTGATAATGGAGAGCAACGAATATTTGATGTTAAGCCGCTTTTGTCGCTGAAGGCTTTTGGTGCGTTAAAAAACAAACAATTTTTTGAAACTGTAAAAGTTGCATATGGAAGCATTCAGTGGGCGAATGACATAGATTATTGCCCTGACACATTGTATATGGAAAGCATAAGTGCATGAGCTAAGCGATGTGACTTATGAGTGAATGAACAACATACCATGCGCAACAAACTAGGAGGTTAATTGAGTGACAGTAAAAGTTTACGTTGTAAGTGCTTTTTGTAAAGACAATGGTGGTGGAAACAAAGCCGGTGTTGTGTTATTTAATGATGGTTTGAACGAAGCGCATAAGAAGAAAATTGCAGGAATACTTGGATATTCAGAAACAGTGTTTGTTATGCAGTCGGAACATGCGGATTTTAAGCTGGAATATTTTACGCCTTCCGAAGAAGTGCCGCTTTGTGGGCATGCGACAATTGCTGCGTTTGCTTTAATGCAGTCGCAAGGCATGCTTGACAAAGCTGAATACACGTTTGAAACAAAAGCAGGGATTTTGACTGCCGACATCGAAAACGGTAAAATTTTCATGGAACAAACTAAACCGCAGTATCTTGACATATTGGAAAAACAAGAAGTTTTGGATTGCTTTGATATAGACTGTATTTCGGAAAAATATCCGATTCAAATTATGTCAACGGGTCTGCCTGATATTATGATTCCGATTAAAGATGAAAAAGCATTAAACGCCATGACTCCAAACTTTGATGCGATAAGTGAAATAAGTCGCAAGCGTGATTGTGTTGGGATACATGCGTTTGCACTTGAAGGCGAAAGAATAATCTGTCGCAACTTTGCACCTCTTTATGATATTCCGGAAGAGTCTGCAACAGGTACAGCAAATTGCGCTCTTGTAAGCTATCTATATAAACACGAGATAGTGCAAAAGGATGTATATGTGATAGAGCAAGGATATTCGCTTAACTCGCCGTCTGAAATAACGGTGAAGCTCGAACTTGATGCTGATACGGATGCCGGTACTGGTACTGGCGAAATTTCAAGAATTTTTGTCGGCGGCAAGGGAGTCATTTTAGAGGAGATGGAAATAAGCATCTAATCCGTACGTGATACGGAGTTTTAAGTTTCAACCAAATTCGAAACGGAGAAATTATCCGCTTAACACCAATTCCTGATGAGCCTAAATTTGTGATCACGACCAGAAATGCACGAGGAAGAATCAGACACGAGATTTTTAACGTTACCTAGCGCAGAAAAAAATTACTGACCTAGCGCAGTTAACTGTTCGCAGAACGCGAAACGCAAGTCGAGTCAAGTGAGGAAACGAAAATAACATCTAGCGCAGGATTTTTTGCGTAGAGCTAGGCGTGCGAGCGAACGAGGAGGACGCGTACATAATAGTACACAAGCGACGAGTAAGCGAGCAACAACAACGCTATACGCAAAAAAGACAAGCTAAAAGTTGATTTCTTTGTTGCGGATGCCTACATTAAGAACCAACCCAACAGCTATCATACAAGATATAACGGAAGAACCGCCGTAACTAATAAACGGCAAGGTTACGCCTGTTACCGGCATTAGGGCCATTGTCATTGCGATATTTTGGAACGTTTGGAAAAGAAACATTCCGACGAATCCCATGCAAATTAATGCACCGTACAAATCTTTTGCATTAAATGCGATTTTTAAAATTCTTGAAAGAAGCAATACATACATCAGGATTAATACGGCACCGCCGACAAATCCTAACTCTTCTATGATAACTGAAAATATAAAGTCTGACTGTTGAACTGGGAGGAATCCCAGTTCTTTTTGTGTGCCGGCAAAAAGTCCTTTGCCCAAAAGTCCGCCTGAACCTATTGCAATCCGTGATTGTCGCACTTGGAAATTGCCGGCAAGTGTTAAATCATCAGGATTTAGCCATGCATCAATCCTTCTTCGTTGCCATGGACTAAGAAGTTGATAAACAATCGGGATTAACAGTACAACGGCACCTGATAATTTTGCAAATAATTTAAAATCAATGCCGGCATAAAAAACCATAAACACCCATGAAAACCCCATAACGACGGCAGAGCCAAGGTCCTCTAATACTACAATTGCTATAAAAGGAGCAACGTAAAGAAACGAAAGAGCGACCCCTCTAAATGTTTTGAGCGATTCACGATTTCGGGAAATATACATTGCACTTAGCATTACCATTGATATTTTCACAAGTTCTGATGGCTGAAATGTGGTGATTCCAAGATTAATCCACCTTGTGCCACCTTCTGCGGTATGACCTATTACAGGCATGTAAACGGACAGCAAAAATATGATAGACACAGCATAGATTAGCTTTTCCATCTTGGGATAGTATTCATAGTCAATAACGATAACGACAATAATTGCAAAAAAGCCTAAAACGAACGCCAGTATTTGTGTTCTAACGTTTGATGAAAAGACAAACTCGCCCACGAATTCTGTACTTGCAATCATAGTGACGCTAAATACAGCAAAAAATAGTGGGAGAATTAAGAGAATTTTATCTAAATTTTTAAGTAAATTCCAAAAGTAACTCATGTTTGCCTCTTCATAAAATCTTGACATTTAACCAATAAAGATATTATAATATAAACATTGTATTTATATCAATATAATAAAATATTTAATGAATAATATTTTGCATCTATTTGCTTGATAAACCAAGAAATCATTAATTAATAAAAATTGGAGTACAAAATTATAAAAAATAAAACTAAGAGAGGACGTGATTGATATACAACCATTTGTAGTATATTTGATTATTGGAATTATTGCCTTGCCCTTAGGGATATTGGTTGGATATATACTCAGAAAAGCTATTGGCGAAAAAGTCATTGGAAGTGCTGAATTAAAAGCGAAAAATTTAGTACTTGATGCAGAGAATAAATCTGAGACCATTAAAAAGGAAATAACCATAGAAGCAAAAGAAGAAGCTCATCGCATGAGGAGCGAAGTTGAAAGAGAAGTTAAAGAACGACGAGTTGAAATTCAAAAGGCAGAAAAAAGATTAATCCAAAAGGAAGAATCGCTAGATGCCAAGATTGAAAACATTGAGAAAAAAGAAGAAAATATCGCACAAAAAGAACAAAAACTAGTCGAGAGACAACAGGAACTTGACAGTTACCTGCAAAAACAAACAGAAGAACTTGAAAAAATTTCAGGATACACTGTTGAAGATGCAAAAGCAATACTATTATCTAATACTGAAAAAGAAGTTCGTCATGAAGCTTCAATTTTAATTAAAGATATTGAATTAAAAGCAAAAGAAGAAGGCGACAAGAAAGCAAGAGAAATCATAGTTGGAGCTATCCAAAGGTGTGCGGCAGACCATGTGGCAGAAAGCACCGTATCTGTAGTACCTCTTCCAAACGACGAAATGAAGGGCAGAATTATCGGAAGAGAGGGCAGAAACATAAGGGCAATCGAAATGGCGACGGGGGTTGACCTTATCATTGACGATACACCGGAAGCCGTAATTTTATCGGGATTTGACCCTGTAAGAAGGGAAATCGCAAGGCTTTCACTAGAGAAACTTATTGTTGACGGACGTATACATCCTACAAGAATCGAGGAGATGGTTGAAAAGTCAACGAAAGAAGTAGGCGCAATCATAAAAGAAGCGGGTGAACAAGCTACTTTTGATGTTGGAATTCACAATTTACATCCGGAGCTTGTAAAACTTCTTGGAAGACTGAAATACAGAACATCATATGGGCAAAATGTGTTAAAGCATTCAATTGAAGTTGCACATCTTGCAGGACTTATGGCAAGCGAACTTGGAATTGATGTTAAACTTGCGAAAAGAGCCGGACTTCTTCATGACATAGGGAAAGCACTTGACCATGAAGTTGAGGGTACGCATGTTGACATCGGCATGAACATATTAAGAAAGTTCAAAGAAAGCGAAGCTGTAATTGAAGCGATGTCAGCTCATCACGGCGATTATGAACCGACAAGTTTAGAAGCTGTTTTGATTACGGCGGCTGATGCACTTTCTGCAGCGAGGCCTGGTGCAAGGCGTGAAACCCTTGAGACTTATATTAAGAGACTTGAAAAACTTGAAGAGATTGCAAATACAACTCCTGGCGTCGACAAATCATTTGCAATTCAAGCCGGGCGCGAGATAAGAATCGTAGCTAAGCCTGATGAGATGAATGATGAAGAAATCGTATTCTTGGCAAGAGAAATCTCTAAGAAAATTGAAAACGAGCTAGAGTATCCGGGGCAAATAAAAGTAAATGTAATTAGAGAAACAAGAGCTATTGATTATGCGAAGTAAAACAAACTAATTAGACAAACTAAAATTTTAAGTAGGCTTTGTGGAGGGTATTTTTCGCAAAGCCTGTTTTTATAGCTTCAGTTTTGGTGTTTGCATTTGAATCTGCAATCATATGGTTGACGGAATCAGCGAATTAGCAATAACGCAGTTAGTCGTAGAACTCTAGTGGTTAAAGCCACTGAATTCCTGACATAACACCTTCATCAATTACTACGTAATTGTGATAGGTTGTGTGTAGGTGCGTAACAAGCAAGACAGGGGGAATTTAATGCTTGTATACTTAGACAACAGTGCCACAACAAAACAATATGAATTAGTGACCGAAAAAATGGTTGAATGTATGAGGGGCGATTATGGGAATCCATCGTCTCTACATAACATGGGATTATCGGCTGAGAAGCTGATTCGTGAAGCGAGGAGCCACGTTGCGGAGGCAACGGGGCGAGCGAGCGAGGAAATCTACTTCACTTCCGGAGGAACAGAGGCTGCGAATTTGGCTTTGTTTGGCGCTGCAGATTCGAAAAAGCGTCGTGGTAAGAAGATAATCACGACTTGCGTTGAGCATGCGGCAGTTATTGAAAGCTGTAAAAAACTTGCGTCTAATGGTTTTGAAGTTGTGTATATCTCTGTTGACGATAAATGCAGATTAAATTTAGATGAGCTATATTCGCATATTGATGATAAAACTATTTTGATTTCGGTTATGCAAGTTAACAATGAAGTGGGAACTATAATGCCGATAGGCGAGATTGCAGGAGCAAAAGGCAAAGGTTTAAGCGGAGCAACGAGCCGAGGCGATGAAAGCGGAGCAAAAGGCGGATTAACGAGCTTGGGCGATGAAAGCCGAGCAAAAGGCGATTGGGTGCTACATACGGATGCTGTGCAAGCTTTTGGCAAGATGCCTTTTTGCGGAAGGGATGCCGATATTGTAACAGTAAGCGCCCACAAAATCCATGGGCCAAAGGGATGTGGGGCTATTTTTATTCGCAAGGGCGTACAGGTTTCACCCATGATTTTTGGGGGCGGTCAGGAAAAAAATATGCGTTCCGGGACTGAAAACGTTGCGGGGATTTCGGGTTTTGGCGAAGCAGTACGGATTATGAATGAAGATTTTGCGGGTAGAGTTGCATATATTGCAAATCTCCGAAAATACTTGTTAGATGGAATAAAAGCAGAGATTAATAACATAAAAATTAACAGCATTGAAGAAATAAGTTTAACTGGAGAAGCCGGACTTGGTTCACCAGCGATATTGAATATATCATTTTTAGGAACGAGAGGAGAAGTAATTCTTCACGGACTTGAAAGTGAAAAAATATATGTTTCAACGGGAGCGGCGTGTTCATCAAATAAGAAGGGCAAAAATAGCACTCTAACAGCGATGGGACTTTCAGATAAAGAAATTGAAGGGTCGCTAAGATTCAGCTTTAGCGAATTTAACACAATTGAAGAAATGGACTTTGTTTTATTAAAGCTAAAAGAACAAGTAAATAGATTTAGAAAACTAGGTAGTTTTAGATAGTATTTAGCTTAATGCAAATGACAGATTAAAACAATTGACAACTCTAGAAATTGAACAATTAAAATAACATTGGATTGGTAATACGGTGGAAATAATGGAAGATAGAAAAGTTTTTATAGTAAGGTGCGGCGAAGTAGCGTTAAAAGGTATGAACAAGCCTTATTTTGAGAGAAAACTAGTAGAGAGAATTAAGAAAAATACTTCAAAGTTTGATGATGTGGAAGTTACAAGGCAAGAAGGTTTAATTTTTGTAAGAGCATCTCAAAGCGTGGATACAATGGCGTTTGCAGGTGAAATATCAAAGGTTTTTGGTGTTGCGTCGGTCAGCCCGGCATTAGAGGCAGCATCAACAATGGAAGCAGTTTCGGAAGCGGCTTGTGAATATATGCAGAAGCTAATAGATGAAAAAGGCATAAAAACTTTTAAAGTTGAAGCAAAACGTGCTGACAAAGCATTTCCTGTTAAATCACCGGAAATTGCGAGAATAGTAGGTGCAAAGATTTTGGTGCATTGCAAAGTGTTGAAGGTAGATGTGCATAACCCTGACTGTTTTTTGTATGTTGATGTAAGGCGTGACCAATCATATATTTATGAGCAAAAAATCGCAGGATTTGGGGGGCTTCCGCTAGGCACAAATGGCAAAGGTTTAGTTCTTTTATCTGGTGGAATTGACAGCCCTGTTGCGGCTTTTATGATGGCAAAGCGTGGCATGATAATTGAAGCAGTTCATTTTCATTCTTACCCATATACAAGTGAGAGGGCGCAACAAAAAGTTGAAGACCTAGGAAAAATCATTGCGTCATACTGTGGTGCTTTCAAACTGCATGTGATAAACTTACTGCCGATTCAAGAGCAAATTGCAGAAAAATGCCCGGAAGAAGAAATGACTATTTTGACACGTCGTTTTATGATGAAAATTGCAGAAAAATTAGCGGCTGAAACAGATTCAGACATGCTTATAACAGGTGAAAATCTAGGGCAAGTAGCAAGCCAAACAGCACAGTCGCTTGTTGTAACTGATGCATCTGTAACTATGCCTGTGATGAGGCCACTCATTGCAATGGATAAAGTAGATATAATGGATAAAGCAAAAGAAATAGGGACTTTTGAAACATCAATACAGCCATATGAAGATTGTTGCACAGTATTTCTTCCGAAACACCCTACGACAAAACCAAAACTTGAAAAAATCCTTGCGTCAGAAAGCAAACTTGAATGTGAAAGTTTGATGCAAGACGCTATTTCAAAAAAAGAAATGGTGTATATTACAGAATAGCAATATACCGAGTTATATTTAATTTTAAAAATCAAATTTTTAAAATCGATTTGCAAATTGAGAGGGAGAATCCCAAGTTTTGTATAAACACTGAAAATTGAGATACAGCTTACTTATTACCTTGGAAGCTGTATCTGTTTATTTTCTTTTGATTCTCTATATAAGGTGAATTTTCTTCCTATTGCTTGGACGAATTCCGCATTAAGAACTTTTGCGACTTCGTTTGCCGTATCTTTTGGCGAAAGGTCGCAGCTTTCTTGCAATTTAACTTTTACAAGTTCTCGATGTTCAAGATTCGTGTCAATTTCCTTTATAATATTTTCGGTTAAATCGGCCTTGCCTATAAATACGCTTGGATCTAAATCATGAGCAAGACCTCTTAAATAACTTCTTTGTTTACTTGTTAGCATAACTGCTCCTTCAATTTACATCAAAACCTTGCGCTTTGAACAACTGAAAACCGTCACGACATGTGTGAAATCAATGCTTTTTCAGTTGTTCAGCAGACCCTAATTATACCACAAATTACCGATTAAATGCTAAAAATATTTTTTTCGAATAGGAATTCCCACAAAAACATGGTAAAATTATTTCATATATTAAAAGATTGAAAAATGGATTTAAATATTGCCTAACATTTTTCAAATAAAAAGCTATAATGAAATTAATACTATTCCTCATATAGAAGTAAAAAGACAAGAAGTAGAAAGATAGGAACGGATATGAAAAAGAAAATTAGCATGGTTGGTATTCAGATGATACCAACTCCAGATAAAGAAGAAAATTTAAAAAATGCACTGGCACTTGTTGACGAAGCTTTTGAAATGTATACGCATGTGGATATGCTTGTTTTGCCTGAGTATTTTTATCACGTAGTGCCAAAAAGCCAAATCGAAACAGTTGGTGCTTATCCCGAGGTTATAAAAGCAGAGCTTTCAAAACGAGCGAAAGCGCACGCGTCATACATAATTGCCGGAACAGTTGCAAACAGAAAAGAAGATGGCAAAGTGTATAACACAGCTGTTATGTTTGATAGAAGTGGTGAAATCTGCGGCGAGTACAGCAAAATCCATCTATTTGATGTGTTAGGTGCGATGGGCGGTGTAAACGAGTCGGATTACATAACACGTGGCGACAAAGTATTCACATATGAAGCTGACTTTGGGAAAATCGGCATAACTATTTGTTATGACATACGTTTTCCTGAACTTGCGAGAATGATGGCACTTTTCGGTGTCCAATATTTATTCGTCCCGGCAGCTTTTTATTCGCCAAGAATAG
>JGI20163J15578_10000867_pt1 | contig 12582 bp, 8 predicted proteins | sample TergutCu122P1_FD_15578 | JGI IMG/M metagenome (IMG submission 15578)
CAGCTCCGGCAATGAACGAAAAGGTGGTCTTGGACCCTCTGCCCCTAATATTGCAAAATGGCTGGGTGACGTGCGAAGCTTTTTCCCCAAAGATATAGTAAGTGTAATACAAGCCGATGCTATAGAACGTAAAGGTCTAAAGAATCTCTTGTTTGAACCGGAAACCTTAGCAAATATTACCCCTGATATTTCTATGGTGGGAACACTGATGGCTTTAAAGGGGCATATTCCGGAAAAATCCAAAGCAGCAGCCAGAGAACTGGTACAAGCTGTTGTTGATGATATTATGAAACGCCTTGAACAAGATTTACAACGAGCAATAACCGGTGCCCTTAATAAAAAAGAACATACTCCTATACCTAATTTAGCAGGCACTGATTGGAAAAGAACAATTGCAAAAAATCTAAAGAACTACAATAAAGAACGTAAAAAAATTATACCTGAACGGTTTTACTTTTTTGAACGCCAAAAAAGAAATAAGGAATGGACAGTTATACTGGATATTGACCAAAGCGGCTCTATGGCAGATTCTATAATCTATTCCTCTGTAATGGGTGCCATATTTGCAAGTATGCCCGCATTGGATACCCATGTAGTTGTCTTTGACACAGAAGTTGTAGATATGACAGAAACTGTCCGTCAAGACCCTGTAGATATGCTTTTTGGCGTCCAATTAGGAGGCGGTACAGATATTAATAAATCTGTAGGTTATTGTGCCAAGTTAATTACCAACCCAAAAAAGACTTTATTTATTTTGATTTCAGATTTGTACGAAGGCGGTGTTGAGGCAGGGCTATTGCGAAGGCTGGAGCAAATTAAAGAATCCGGAGTTACATGTATTGTACTACTAGCCCTGAGTGATAGAGGCACCCCGGAATATGACCGTAACCTAGGTCAAAAAATAGCTAACTTAGGTATCCCCAGTTTCGCCTGTTCTCCGGATATGTTGCCTGAATTGATAGAAGCTGCATTAAAAGGTAAGGATTTAACAAGCATATCCGGTAATTGATAAATGAAAATGGAGCCATCACATTTTCTTTAAAGAAAACGCCAACAAGCTCCATCATAACAGCAAAAAATAGTGGCGGTAGAAGCTTTAAATTAACAATTAGGCTTATTTAAAGTTTCTACTTTTTTTGGTATTTTAATTCCTTTGCGAGTCTAACAACATCCCCTACATATTGCTCGTATGTAATACCTCTTAACTTTGACCAAGCAATTGCACCTTTAACTAAACAGAATAAAATCCATCCGTGGGTAGCAACAATTAAAAATACAACTACAAGAGTAGATGTAGCAATTGCTACCGACAACCCATCTATTAGAAACAAAGTATCAACAATAAATAAAGCCAGAGCAAATACAATAAGCACTCTACTCTTCTTTGATAAAACCCAAAATAATAAATACAAGAGGATAATAAAAAACGCAGCAATTATACCACTCAGCCAGTAAATTTCATCAGCATACTCCAGAGCAATCCCTCCGGCAATATAGAGTATATCAATAGGCAAGTTTGCAGAAAAAGGAACGCGAAAAGTAAAACCATTAGTGAAAAGTAAGCAACTGGCCATAGTAGCCATTATCATAATTAATAACCAGTTTCTTGCCCTTTGAAAATTTAAAATATGCTTATCATTAGTATTTTCCATTCTAAACCCTCCAGTTATGTTATCTCAATCATTATGTTTTTCCATATCCATCCCAATCAAAGCTGTCCCTACTGCATTATCACTACTATATTCCGGAGCAGCAAAATATAATTTAGCACCTATTGCTTTATGTTCTAACCGTTTCTTTAACCGTGCTTTTATGTAGCTATTAGCACAAACCCCACCTACCAGCAAAACATTATCTATTTTCTCTTTGCTAATGGCCTTAAGCAGTAATTTTTCTAATGTCTTTGCTATACAGTTTTCAACTGCCCTGGCTATATTTGACGGTTTTTCTCCGGCAGCAACTAACCTCTGGGCAGCAGTTTCCGGACCGGAAAAACTAATGGAATAATCTTTTACCCATGATGGTATTTCTATAACCTTACCACTCTCCAGCCCTATCTTTTCCAGATACGGACCGGCAGGAAAAGGCAGATTTAATTTTACTCCCACCCTATCTACGAACTGACCTGCGTGAAGATCAATGGTTCCTCCCAGTAAATCTATTTTAAATGGATCTCCCTTTTTCCAGTACACTTTTAACAGTTCCGAAGTACCTCCTGATACATGAAGTGCCAGAAATTCTTCAGATGGTATCTTTCCGGACCAAATACCTGCTCTTAAATGGTTTTCTTGATGACTGGTTTCTATAAACGGAACCCCAAGGGATGATGCCATAATCATTCCAATGCTTTGAGAAACAGTAAATACCGGCATATAAGAATCTTTTTGAGGTCGCGGTCGAGTACTTGCACATACAGCCTGTATTTGAGAATAACAAAAAAGCTGGCCCGTATCTTGCAGTAGTTGGGGCAGCCTTTTTAAATGGTTAAATAGTGCTTCCGATTGAGGAAGCCCTTTTTCACCCTCTGGTACAGACAATAACTTGCGGTTATTCCATATTAACTTTTCATCTTTGTCAACTACAGCTACTGAAGTAGTATAACAACTTGTATCTAAACCTAAAAACAAAATGTCACCCTCTATTTAACAACATTAAAGTCATCCTTATTAACGTTTATTAAGTATTTAACTGTAAGATTTTATAATTGACAATTGTTAACTATCAATTGTCAATTGCTCTTCCCATTGGCTATTTTATCCAAAATTCCATTAACAAAAGGTGCTGCTTTTTCTGTACTATACACTTTCACCAGTGTAATTGCTTCATTTATTGCTACTGCATTTGGTATCTCTTCTAAGTACAGAATTTCATAAGCTCCCATTCTTAGAACCGTCTTTTCAACATTTCCTATCCGTTCTAGCTGCCATTTATGTGCACTTTCTTTGATCTTCTCATCTACTTGATCAAGTTTTTCCAGGGTTCCCTGGATTAACATTCTGCTAAAGGCTTTACTTTTTTCATCAAGTTCCGATTCTTCCAGTACATTTTTCATTGCTTCTTCAGGATCAACATTTGTCAGCTCTATTTGGAAAAGAACCTGCATAGCCTTTTCCCTGGCAATTTTTCTGCTCAAAACAATATCCTCCTATAACAGATATCAGAGGTCTGAAGTCAGAGGTCAGATTTTTATTACAGTTGGTTTGCTAGTTTTTAATCAGACTTCGAATTTCGAACCTCTTAGTTTTTAAATGTTAGTTATTTGTAGTTATTGCGAATTTCCCCAAAATCTATTTATAAGAGATTTAAAGTCTTCAGCTTGATCGACTCTACTTCCAAGAAAGTATCCTATGAGAATACAGACAGCAAGAAAAAATGCACGCCAAAAACCAAATATTATGGTCAACAAACCAAAAACAAGACCAATAGTAACGCCAATTAACTTACCTCTATGAAAGGTTAAAATATCTGTAGCAATCTTGTTCCAGTCCATAAACTCACCTCTTAATCCACCCTACTTCTAACCGGTTGGGCGATCCTCTCAACTACTACTTCCACACCAGAAACCTCAATACCGCCATACTCTTTTAGATAGTGTGATACCTTTTCTTGAATCTCCTTAGTTACATTTGGAACATTTGTATCCGGAGTTATTGTTATTTTAAGCAATAGTGCCATACCTTCAGGCAGTACTTTTATGCGGGTTTTTACTTCTTTTACCCCTTTTATTGTGCTAACTGCTCGCATAACAAAACTCTCTACTGCTTCCAAAGTAATATGTATTTGTCCTTGTTCCGTGGTATCTATTTGAATATGTTTTAGTTCAGCTTTCTTAAAGTTAAATTGCAAAGAATAAAAAGAATAAATAGCCCATATTGCTACAACCAAGGAAATTGCAGCCATAGCCAATCGTGCATCCCTTATTTCAAGTTGTTCCAACAGTAAGGTAATAGGCACAGTCCAACCCAGAGCTGCTGCAAAAATAATACCAGATAAAGCCAGTCCCAACAAAGAAAAGACAAAGTTTGATAATCTATTCCCTAAACTCAATGCTGCACCTCTTTTCTACTTTACTCTATGAGCTTCCTCAGCAACAGGTTCTTCTTTAACATGTACTCCCTGAACGTTAACATTTACTTCCACAACTTTAAGGCCTGTCATACTTTCTATTGATTTTGAAACAGTATCTTGTATAGCTGAAGCTATTTCCTGAATCTTAAATCCATATTCAACAATAATATTAATATCAACTGCTGCCTCTTTTTCTCCTACTTCTACCTTTACACCTTTAGTAAGATTTTTTCGACCAAGTACATCAGCAATACCATCAACCATCCCGCCACTCATGGCATTTACACCTTTAACTTCTGTAGCAGCCAATCCGGCAATTGTAGCAACCACTTCATCAGCCATTTTTATTTGACCATGCTCAGCTTTCCCTTTGTCTGTTTTCACTTAAAAACCTCCTTATTTTCAGATGTCCGATACCCGATGGCGAATGTCGGATTTGTTTGTTTAGAAACTCTTTTCTATTTATGACTTTTGACGCCAGCCTCCGTTATTTAACCCGTGTTTCTTCTACGGAAGCTTCGTCGGATTTAAAGCTTACACCTTGAACATGGATATTTACTTCAACAACCTTTAATCCGGTATATGCTTCTACTGCTTTTTCTACATTTTCTTGGACTTTTGAAGCTACATCGGGAATTTTTACACCAAAGTTAACGATTACAAAAATATCTATTGCAGCCTCTTTAGCTCCAACCTCAACTTTTACCCCTTTAGAAAGATTTTTTCTGCCAAGTTTTTCAGCTATCCCTCCTGCAATTCCACTGCTCATTGCAGCTATTCCTGAAATTTCTGTAGCAGCTAAACCTGCAATTGTGGCAACTACCTCGTCAGCTATTTTAACCTTACCTAAAGCATATTCCATCGTATAACCCTCCTAAAGTCGTTTTCTATATTATACCATACGCAACCTAAATGTAAACATAGCTCTCATTATCTTTCACTTATTTTGGAACCTTATTTTGGAACTATATAAATATTTTCATTCACTGTTATCAATAGTAACTGTAACATTTACCATGTCTGTTCCGAGAATAACCCTTACCAGAGCTCTAATTTGCTCTTATATTCGCCTTAAATACTCCTGTGAAACCTTCTATGTCTGATCTCATTATCTCCTTTCCTGCCATTAATATGACTTCTAATTGCTCACCGTCAGCTACAAAGTTCCATTCTAAAATATATAATACTACTCTCAACTAAAAAACTTGCTCCAACGGATTAAGAAAATCCTCTGGAGCAAGTTTCGATTGTTTTACTAATATGCAATATAGCGCTGTATTTACCTTAAAATATCCTGGGGATTAGAGTTAGGTCTCTCTAATACTGTCCAGTTTCTGGATCCTCTAAGTTCCGTCCATCTTTCATGTACCCCATCCGCTTTCATTTCAAAGTCATGGGAATTGGTAGCCTCTTGGATATATAGATAGAACCATGCATTTGTATTCATATTGTCTGACCAAATTACCATTCCCGGTAATAAATCTGTTGCTGCTTCCGGCTGACGCTTAAGCATACGGTTTACTATTGCTGCCGTTTCTGCTCTGGTAATGCTTTGGTTTGGTCTAAAAGTACCGCCTTCAAACCCTCTGATCCAATCATAGTAGCCCACTGCATTAATTGCATCTTGAGCCCAATGACCATTAATATCATTGAACAAATTGGCTCCTGTATGGCTTGAATCTGCTATAAAGCGTGATACTATAGTAACAAATTCTGCTCTTGTTATTGCTTGGTTTCCTCTAAATGTACCATCAGGAAAACCCTCTATTATGCCGGCGTTGGTTAATGTTGATACTGCATTATTGAACCAATTATTTATTGTCACATCACTAAATGCATTTTGTTGGCTCCAGACCTGGGTACGATAGCTGTCAGCCAGCAAACGGAAGAAGATTGTTGCTACTTCTGCTCTTGTTATCGTGCTGTTTGGCCTGATTGTTCCATCCGGAAAACCTACCAGATAAGCTTCATGACTTCCGGTAAATACACCTAATACAGCATCTTCAATCGGTGTAGTCGGTGCAGTTATTGCCGGCCTTCTGGTACCTCCTGTTGTTCCTCCGGTACCCGGTTCATTATTACCGATTTCATCGCCGGGTTCTCCGGTTCCGGGTATGTTATTACCTGTGCCATCACCAATGCCTCCTGTTGTGTCTCCGGTTCCGGGTACGTTATTACCTGTGCCAGGTATGTTATTACCGGAACCTCCGGTTCCGGGTACGTTGTTGCCGGGACCTGACGTATCACCTATAACAGTCACCGAACCATTTCTCATAGAAAATGATACAGGAACAGCATTAAGAACTACACCACCTATCGATGGAACTCTTAAATTAATATTCGATACACCTGCAGGTGCATTATTTCGAATTCTAAATTCAAGTTCCATATATAAACCTGTACCTATATATACATTATCCCCTTGAACCGTCCATATATAGCGTACAACACTCGGATCTTCATCTGGGCGAGGAGCTTGAATTATTGTTGGGGCAGTCATCCTATTTGCACCATGATTTCCACCTCGGTAAGCTGCAAAGGTATTTTGAATCTGTGCATCTGTCTGTCCCTGAGATCTTAGAAAATCATAAAATGCTCGTTGCCCTGCTGGTAAATTTTCACGAAATATCCTGCTTGAAGGCCCTATAAATTCCAACACATTTGTATCAAACTGAACTTCCAGTGCTAATGAAGTAAATCCTGTAGGTGTGTTTTCTGACACATGAAACTGTAAAAGTATGTTTTCTCCTCGCTTGCCATTTTCATGGGTTGCTTCAATTACAACACCTGCTCCTGATACTTGTCCTTGAATATCATAACCTACAGTTGTAGATCCTTCTAATGTCCCACTTGTTAGTAATAGTAGTAATGACATGGCAATAGCTAAAAAGATGCTACATTTTTTTATTTGTTTTATAGTTCTGGTCATAATTAATTTTTTCTCCTCCTTACCTTTTCATTAAAAACAACTTCATTTAATTAAGCAAAAGTATCAAATTTTATATTTGTTTCTAAAATACAGTTTTCTTAAGGTAAGAAAAAGCTTGCTATAAAGGATTATTAAAACCCTTTATAGCAAACTTTAATTCTTTTAATTGATACTTATTATTTTTTAATATCTTAAGGTTGAACCGGCGGTCTGCCTAAAACTACGTATGTACCGGATATATACATCCGTATCATATCAAAGTCTGCAATAGTTACTGATGCTCCTCTTGCAACTTTTGCCGGTGCCCTATTAAATATCGGATAGTTGCCACCTGCTATATACATACGGAAGATATCAAAGTCCACAATATCTACCCTATCATCATCATTCACATCGCCCCATTTTGCCCATACTGTATATAGGTCAATGATGCCATCGACTGCAAGAGCTTCAAATTCTGCTTGCGTGAATGATACCGGTATGTTAAAGCCTTCCGTACCTACCGTCGGTCTGCGGTGGTTATTCATTATACGATTTTCAGCTTGGAAGTCTGCAGCTGTGAACCAACCCCAGAACGCAAATGCTGTTCCACCGTAGTATTCTACAAGCTCACTGACTTCANCTAACAGATTTTGATCTAATGCTTCTCCAAATGCCACAGGAACTGCAATATATGGCACTNTCGGAGTAGCAGGCTGACCTTGATCATTTCTGACTCCATAGAAATTAAACCTTATTTGTGCAGCCGGTGCACCAATAATATCTCTGGCACCCCAGAGGGCAAAGTACTCGGTATCACTTGCCGGCTTGTTGAAGCTACGATCCTCATCTCTAACTATATCACCAACCAGGTCATCTAATACATGCATTCCTACCTCCGGTATTACTGAAAGAGGAGTCATGCGATACCAGCCCAGGAAGTAATGATTTTCTTCTACTTCGCCTGCTGTCTTAACTACAGTAGTACCAAACATTATGTTGTTTACAGTACCATCCACATACAATGCTCCATCTGCATAAGCAGTTTTGCCGATATGGGTTAAATCGGTAGGTACACTGCTAATTCTTAGCTCAAATATATCCTGAATAAGAACTATGTCCATTGTACCGTAGTAAATTGCAGTTGCTGTAACAACACCCGTGTTATAGTTAAAGCCGTCTGCATCAGCAGTAAATACATCGTTGATATATACACCACTTACGACCCAGCGACCCGGATTAAGAAGATCCGGTGTTAAGGTTGCACCCGGGCGACCTGCTACAGTAAGAGTTGTATTGCTATCAATAAGGTTACCATCACTATCGACTACCCTTACTTCAAGGTTGTTAACCGTTACCGGAGTAAGGTAGATGGTTATTTCATGAGGAGGTAATAAATCCTCTCTTGTAATTACATGATTGTTAGGTGTATAACCGATTGCACTTGCTTCTAAGCCGGGAACAACATCTATATAAGCGCCTGCACCTGGTATCACAACGGTAAATACACCGGTTGTATTGCCTTCCCCATCCAACACAGGTGTGATGGTTGGTGGTAAAACATTTGGTCGAGCCGTTAAGTTTAGTAACGCATGTGGAATATTACCGGTTGCGTCAGTAGCTCCAACCTCTCTTACAGTTACCGTGAAGGTAGTTGCATCAGTATAATAACCGTAAGTAAGAGGAACAAAAACTCTGCGTACCGCACCCGCTATCAACGCCGGATACGGTGCCGGTTGCTCTGTTACTAAATCTTGTGCCGTAAGTAAATGACTTCCATTGTTAAATCCTTCTGCTCCTGCCGCAAAAGCGGGTTCTCCAATGTCATTACCTGTTACGGTAACACGGAATCTACCACTGTTTGCCGGTTCCGGATCTGTTGCAATAGTCGGATGTGTTAACCATGCAGCCGGTAATCGATTAGCAAAAGCAGCCGGAGTACCAGTTACTACAAATTCCAACGTTACCTGTTGGTCACCAACAAGACGGATGGTGATATAACCCGGATTCACATCAAGATAACTAAGGAGATGTTCCCTGCCGGTAAAACCTGGTGCATCGGCAAAAAGTCTATTACCAACTAACGCATTTGCTATATTGAAAGTGCCGTCTGCATTACGTGTAATGTTGATGTTATCATCACTTAACTGCTCTAAAGTAGCTGTTTCAATCAACATACCGTCGCTGTCACGTACAACGCGGACAGTCTGGGTAAAAGGTTCACGATCTTCGTCACGTAATATTATAGTCATGAAGCCTGCGTTCGCATCTCCATAGTAAACTATCTGAGATACACTTCTGTAACCGGGAGCACTTGCAATTACCGTGTCACCTACACGCAAATCATTGCGTACAAACACACCTGTATAACCTGACTCTGAAGCGGTGGCAGGAGGCTGTAAAAGATAAGCCAAGGTAATGAGTTGCCCTGTACGCTCGGAAAAGACACGTACTTCAAAGTCATCAAGGTATTTAGTTTCTGACAAGGTAATTGTGATAATACCCGATATAGCGTCTTCGGGTGTCACAACACGTTCTACGGTCCCAAATCCTATTGCACTTGCAGTTAATACATTACCCACATATGCATATGGAATTATTCTCCATACACCACCAGTATAAGGACCGGTGTAAGGATAATTAGGATATGCCCCGGCATAAGGGACCGGAGTACCTACTACCGGTGCACCTGTAGGATTTGTATAAGTAAGTTGTGCAGTTCTGATTATAACCGGAGCCATTCTTGGGATAGCCGGATCTTGAACTACATACACCAACAGGTTATCAATACTTTGCGACAATGTTACATCAATAAACAGATAGTAGTCTGCATGGGCTGCCTGCTCTATAATAAGTGCAGGTATATTAACAACTGCCGGTATAAACAAGTCTACTTTAACCTCTACTTCACCGGTCGATCTCCAACCGGTATTAGTAAGACTAGCCCAAATAACTTGATACATACCTTCCATAGCAGAAGTGCGAAGACCATCGGGTTCGTAAGTTAATGTAGCTGTTGCACGGTCTGTAATGTTGTTGCCTGCTGAATCACTTACACGTACAAATATCGGGAAGCCTCGATCTCTATCTTGGTGCATAAAAACGTTAACTCGCGCATTTGAAACTGAGTCGTCTGTCGGATCAATTGTCAAGACAACCGGATTAGGAACCGATAATGCATGTGCCCAAGTACGAACACTTGCAGGATCTCTAAGGTCCATAGCTATAACCGTGTAATTACCTGCGGGTAATCCCCAAACTTCAAAGAAGCCACTATCACCACTTGTAGTTCTTCTAACCTCTTGACCATCTTCATTCATAACAATAACTGTCATATTTCTGATGTATGCTAAATCAGTAGCATCGGGGTTTTCGTACATATACTGATCCATCACAAAACCGTAGATACGACCACTGCGTTCACGTTCCATAAACAAATACGTGGTTTCAACAGTTGTGTTGGTATTAGTAAGCACGATATTAGGAGCGTTAGCATCTTCACCAAAATCAATATCAGGCATAACTGCTTCTGTATATACATAGTCGGCAGTTCCGTCGGCTTCTACAAAACCGGGAGCTCTTGCTATAAAGCGCTCGCCTTCAAGAATTCTGATATTATAAGCAAAGTTAAAACCATCAGCATTAGGTATAGCAGGATTGTGCGGAGTAACAAAACCAAAGTCCGCACTACCCGGTGCACTTTCTGCAATCGGATTCATATCCAGAATCGGGGCAGTACCATAACCACTGTCTTCACCCATATCACGCTCGTGAACAAGGGTTGCACCCGGTACAGGACGATAGAATTCATGGTTTCCAATAACTGTGAAACGTTCTCTTACAGATGCTCTTGCCGGGTATTCCCACTCAACCGGAATAGCATAGAACCAGAATGGAGGATATTCAGCTTCACTTTCCGGGTCATACTCTCTTGTTTCATACAGATTCATCCATGGTGTAGCCCTGTAAGGACGATCAAGACCTCTGCCCGGAACAAGGAAACCGTCTAAAGGTACAACTCTTACTTCTGTAAATCTGGTTGCATTATCCATCCACCAACGATCGGATGTAGCTCTTATAGTAGCTGGAGTGCTATAAGGACCCGCACTTGGACCTAAACGAGTTGGATTGGTGGTAGGAGTACCACTTCCCGTTCCTATCCCTGCTGAAACTCTTGTATTATATCCTATCAACGGACAACGGAAATAAATCGCAAAACGCGGTCCAGCTGCTGTGATACCACTAAGTCCCGGATTAGTACCACGTGGCGTTGTGTCCCATACTCCCGCAGGACCTCCGCCGTGTGGCAATCTTGCCATAATATCTATGCCGTCAGCGTCTTCATAGAAACGAATGATAGCCAAAGCTCCGTCAGGAATTCTAACATATTCTAACATAATATGAACTTCAAGGGTAGGCTGTGCATTCAATGGCAAATCGGGTCTATAGCCTCTTATATCAGTAAATCTAAGAGCGATATCGCCATATATGTTTGGATATTCAGCGTTGGCTCCCGCAAAACCATCGGCCCTGCCACCAAGTATATCGCGCCACTGAGAACCACTTGCCTGGTAAAGCGCTGTCTGACTTGGCAGCGGTGGTGTCCACGGTGCAAGGATATTCAATGGTGCATCATTTGGATGTGGCGATATAGTTCCTATACGGCTACTCAAACCACGTGGATCGTAAACTGCCGGGATTTGCATAAACCGACCTTCATTTGGACCGCTTTCGTAAATATGATCTTCACTTAATACATGCAAACGAAGGTTAGGTATCGGTGCCCTTTCCATAGGTATAACAATCAGAAGTGACTCATACTGTTGGAAACGATCAACTTCAGCAGGTGTTATTGTGTGAAATGCTGTTACGTAACCAAGTGCTTCAACACGAATTACCTGACCTGCTGAAATAGTCGGCAAGTTAGCAATACCTTGTTCGAAGACAATACCGGATCCCGGAGGAACATTGGTTTGTAAACGAGCATTATCACGATACATACGTGACCAAGTTACCACTGTAGGTACACCGTGACCGCCAGCCCAATCAGGACCGTCCACACCTATAACCACAACGTCATCAAACAATTCGTTGCCGTTAAAGCCAACAACTCCTTGCGGATCAATCATACCCACAGAAAGTCTTTGGTTAATAGCACGTGTAACAGTGTCAGTATGACTACCTTCTGCACGAGCTACATGTGTCCTGTTAGCAGCAGTTGTATTGGCATTAGCACCTATATTTCCTCTATCTCCGTAAGGAATAAAGGAACGTACATCACGAATTGGATCTGTATCATAAATTTCATTTCCGCCTGTAACCGTACGACTTCCGGCTACTACATTGTTGAAATGAACTATTCTGTTAGGTACTGTAGTTAAATGATCAGCACCGGGAACTACCTGTCCGAAGAAGCTCGGATGAAGGTGTCCTTGGCTACGATCAGGAGGTATAATATCTCTGGTTGCCGGAGTTTGCCATGAAAGCCATGGATAGGTTTCCCAATCTTCCGGGTTAAACGGGTCTTGAGAATCACGATAACCTCTCAGTAAGTTTTCAATCCAACCTCTGGTCATCCAGTTAGGATGTTGGAATGCCTGTAATCC
>JGI20163J15578_10000868_pt1 | contig 12582 bp, 11 predicted proteins | sample TergutCu122P1_FD_15578 | JGI IMG/M metagenome (IMG submission 15578)
AAAGTGATTGGCATCTTAGCGCCGGAGAAATAAGAGAAGTACAAATTACCAAATCTTCAGACTATGATTTGACAGGGGTGCTTATAGATTGATTCTGAATCTGCCTAATAAGCTTACACTTTTTCGGATTTTTATTATACCGCTTTTTCTGCTGTTTTTATTAGGCGGAATCGGGGGTGAATACAGCCGCTATATTGCTTTGGTTATATTTATAATAGCCTCTGTTACTGATGCCTTGGATGGCTATATTGCCCGCAAATATAACCGTGTAACTAATTTTGGCAAGTTTATGGACCCGTTGGCGGATAAAATATTGGTTTGCTCTGCCCTTATTGCACTTATTCAAACCGGGGATATATCATCTATAGTTGTTATTATAATTATTGCAAGGGAATTTATAATAACCGGATTCCGCCTTGTGGCAAGCGACAGCGGCGTGATTATAGCGGCGTCAAACTGGGGTAAGTTAAAAACCATAAGCCAAATGATTATGATTATGTATTTGATTTTGGGGCTCAGAGGCGGTATTTTTGATACTTTGGCGATGATACTTATATCTGCGGCGGTGATTTTTACCGCTGTTTCAGCCCTTGATTATATAGTGAAGAATGTTGGGGTGTTAAAGGCTTAGGGGATGTTTGAAAATGTTGTCTCAATGTTTTTTTGATTATAACAAAAAGCAAGATTACAGTAAAAAATTAGGAGCGGGAAAATGGATAAACGCGAAGGGTTACAGTTGAGAGAGCCCGAAATAATACCGACGGGTGCAATATTGGAGCAGGTATTGGGTGAGAGTTACGCCGCATATGAAGTATTCCAAGAGGCTTTGCCGGGCTTGGAGTTAGAGCAGGAATGGCAATGGTATACTCCCTATAAGGCGTGGTTTGCAAAAGGGCAGCATTTCTGGACAACGCCCAGGGGAACAAAGAAAGAGAAAACCCTCTATTGGCTCTATATTTATGAAGGATATTTCAGTGTGGCAATTTGGTTTAAAGAAAAAAACCGAGCGGAAATTCTAAAGGCTGATGTAAGCGAAAAAACTAAGCAATTGATTTGTGATGCCAAAACAATGGGCAAGCTGCCTACATTCCCGGTGGTATTTGACATAAATACATTAGAGCCGCTTACTGATATTTATATATTAATAGATTGTAAAAAAAGAATGGAGAGATAATGTTGACAGCAGAGATATTGGCGGTGGGGACGGAACTTCTTTTAGGAGATACTTTAAATACAAATGCTCAGTACTTATCAAAGGAACTTGCAGGGCTTGGCATTTCCGTTTACCATCATACTGTAGTGGGTGACAACCCTGCAAGGCTTAAAAAAGCGTATAGTGACGCTTTTTCCAGGGCGGATATAGTTATAACATCAGGAGGCTTAGGCCCTACAAAAGATGATTTGACCAAAGAAATAGGAGCCGAGTATTTCGGCAAAAAACTCGTAATGGACGAAAATGCCCTTAAAACTTTGGAGTCGTTTTTTACAAGAGTAGGCCGGGTAATGACTGAAAATAACAGAAAGCAAGCTCTAATGCCGGAAGGGGCCTTGCTTATACCAAATAACAACGGCACTGCTCCTGGCTGTATTATAAGTGACAAGGGGAAAACCCTTATAATGCTGCCCGGTCCTCCGAGAGAGCTTACCCCTATGTTTGAAGAATGTGTTGTTCCTTATCTTAGGGAGCGCTCTGACGGAGTATATATATCAAGAGTTTTGCGGCTTTGCGGCTTAGGCGAAAGCACCGCCGAGGATATGATAAAGGATTTAATCGAAACCCAAACAAACCCTACCATCGCGCCTTATGCAAAGCTTAATGAGCTTACATTCAGAATAACCGCATCGGCAAAAACGGAAGCAGAAGCTCTGGCTTTGATGGAGCCTACCATAAAGGAGCTTTACAAGCGCTTTGGAGATAATATATACGGCGAAGGTAATAATTTAAGCCTTGCCCGTGTAGTTGTTGAAAAGCTTAAAGAGAAAAATATGACCATAGCTGTAGCGGAAAGCTGCACAGGCGGACTTATGGCCTCGGCTTTGGTTGATATAGAAGGCTCGTCGGAAGTGTTTTCGGAAGGGCTGATTACATACTCTAACGAAGCTAAAATAAACAGATTGGGTGTGAGTGTACAAACTCTTAAAAATCATGGTGCAGTATCATTAGAATGTGCGCAGGAAATGGCTCTTGGGGTTGCTAAGCTTTCAGGCACAAATATAGGTATTGGGATAACAGGTGTAGCAGGGCCCGGAGGCGGCACAGAGGAAAAACCCGTAGGGCTTGTATATGCCGCTGTCTCCGTAAACGGTAAAGTATCGGTAAACGAACTTAAATACACGGGGAATCGCCAAAGAATAAGAGGCCGTGCTGTTATGGCTACTTTGGATATGATTAGAAGGGCTCTCAGTTAATGGCCGCGCTTTTTGCAAGGATTCAAAAACCCGGCATGACTGTGGCAAAGGCAAATCTTATGCTGTTATTTGCCGCTTTTGTATGGGGCTCGGGCTTTGTGGGCAACAGATGGCTTTTGGAATCAGGGATTACACCTTTTCAGCTTATAGCAGCACGGATGTTTATAGCAAGTATTTGCTTGAATATATTTTTCAGGAAACAGCGCAAAACCATAAGCAAGGGCGATTTAAAGATTGGAGTATTAATAGGCGCATTTTTATTTGCAGGGTTTGCAACCCAAACCTATGGGCTTGTATATACTACAGCAGCAATAAGCGCCTTTGTTACAGCGGTTTATGTGATATTTACCCCTTTTATCCGCAGGATGCTGATTAAAGATAAGCTGGACAAGTTTGCGAATATAGGCGCATTTTTAACAGTTGCGGGTATAGGGTTAATATCCTTAGAGGGCGGCTTCGGCATGTCTGCAGGTATAGTTCTTACATTGATTTGTGCCCTATGTTATGCCCTGCAAGCAGTTTATACGGATAAATATACCAAGCTCCACGACCCTATAAATCTGACTATTGTAATGATTGGTTTTAATTTTATATGTGCCTTTATAGCGAGTATTTTTCAAGGAAATATGCCGCAAATAAGCTTTGGTACAGTTGTTGCGCTGTTGTATCTGGGTATAGTTCCGACTTTTATAGCTTATTTATGTCAAAATATTGGACAAAAGTACACAACAGCCGTTAATGCTGCTATAATAATGTCAACTGAAGCAGTATTCGGCGCATTGCTCTCAGTCATTATTTTACGCGAGGTTATGACAATTCAGATGATTTTAGGAATGGTAACTGTCTTTGCGGCTATAATTATAGCAGAAACAAAGCTTGCGTTTATAATAAAACCTTCAAAAATAAATTCAGAAAATTATATTAAGGAGGATTAATATTGGCTAAGGATAAGAAAAAAGCTGTGATAGATTATGCATCTCAATCCGATTCCGAAAAGGAAAAGGCTCTTGCAAACGCCATTGCTCTTATAGAAAAGGGNTTTGGCAAGGGNGCTATAATGAAATTCGGGGAATCTGTAAAGGNGGATGTTCCGTCAATACCAACNGGCTCTTTAAGTTTAGACATAGCCTTAGGTATCGGAGGTGTTCCCAAAGGGCGNATTATAGAAATTTACGGGCCGGAGTCNTCGGGGAAAACTACATTGGCTCTTCATTTGGTGGCTCAGGTTCAAAAAAGCGGCGGTATAGCAAGTTATGTAGATGCGGAGCACGCTCTTGACCCGGTATATGCAAAAAGACTAGGTGTAAATATAGATGAAATGTACATATCTCAGCCGGATGACGGTGAGCAGGCCTTAGAAATCGCTGAGGCAATGGTTCGCTCCGGGGCTATTGATATAATTATAATCGATTCGGTGGCGGCTCTTGTGCCGCGGGCTGAGATAGAAGGGGATATGGGGGCAAGTCATATGGGTCTTCAGGCAAGGCTTATGAGCCAGGCTCTCAGAAAGCTTACAGGTATTGTACATAAAACTAATTGTACTGTTGTATTTATTAACCAGCTTCGTGAGAAAATAGGTGGTATGTCCTACGGCGAGTCCACAACTACGACAGGAGGGCGGGCCCTTAAATTCTACGCTTCTGTGCGTATTGATATAAGAAGGGCGGAAACTATAAAAGTAAATGACGTGCCTGTGGGCAGCCGTACAAAGGTTAAGGTTGCCAAAAACAAGCTTGCCCCGCCCTTTAAAACCTGTGAGTTTGATATAATGTACGGTAAAGGAATTTCTGCTACAGGAGATATAATAGATTTGGCTGTGGATTTAAAGCTAATTTCAAAAAGCGGAACATGGTATTCTTATAATGACCTGCGCTTAGGGCAAGGCCGTGAAAATGCCAAAGCCTATCTTGAGGAAAACCCCGAGGTATGCACAGAGCTTGAAAATTACCTGCGGAAGGAATTTGGCCTTAAAGAAATAGAGGTGCAGGCTCAGCCGGCTGAGGAAGAAAATATGGAGGAAAAGCCTAAAAAATCAAGGGGCAAAGCTAAATCCAAAGACGAGCCGGAGGATGAAATTGTTTTGGAAGAGTTTCCTGAGGATGGGGAAATATCCGAAAGTGAACTTGATATAGAAGAAATTGAATTTGAAGAGATGGAAGAATGATAATTACTGCTATTGAAGAACAAAAGAAAAATAAAAACAGGCGCTCTGTATTTATAGACGGGGATTTTGCCTTTGGCATTTCATCTGCCGAGCTAAGCTTTCTGGGGCTTAAAGAAGGAGATGANATAAGCCCTAAAAAGCTTGAAGAAATCAGGCAGACAGCAGTTATGGCCGATGCGAAGAATTTGGCATTCAAATANCTGTCCCATTCAATGAGGACAAAGCGTGAAGTCAGGCAAAANCTTAAAACCTATGACTTTGATGAAGACTTAATAGGGGAAATTATCGTATTTTTAGAAAGCCTGAAATATATTGANGATTGCGGCTATGCTGAAAAATATANATCGGAAAAGCTTCGNCAAGGATACGGCAAAGAGCGTATAAAGCGGGATTTGTATCTTAAAGGGATAGCNTCGCAGNTAATAAANTCATGTTTGGAAGAGCTCTGTGAAAACCCCGANGAGAAAATTTTACAATTACTTGAAAAGAAAATAAAAAGCGAAACNCAGGAAGAATTTAATAAAAAAGAGCGGCAAAAAATTTATAATTTCTTAAATTCGCGCGGCTTTGGCTATGATGAAGCAAAGAGCGCATTGAAAATATATTGGGAAAATTTTTAACCAACGAACAAGTGGAGGGATAAGACAATGATAGAAGTGAAAAACCTCACCAAGCGCTATGGTCAAATTGTGGCGGTAGATGATTTAAGCTTCACCGTTACGCAAGGTGAGATTGTGGGCTTTTTAGGCCCTAACGGCGCAGGCAAAACTACAACTATGAATATTATAACAGGCTACCTTGCCCCGACAGAAGGCTCGGTAATGATTAACGGATTTGATATTATAGAAAATCCGTTGGAAGCAAAGTCGCATATCGGCTATCTTCCAGATCATCCGCCTATATACCCTAATATGACAGTGTGGGAATATTTAAATTTCGTGGCTGATTTAAAGAAGGTTAAAAGAGCGGGCCGCAAAGAGCATCTTGAAGAGATTATGGAGCTTGTAAAAATAACCGATATGAGAAAGCGTATTACAAAAAACCTTTCCAAGGGTTACAGGCAAAGAGTCGGTCTTTGTCAGGCAATGGTTGGTAATCCAAGTGTTATTATATTGGATGAGCCTATGGTTGCCCTTGACCCTATGCAGATTATTGAAATGCGCCAAGTTATAAGAAATTTGGGAAGCCGCCATACTTTAATACTATCCAGTCATATACTGCCTGAGGTTTCGGCGGTTTGTGACAGGGTAATGATTATACACAAAGGCCGTATTGTGGCCAGTGATACTACAGATAAACTCACCAGCAGCCTGACAGGGCAGAATCGCCTTCAGCTTAGGGTTAAAGACAGTTTTGAGCGGGTTTTCAATCTGCTTAGCGGCCAAAGCTTTGTAAAAACCATTGAAAGCCAAGGAATGAAAGAAGAAGACTCTGTAGATATAATTATTATAGGAGAAGAAGGCACAGATATAAGGGAATTAACATTTAAAGCCTGTGCAGAAAATAATATAANCCTGCTGTCAATGAAGAGTCTTGACTCTACTTTAGAAGAAATATTCCTTGAAGTGACAGCCTCTTCCTCCAAGGAAGGCTTGGAAATCGAGGACGAAGCTCTGATTGCCGCTTCTGAAGAGTCTGAGGAGTCTGAAGCTGCAACAGATACGGATGAAGCTTTTGTTGAAAGTGAAAATACTGAGGAAAAGGAGGATGAAGACAATGGTGGCGATAATTAAGAAGGAGCTTAGAAATTATTTTAATCATATATCAGGTTATGTATTCTTATTTTTCTATACTGTTTTAACGGCAATATTTTTTATAATGACAAATGTGCTGCAGCTTAATGCGGAGTATTTTTTCACTTTGATTAACTCCACAATTATTTTCATGCTTATGATACCGATGCTTACAATGCGCCTTTTCGCTGAGGAGTTTGCGCAAAAAACCGATCAGCTTCTATACACTGCGCCTATATCAACAGCATCCATAGTATTTGGTAAGTTTTTATCGGCCTGTTTGATGCTTTTAATCGGTATAGCTATAACATTTATATTTCCCTATCTTATAAGCCCCTACGGCACACTTTCCGTAAGCCGTATTATAGGAACTTATGTGGGCTTTTATCTTATGGGCTGCGCTTTTATATCAATAGGTATTTTAGTTTCGGTGTCAACTCACAGCCAGGTTGTGGCAGCGATTGGCTCTTTTGCTATGATTTTTGTATTTTTTATAATGGGGGGGCTTATAAATGCTATTCCTGCAACAAGGGATGCGGGCCTTATATTTGTGACAATTATGTCAATTTTAATAGGTTATATATTCTACAGCTCAACTAAAAATACCTGGGCAAGCGGCGGTGTTTTTGCGGCTTTGCTTTCGGTTTTCGGCATAATCTATGTTGTTACCCCAAGTTTTTATGACGGATTAGCTATAAGAAGCCTTCAATGGGTGTCGCTTGTAAGCCGCTTCCAAAGCTTTTCCTTGGGTATATTAGAGGTTGCCGATGTTACTTATTATGTAACTTTTTCTATTCTGTTTTGCTTTTTTGCAATCAATATAATAGAAAAAAGAAGATGGGCGTAACGGTAAGTTTGAATGTTGTATGATTTAGCTTTAAAGGAGGTATGACAGAAATGAATAACAATGATAACAATGAAATCAACGAAACCAATGAAAATGAAGCCAACGAAGTCAATGAAAATGAAACCGTCGAAACTAATGAAATTAATGATACCAACGGTGATAATAAGGCAGATAAAAAAAGCGGCGGCAAACCCTTAAAGCTTAAATTGGGTACATTTTCAACTATTATGGTGGTTTTGGCAGTATCTATTGCTATAGTTGTAAATATGGTTGTGGAGAATTTAGATTTATTCTTCGACCTTACGCCGGATCAATTTTTCAGTATTTCAGATACATCAAGAGAAATACTTGCGGAGCTTCCTCGGGAAGTTACAATTTATACTTTGTTTAGAACAGGGCAGGAAATAGCGATTTATCAGCAGTTTTTACAATCCTACAGAGTGTTTCCAATGGTAAATGTGGTAAATATTGACCCCTTTGTCCATGTTGACTTTGTTGCGAGATATGCTCAGCCGGGGCAGAATATTCCCGTAAACAGCATGATAGTTGAGTCGGGGGACAGGCATAGGGTTATTCTTCCCCATGAAATGCGTACAACGAGATTTTGTTGGATCACAATGGGTGAAATAGTAGAAACCATAACTTTTGAGTCCGTTATGACCAATGCCATAAGGCAGGTTACAATGGGGCTTGACCATGTAATCTATTTTGCAACAGGCCATGATGAGAGGCATATATCTCCTGCTTTTGCACAAGAGTTTGCCGATTGGCATTTTGAGCTTAGGGATCTTAATATTACGACTGTATACAGGATTCCCGATGATGCTTCCGCCTTATTTATAGCCACTCCCATGAGAGACTGGTCAGAGCAGACAACACAGGTTGTTTGGGATTATTTGGCAGGCGGCGGTAAAGCGATATTTTTTATAGACTTTAACAATGAGGATTATCCGAATATAAGGCGTCTTGTAAATTATTTCGGTATAGATTTTGCGGATACGGCTATTTTGGAAAGCGATCCCAATTTCTTGGTGCCTCTCCAGGGCGGCCAGATTAATCCATTTGCAATTATACCTGATTACTACGGCCACCATACTATTACTGCGGAATTTGTACATTCCGATTTCAGGGCAATGCTTATGGGCGCAAGGCCGCTCCGGCAATTGCCTGTTGCAAGGCAAAACCTTACAATTGAGCCTATTCTTATATCCAGCCCAAATTCATATTTGAAGGATTTGCAAAATCTTGACCCTGTAACCGATACCTTAAACAGAGAGGCAGATGATCCCACCGGGCCGTTTGTAATTACTTTTGCGGTTACTGACAGAAACTCATCACCCCCTGCAAGGATTGTGTTTACAGGAACCGAAGCGAAGCTTAATGACGGCCTTAATAACGGCACCAACTTTCGGATGGTACTTAATATGTTCAGCTGGGCTATGGACGCTTTACCCAATGTTTGGATTGAAGCGCAGGCTGTAAATGACAATAATTTGATGTTTACAAGCAGAGGGCAGCAGGAACAGATAATAGTTGTAAGCCTTTTCGTAGTTCCCGGAAGTATACTTGTTATGGGCACAGGCGTATGGCTTAGGAGGCGAAACAAGTAATGGATAAGAAAATAAAAAAGCTTATATTTGCAGGGGTGGCTCTTGTTGCACTTCTCGGAGTATATTTTGTGACTTCGGATTTTAGGCCGCAAGTTGCTTGGTATGCTGACGAGGCGCCCGTTTTACCAACTCTTATCGACAAAGGTGACGAGGTAAGAGTAATAGATTTTCATATGGATAACGGCTATGACCTCAGGTTTATAAGAGATATGGATGACGGCACAGAGATAGGTACCTGGCGCCTTTTAGACCATTGGGATTTAAGGCTTGATCAAATTGCTGTATCTACAGTGGCTTTTTCTGTTCGCACTTTGCCTTACCACGGCGTTATAGCCATTACGGATTTGGCGGGGGATTTGGAGCTTTACGGCCTTGGAAGTGAAGCGGTCAGGCTTACCATATATTATTCTGACGGCTCAAGAGAGATTTTATATGTAGGCAGCACAACTCCGGACGGAAGGTTTAATTACGTTATGCTTGAAGGGGCTGACTATGTGCATCTTATAGAAAACAGGGCCGGGGCGCGTATGTTTTTCGGGCATAACAATTTTATTGACAGAAATTTGCCGAGGCCTGATGTTGTTTCTCTTGATAATATGGAATTTCTTATAGGCGGCGACAAATTTATTTTTGAAACTGCCCCTCCCGATGGTGTTGAGCATTTCGGNTGGATGNGAGATGAATTTATAAGCCGCGGCGTAGGTGCAGGCAAGAGGCTGGANATGGCTTTTTCCTTTGGTGCGCTTTTTGAGCCTTTGACCAATTTAAGNTTTTCCGGTGTAATAATAGACCCTGATGAAAACTTGGAAGTATACGGGCTTTTGGAGCCGTCTTTAATGATGCGNGTTACCGATGTTAATGATGTTACTCTTCACTTTTATGTCGGTGGCGAAACCGAAGACGGACTTCGCTATATTATGCTTGCAGGAGAGAGTTTTATATATACAATAAGCCCTGCAATTATCGAAAGGCTTGAGAATGTTGACAGGTCAAGGGTTTTCCAAAGAAGGATTACAGATGTAGTTATAGCTCAGGCTGAAACTGTGAGAGTAAGAGGTATGGGCAGAAATGTTGTAATACACCCTAATTCATCGGAAGAAGACGGGCGCGCCTACAGAAGAATTTTTGAGACCCGCTGGGACAGTTATATAGATCCTCTTGATATTAGCGGCCTTCCTGCTGTATGGACATTGGAGATAGATGGGCATATACTTGAAGAAAATATAATTGAGCGTCAGCTGGGTATTATTACCGAGGGCAATTTTACACGCCAGCCGGACGGCTCTATCAGGTATAGCTTAACCTACACATTCCATATACTTGATGATTTGTTCTACGCTATATCAAGAGACGGCAATGAAGCTGTAACTGCAATTTCCAGAAATGTTCTTGACAGGGTTTTAAGCGGTATTGAATAAGCTCATTTTAAGCTTTATGGGATTTATTAATTATAATTAGGGAGGGTTTTTATGTCTTTTGGAAACCGTGTTGAAGTCGTGATTGATAAAGTGGTTTACGAACTTACAAGCAGTGAATCGGTGGAATATATTCAGACTGTGGCCAATTATATTGACCGCAAAATTAAGAGTATTTATTCCACCAGAAGCGAAGCTGCAATGAACCCAAGGCTTAGAACCCTTTTTATATCTCTCAATATAGCAGATGATCTTTTTAAGGAAAAAGAAAAGTCAAAAGCAATGGAATCGAAATACGAAAAAGAGTTGAATGCCTTTAAAGAAGAGAATTGGAAGCTTAAGAAAGATTTTGGCAATATAAAAGCAGAGCTTGACAATTATAAATACGAGATGCAAAAAGCAAAACAAGAAATTGAAGATTCCAGGGCAGAGCTTGAGAAGGTAAAAATGGAACTTGATGAGCGTATAGAGGAAGAATTGCGCCGGGAAAAGAAGCTTGCGCCTATTAACGGAAATACGGGAAGTAATGTTAAACAACAGAAGTAGCAGGTGATATTAGTGGGAGTAAGTATTCCGCAACTTTTATGCCCCGCCGGAAGCTTTGACAGCTTTAAAGCGGCTGTTAATAACGGAGCCGATGCAGTTTATTTCGGTGGCCGTGATTTTAACGCAAGGGCAGGGGCCCTGAATTTTACGGACTCCGAACTTACAGAAGCGATAGATTACGCTCATTTGCGCGGAGTAAAAGCCAATATAACTATAAATACATTATACAAAGGTCATAGCCCTGACGACTCTGAAGCGTACAGGGCTATGCAATTTGCACAGAAAATGTATGAAGCCGGGGCAGATGCTCTTATAATTACGGATATAGGGCTGTTTTCTCTTATAAAGCCAATTATGCCTGATATAAGCTTCCACGCAAGTACTCAAATGACAGTTCATTCTCTTGAAGGGGCGGCTTTTCTGGGGAAATTAGGTTTTGACAGGATTGTATTATCCAGAGAGCTTAGCCTTGCCGAAATCAAACCTATAGTAGAAAAATCAGGTGTTGAAATAGAAGTGTTTGCTCATGGGGCCTTATGTGTATCATATTCGGGGCAATGCCTTATGTCCGGTATTTTAGGAGGGCGAAGCGGCAACAGGGGCAAATGCGCGCAGCCCTGCCGCCAATTCTACACTTTATTTGGGAATGGGAAAAAGCGTGCGAGTGGCTATTTGTTAAGCCCCAGAGATATTATGACTTTAAATAATTTGAAAGAAATAGCGGAAAGCGGTGTACACACCCTAAAAATCGAAGGGCGTATGAAAAGCTCTGAATATGTGGCAGTGGTAACAAGAGCCTACAGAGAGCAATTGGACAAAGTGGCGGAAGGTATATATGATGTTTCGCAAAATGTCATTAAAGATATTACTCAAATATTCAACAGAGGCGGAGAGTCTACAAGGGGCTACTTTTTTGAATATGCCGGCTCTGATATGATGAGTACAGAGACCCCTAAAAGCACAGGCATATATTTAGGCACAGTAGTATCGGTATCGAAAAATACAGCTAAATCAGGGAAGAAAAAAGTGCTGATTAAAATAGAAGATAAGGTAGTTCCCGGAGACGGTGTGGAAATTTGGACTGATGAAGGGGGAAATACCGGCGGTTATATAAGCGAAGAAGCACAGGCCGGCGCCGTTGTTTCTGTATATACATCAAAGCCTGTGAAAGCAGGGAATATGGTCTATAAATCCTATGATAAGGAGCTAAGTGACAGGGCTAAGGCTTATGCAGCATATGATGAGAGAAAAATTTCACTGAATTTAAAAGTAAAAGCCAAATTAGGCCAAGAGTTAGAGATGATATTAGAGAGAGATGGGGTAATGGCAAAAGCTTCGGGGGATATTGCGGAAGCTTCTAAAAACCAGCCTTTAGTATCGGAGCGTATTTTTGAGCAATTGGCTAAAATGGGCGGCACAATTTTTGAAGTTAATCAGAGCAATGCAGATTTAGATATTGACGAGAATATATATATCCCAATGAGCGCGTTGAACAATTTGCGCCGAAGCGCGGTTCGGGAGTTTGAGGAAAAATATATAAACAGTTTTCGCAGGGAACTTGCATTAAAAGCCATTTGGCCTGAAATTTCAGTGCCGATAACAAATGTATACAGCCTATGTATTCAAGTAACATCCGAAGAGCAGCTTAGGGCTGCTTGTGAAGCAGGTATATCCAAGGCCTATTTTACCATAAAAGGCTATGAAGCAAAAAAGCCTATGGAAATAGCTAAGGAATATGCAGATAAAACCGCTCTTTATATAGCTTTGCCTAAAATAATGCGCCCTTTTGATGAGCGTGCTGCGAAAGATTTAGTCAAAGCCCTTGAAAAAACAGAAATAAAGGGTTATTTAGTATCAA
>JGI20163J15578_10000869_pt1 | contig 12580 bp, 9 predicted proteins | sample TergutCu122P1_FD_15578 | JGI IMG/M metagenome (IMG submission 15578)
ATGGACATGCCGCCATCTACGCACATCACTTGCCCCGTTATATATGACGCACTGTCTGACGCCAAAAACAAAACTGCATTTGCAATATCTTGCGGTTCTCCCATTCTTCCCAGGCTTATTGCTGCAAGAGTGCCTGTTTTTTGCTCCTCTGTCAAAACACTTGTCATGTCAGTATCTATAAATCCCGGTGCGATTGCATTTACTGTAATGCCTCTGCGCCCCAATTCTTTCGCCGCAGAAAGTGTCATTCCTATTACTCCCGCTTTGGATGCACAATAATTTATCTGACCCGGATTTCCACGAACGCCAACTATGGACGACATATTTATAATTCTACCGGATCGTTGTTTTATCATAACTTGTGATGCTTCTTTTAAAAAGTAAAATGCGCCGTTTAAATTTGTGTCGATTACGCTTTTGAAGTCATCTTCTGTCATTCGCATTAAAAGTTTATCGTTTGTGATGCCGGCGTTATTGACAAGTATATCTACGCTACCAAAAATTTCTTTTGTTTTTTCGATTACTTCTTTTGCGTAATCAGGATCTGCAACATCACCTTGTATAATTTCTACTTTTGTTTTGTATTTTGCCAATTCTTTTACAGTGCTTTTGGCAGCTTCAGTATTGCTTTTATAGCAAAGCATCACATTTGCGCCATTTTTACAAAACTCTTCAGCAACCGCTTTACCTATACCTCTTACACCACCTGTTATAATTGCGTTTTTCCCCATGAGCATACTATTGTTTCTCCTTTTACAATTTTTTATTATTTGTTTCTATTCTTTATTTTTACTGTAAACTGCGATTATCGTCAATTGGACGCGAGCTCCGTTAATGTTTTTATTGTTTTGTCAAGACTTTCTATATCTTCTACGTTTAAAATCGTTACTTCCGATAATGTTTTCCGAACAAGCCCACTAAGTACATTGCCGGGACCCATTTCAATGAAAACTTCAATTCCGTCTCTTGCCATATTTTCCATGGTTTCTTGCCAATAAATCGGACTTCTTGCTTGCTTCGCCATGATGTCTGCAACATATTCCGAAAGCTTTTCACTGTCAATCTCTTTACCGTCAAACATATCCTCTCCCGTGATATTGCAATAAACTTTTGTTTTTGGCATTTTTAAATCCGACGTTAATAGAATTTGTCTAATCGATTCCGCTGCAGGCGCCATCATTGGACTATGAAATGCCGTGCTTACGTTAAGCGGAATTACTTTTATTTTGCTTGTCGTAGCTATTTGTTTAAAACGTCCAAGTGCATCTTTGTCGCCGGCTACAACAATTTGTATTTTCGAATTAAAATTAACTCCTTCCAGAATCCCATTTTCTCTCGCTTCATCAACGCACCTAAGAATATCTTGCCTTCTTCCAAAAGCTGCAGACATTCCGCCTTTTTGATTCCCATTTTCATCACGCCCGGCGTTAAACATTAGCTCTCCTCTTTTTTTCACTATAGCGAGCCCTCTCTCCGTATTTTCAATAATTCCTGCTGCCGTAAGCGCCGAATATTCGCCTAAACTGAAACCCGCAACTCCTGCAATCTTAATTGAATCGCAAGCCAAATTATCTGATTTCGAAATTGCTTCACAAAAGGCTTGATATGCTGCCATCGACACGGTGTAGATGCTTGGTTGCGTCACATGAGTTAATTTCAGTGTTTCTGCCGAGCTATTAAAACACCACTCTTTTATTTGGTCTCCTGCTTTATCAAACACCTCTTTAGCTACTTTTGAATTTTCGTAGAGGGACTTTCCCATCCCGGAATATTGCGCCCCCTGACCCACAAATAATAATCCTATTTTCATACTCCCCTCCATTTTAGCTCATTGTTTACCACATTTTCATCAGCGATGCCCCCGCACTTAATCCGCCGCCGAAACCGACAAACATAACCGTATTTCCTTTTTTAATTTTGCCCGCCTTAATTGCGTCATAAAGTGCCATCGGTATGCTTGCTGCAGAAACGTTACCTGTTTTATGAATATTAATTTGGAATTTTTCGAGTGGTTGCCGGAACTTTGCCGCTGCCGATTTTATAATCCTAAGATTTGCCTGATGTGGCACATAGAAATCCACTTCATCAGCCGTCATGTTCGCTTCTTCAAGTACATTTTCCATCACTTCATTTACTGCATTTACTGCAAATTTGAACACTTGTGTTCCTGCCATCCTAAGGGTTCTTTTTTCTTGAAATTCTTCAGCTGAAAAAGGATTTGGTTCATATTCAAGACCGCACCAAAGCGTTTGGTTAACGTCGTCATAGTTTTTTAAAAATGTTGTGATGATTCCCGTTTCGCCCTCTCTGCGTTCAAGAACAACGACTCCTGCACCATCACCAAATAATATACAGCTACTTCTGTCAGACCAATTTGCCATTCTTGTAATTCTTTCACTGCCAATTACAAGTGCCCTATTTATCTTTCTTCCGGCTTTTTCCTGTGACGCGTTCATCAGAGATTCTGCTGTCCAAAGTGTGTAAACAAATCCGCTACATGCGCTATTTAAGTCAAAGACTATCGCATTTTTTAACCCAAGTCGCATTTTGACAAGCGATCCCATAGACGGCACAAGCATGTCAGGTGTACAAGTTGCTACTATTACAAGATCAATTGAGTCGTAGTCAATTCCCTCTAGCGCTTCTCTTGTCGCTACCTCCGCTAAATCCAGCGATTTTTGCGTTGTTGAGATACGTCTTTCAGTTACTCCGGTTCTTTCGATTATCCATTCATCAGTTGTATCCACTATTTTACATATTTCTTCGTTTGTGATGATATTGTCTGCAAGCTTTTTTCCTACACCTATTATTCCTACTCCCAATTCACACCTCTTTTTCTTCAAAGATAAAATATTTCGATTGTCGAAGTATTTTCTTTGAGTTCATTATATCGGTGTTTTTTTTTATTGTCAAGCAAAATTGCCTCACCTAAGTGAAGGCAATTTTTGAAGTTGAATTTATCTATTGACGAAATCTGTCATAGCACTTTTGCGGAGCGTTCATATCTCCCGCCTCGTTATATTTTGTCCGGCGGAGGAAGCTCCATGTCACTATCAATTGTTATGCTTCGAATTATCGGCATAAGTTCAGGATCAACTTGTCCATTCGGACCGGAATTAGGAGTTTGAGCAAGCACATCAACTATATCCATCCCACTTATTACATGCCCAAACCCGGCATAATCACCATCAAGGCCAAGAAAATCTCCATGCATGATAAAAAATTGTGAACCGGCAGAGTCAAAAAACGGATCTGCTCTACGCGCCATTGATATAACGCCTCTCGTGTGACTCAAATCGTTAACAAAGCCGTTTACCTCAAATTCACCTTTAATAAAATGCCCTGCATTACCGGTGCCTGTAGCATAAGGGCAGCCACCTTGTATCATAAAACCATTCATAATCCTATGAAATTTAAGTCCATCATAAAAACCTTGTCTTGCTAAATAAACAAAGTTTCGCACCGTTTGTGGTGCCAAGTCCGGAAATAGCTCAAGCACAATCTCTCCGCCATCTTCCATCGTTATCGTTGCTTGAATTGTGTTTTCTAAAAGTTCCGGCAAAGGTTCTCTGCCAAGTGGAACTTCCGGTTGTTCAGGCGCTCCGGGTGCTTCATGATCTTCTGTTTCACCATTTGATGCCTCACCATTTATTTGTGATTCCTGCTCTATTTCAGGTTGCTCTGTCGCACATCCTATCAATAGTGCAAAACTTAATACCAGACATAATACTACTATAACTTTTCTCATAAATTTTATCCTTTCAATGTTAATATCCTATAGCACACCCATCTTTTCGATCATCACTTCCGCCTTCGAAAGTTCCGTTCTCTTGGTTGATTAAAATCCCTTGATAACCTCCAAAAACATCGAAATCATTTATAATTGTATGCCCTTTTTCTATAAGCTTGAGTCTTTCTTGCCACGGAATATCTTGCTCCAAAGCGACACCTTTTGGCATATGACATACTCTCGGCGATTCGCCCGCTTCTTGTGCGTCCATTCCAAACTCAATAATGTTCAATAAAACTTGTACATGCCCGGCAGGCTGCATATCACCACCCATCACGCCAAAACTAAACCAAGGTTTTCCATCTTTCAAAACCATAGCAGGAATAATAGTATGTAAAGGTCGTTTGCCGGGTTCAAGATAGTTAAAGTGCCCTTTTTCCAAAGAAAATAGCTCACCTCTATTTTGCATCAATATTCCCGTTCCATGGGGAACTATTCCCGAGGCAAACACCCGATAAATACTTGTAATAAACGAAAGAACATTTCCGTATCTGTCCGCAACAGAAATATACGATGTATTAGACGATTTCCATTCCCAGTCGCTCATAGAACTTGCTTTTTCCATATTAATGATTTTTCTTCTTTCCTTTGCGTACTCTTTTGAGATGATTTTGTTTATTGGAAGGTCTGCAAAATCAGGATCAGCGATATATTTCGCACGGTCAGAAAAAGCTGCTTTTTTTGCTTCAATAATTAAATGCATATAATCAGCCGAATTGTGTCCTAATGCTTTCAAATCGTAGTCCTCTAAGATGTTGAGCATTTCCAAAACCATAGCACCTTGTCCGTTTGGAGGTAGTTCATAAACGTCGTAACCTTTGTAATTTGTGCTAATTGGTTCAACCCAACTTGAAACATGTTTCTTAAAGTCTTCTTCTGTTAGAGAGCCCCCCAATTTTTCCATACACTCGCACATATCTTTTGCCAATTTGCCTTCATAAAAAACGCTTTTACCTTCGTTTGCGATAAGTTCCAGAGAGTTAGCTAAGTCAGGGATTCTAAAAACATCGCCTGATTTTGGAGGTTTGCCATCGTTCAAGAACACTCTTTTCGCTTCGTCCGTTATAAGCGTCGCTTTTTTCATTTTCCACTGTTGCGCAATAATGTCGGTAACAGGAAATCCTTCCCTCGCATAGTGAATAGAAGGTTGCAGTAGTTCTTTCAGTGGCATTGTCCCATACCGGTTAAGCAAAACGTCCCAGGCATCAACTGCTCCCGGAACAGTAATCGTATGCACTCCTGTCATTGGCATTGTGGTGAATCCTTCATCCTTTTTCAACTTTTCTGCATCTATAGTCATCGCCGAACGTCCACTGCCGTTTAACCCTATTAATTCTTGTTTTTTTGCATCCCAATACAGTGCAAATGTGTCACCACCTATACCGCAGGCAAAAGGTTCTACTACACCGAGAACTGCCGAAGCGGCTACAGCTGCATCAACTGCGTTTCCACCTTTCATTAATACTTCAAGCCCTGCTGCTGCTGCTAAAGGTTGACTTGTGGCAATCATTCCGTTTTTACTTCGAACCACGGATCGTCTGCTTTTAGTCATTGCTGATCTATCGCCCATTATATGTCCCTCCTATTCTAATAATAATAGTGAAAAAGAGGAACTCGCCGCCTACAAAGACGGGAGACATCTTTTTCAAGTTATAACAAATAAATTCGCAATCCCTATAAGCAAAACTATGAGCAATATAGGTAAAATGTTTTTTCTATATATTTGGCTTTCGTTGTTTTGTACATTTGCAGTGGCCGCACCCAAAGAAACTACTGTTGGGCTCAGAGCCGCTCCGACCGATGCGCCTATTGATTGCGCTGCACACATTACAACGGCTTTCATTCCGAGAGAGGTCGCAGCTATTTCCTGAAGACTTCCGAATATAATATTTGAATTTGTATTACTTCCTGTAATGAACGACCCCAATACGCCGATAAACGGCGCAAGAAGCGGATAAACGTTATTCGTCGCATTCGCTAAAGACACTGCGATATGCTCAATCATACCTGAATCTATCATCAAAACTGTCATGCTTAGAAGGAAAAGCAAAGTAATGGTTGTCGGAAGGCATTTTTTTACGGTTTTGTTGATAATTGATTTGGCAACTGATATATTCAGCGTGCCTTTTTTATAGAAAACAATTCCGCTAATAAGCGAAGAAAGCATAATAACAGTAAAAGGAAATTTTAAAATATTAAAACTTACATAACTTGTTTCATAAGGCACCACATGTCCTAATTGTGTTGTATAACCCGGGAAATTCAAGTCTATACTGAAAGTCGGATCTAGAATGAAAAATGTTACTGACAAAAATACAATAAGAAGATATGGCAACATAGCCTGAAACAAGTTTAACTCCGCACTGTAAAGACGTTGGGGTTCGCTTTTTTTCTCGCGAATTTTTGAAACAAAAAACCCTGCAATCACTCCACTCAATCCTGTAAGCAGACCTATGACTGACATCATTCCTATTCTGGCTAAAATGTTGAGAACTATACCCATAACAATCGAAACCGCAATAATGAACGGCAGCCCCTTTGCTACATATTTCATTCCGCCGTATGTAAAACAAACTGTCAGTCCTGTGAAAAGCATTCCAATAATACCAAAAAGCGCCATGTATACAACTATTTCGTTTCCGGGTACTCTTGTTACCATGTCAATCGCATATATTGATGCGCCCATTGACCCAAAACTAATGGCCCACGAATGCCCTATCAGTACAGCACATGCAGACGAGATGGGATCAAACCCCAAAGAAATCAAAATTGATGCCACCACAATAACAGGTACACCAAATCCTGCAATTCCTTGCAAAAACGGAGCGAACACCCAACTTAATAATATGAATTGATAGAATTTATCATTTATAGCCATCTCAATGTTGCGATTAATCACATTGAGTGCTTTGGTTTCGTTAACCATGTTATATAGGAACATTGCACCCCAAATAATCAGAATGACAAAAAGTGCAAGTCCGTATCCTTTTACTATTGAAATTATAGTACCTAAAATCCCGGGTTTAAAAGTAACTACAAAAATAATAAGCGTGAGAAAAAAGGATATGATGCCTGATTTTATTGTGGACAATTTCAGTATTAACAAACAAACCAACAAACATAATATTGGTGACGCATATAATAAAGTTAACATGTCTCCACCTCTCAATTTGATACTGCTAATGAGCTTCATCACAAGGTTTTATCAAAGTTTTTCAATTGTTCAGCATACCACAATTATACACGATATAATTATTGCTACGCAATAGGCATATATTAATGGATTTTCGAGTGTTTCGAAAAAAATCCCCCAAAAGCAAAACCCTCTTGACGTTATGATAGGATCATTAATCAAGAAGGTTTTTTGGTTTGGATATTATCTCTTTATAATAGTCACGTGTGATTGATGGATGTTTTTATTTCCCCATCATGCTAAGCAAGTTTTGCTCATTTAGCATGTCAGCATATTCTGATTCCATCTCTCTCATTCCTGCCGGGAATTCATATTTTGCAAGTCTTTCTACAAACGGATCCGGGTCAAAGCTATCAGGACCGTTCACACCTTTGAGATCCCAGATTCCTTTTGCAACAAGCTCAAGCATGATTACAGGACCTACTGCCGTTTGAGATACTACAGAGTTTGTAGTGTATTTTTTGATGCACTCTTGGTTGTCGGCTACTTGGTATAGGTATACTGATCTTCTTTTGCCATCTTTTTTGCCCGTTACCCATGCTCCTGCACAACCTTTACCTGTCATATTTTTAGTAGCATTTTCTACAGATGGAATTACTTTAACAAGGAAGTCTCTCGGAGCTATTTCAGAATCGCCAACTTTAATTTTTTTGTTAGCCTCATCCATGCCTACTTCTTCAAGATGTAGAAGCAATTCACGTGTTTCTCTCGGAACTCCAAACTTGAACGTAACTCTGTTACAATCGATAACTCTTGGTATCATAAGAACTTCTTCATGCTCCACATTAACTACTTCAACGTCACCTATTCCGCCAGGGAAGTTGAAAATTTCCGGTTCAGAAAACGGTTTAGTTGTAAACCAACCTTTGCCTTTTTCCCATATAACCGGTGGGTTTAGACATTCTTCGATCGTTGTCCAAACAGAGAATCCAAAATGTCCGTCTGCTCCTTCGTAACTGTCGCCGTCCCTTATGTTAATTTCGTCGATTTCATCAAATAGATGTTTTGATGCGTATTTTGCAAATACGTTTGCAACACCCGGCTCAACTCCCGAACCTACGATTGCCATGGCTCCCGCTTTTTTCCACTCTTCATGTTTTGCAAACTGATAATCTCCAAGTTTGATATGTGCAAGCTCATACGGTTTTTCAGGATGTCTTTTTGAAAGTGTCATCGCACAATCGATATATCCTACTTTTGCGTCAAAACACGTATCAAATATAGTTTCGTTAAATCTTGGCTCTACAGCATTCATCACGTGTGTGATATCATGTTTCTTAATAACTTCTTTAATGCTGTCTGCATTTCCTGCATCAATTTTTTCCGCAACATATTTGCCACCGCCACAAATTTTTTCTGCCACCTCTTTAGCTCTGTCAAAGTTATAGTCAGAAACTATAATCTTTTCTGCCCAATCGCCCTCTTTGCCTGCTCTTTTAATAATCATCGCAGCCGCTGTACCTACACCACCTGCACCTATAATTAATAATTTCATTTATTACCTCCTATAATTAAGCACTTTTTCTGTATTTCAAACATTTTTTAGTGCCAAATGAACTTAATATCTCCAAAAAACAAAAAAACATGTGTTTCGCATTTGTAGGAAAATTTTCAATTTTCCTATCTAGCTATATACATGTTACCAAAGTCATAAAAGTGTTTCAACCATGCATTTGTGTAAAAAAATGCACTATTTTGCTGTACGCAAGGCTCTATTCTTTGTCAATTAAAATTAATTCGGCACTAAATCCGTACAAAGTTGCCCTTAAGCTAAGTGCGTCCGCAACAGTAAGTTTTCCTGCTTCAATACTTGGAAGAGCACTAAAGCTATTTATTAGTGCTTGCCTTTTATTACCGGAATTTGAGTCTTTTGCCCATTCATCGTGTGCAGTTATGAAGTTTTGTCTTGTCATCTTATACCTGATAATTTTGAAATTACCCGACATTCCCACAAACCTAATGAGAATTTCTGCTTCACCGTCATAGGCTTTTTGTCCATCAAAAAAAGCGCCTTTTCCTGATAGCTTTACCGGATTTTTATAAAACTCTTCATCATAGTTATACATTAAAATGCTGAGACTGCTTATTTCGGTCCCAATTTTTGTAGATGTAGACACAAGGCATGTTTCATTTGAAAAAATCAAACGTTCATTTAAATTTTCAAAAAGTTTAAAAGGTTTCGCAAGCACTTTCATTGATTCAATAGAAAATGTTTCTTTCGGGAATTGACACTTTTGTCCTTTATCTAACATACTCTCGGTAATATTAATGTCAATAATTACAGTTTTTGGTTTGTTCTCTTTTACATATTCAGTGTATACACCTCGGAGTTGTTTTTTTATAACTTTTTCTATATCTGCAGAACTGTATTTTTCGTACTTTGCAACAGTTTCTCTGCCTATAACTTTTCCTGCATATTTTTCCCTATATTCTGCAGGGTGCATCCCAAACCAAATTTGGAAATGCTTTATATAGTACCTTATGGCCGAAAATCCGCATTCTTCTGCAATCATTCCTATTTTTTTGTTTGTTCCAAGCAATAATTTTTCAGATTCTTCCACACGAATAAAGCTAAGCAATTCCTGAAAACTCATGCCTGTTGCTTGCTTTATTAAATGCGACAGATAAAATATGCTAAGATGTTCTCTCTTTGCAATATCACTTAACGGTAATCTTTCTGTGTAGTTTTCATACATATAGTCGGTGATTCTGCGAAGACGTTCTGCAAGTATTTTGTTTCCTTTTCTCTCTGATTCATTTATAAGCTTGCCGTCTTCCATAGCAAAATATTGGAAATCCGAAATAAGTCCCGCAATAAGATTATGTGTATTTTCAATTACGTTTTGTTCAAAATTTTTCCCTTTTCGCAAGATTTCCATTGCTATTCTTGCAAGAATTTGTCTTAAAATATCGAGGTTTTCGTCTTGTGCTCCATCTGTGTCAGTGACAAAAAAACAATTGCGAAAATCATCATAATAGTCGGCAAAATACGAAATATCAAGATGAAGCAGCATCACCATATTGTCTTCACCTGTGCTTTCAAAACTATGCAACTCTGCATCGTTTAATATAAATATATCGTCTTGTTTTAATGAGTGTGTATAATATCCATTTTTTAGCGTAATTGACCCCGAAAGAACATATACTACTTCAATATCGGCATGAAAATGAATCGGATACTCTTTTATATTTGCAACAAGAATATTTACAGGAAGTCCTTCCTTATAAGAAATCTTTTCTTTTAGCATATTTGTCACCATTGCTACTATCGTAGCCACAAATTATTAATCAGTTTTTCACCACAGTATTATGTCAACCTGTGTTCGTGAGATATCAAACAACTTTCAACAAGTCATAAGTCGTTAGATTAAGTAGGGTTAAATGACTTTTCCACATATTTTTTGAAATTGTATACAATTTTATTCACATAATGCTGTGGATAATTATTTTTTTGATTTTCGTTTAAATTTCAACGTTTATTTGATTTGCTTTTATCTGTAAAAGTGTTGTTATCCACAACAAAAATGCGGTTTATTTTATCCCTTTAGTTTTTGTTAGCGTTGTCATTTTTTGCCGTTTTTATACTATTAATCTTTGCAAATTAAGTCAAGATTTCTGCAAAAAACCCTGACTTAATCACTCAAATTTAATATTATCTAGTGCATAATTATGCCATGTGCATTCATCGAAGATGAAACCCGCACGGCAAACTTAATTATGCCATGTCTTTTAAATCCGGGCTGATGATGAGTTCACACTCTGTTGCCGCTTTAACTTCATCGACGGTAAAGTCAGGATGTTTTTCTGTCAAAACAATTCCTTTGTCGGTAACTTCCATAACTCCCATTTCTGTAATTATGAAATTTACGACACCAACTGCTGTGTATGGCAACGTACACGCTTTAAGAATTTTGTGTGCACCTTTTTGCGTATGTTGCATGGCAACAATAACTTTTTTTGCACCTACAACAAGATCCATAGCTCCGCCCATTCCCGGAACCATTTTTCCCGGCACAATCCAATTGGAAAGGTTGCCTTTTTCATCTACTTCAAGTGCGCCTAAAATTGTGGCGTCTACGTGCCCACCCCGTATAATTCCAAAGGATGTAGCGCTGTCAAAGAACATTGCGCCTGTTTTTACAGTTACATATTGTGCACCTGCATTAACGATGTCAACATTTTCATTTCCGGCTCCCGGCGCAGGACCCATTCCCATTATTCCGTTTTCGGATTGTAAAATTATTTCAACTCCCTCAGGAAGAAAGTTTGCCACCATTGTAGGAAGTCCTATTCCAAGATTAACGACATCGCCGTCTTTTAATTCTTTTGCAACTCTTTTTGCAATTATTTCTTTTATATCTGCCACGGCTTCTCACCTCCGACTATTGCGTCTACAAATATTCCCGACGTAATTATATGGTTAGGATCTATTTCTCCGGTCTCTACAACTTCACATGCACCGACAATTACATAATCGGCTGCAGTTGCCATTATCGGATTAAAGTTCCTTGTGGTGCCATTGTAAGTCGTGTTACCAAATTTATCTGTCACGCTTCCTCTGAGTAATGCAACGTCAGCTTTAAGAGGTTTTTCAAGAAGATAGTCTCTGCCGTCTACATTTATGACTTCTTTTCCCTCGGCAACTATTGTGCCCACACCGGTCGGTGTGAGAAATCCGCCAATTCCGGCTCCTCCTGCACGCACTCTTTCTGCTAAAGTTCCTTGCGGAACAAGAATACACTCAAGCTTGTCAGCTTCAACATCAGTATTCATTCTTTGCGCCACTTCCGGATTAAGTCCAACATGTGAAGCAATCAAAGTTTTAATTTGTCCGTTTGTAAGCAACTTACCCACGCCTCTTCCAGGGACTCCTGCATCATTGCAGATTATTGTAAGGTTTTTGACGCCTCTTTTCACAAGCGCATCAATGAGAATTTCAGGCGTTCCACATGCCATAAATCCTCCTACCATTACTGTAGCACCATCTTTGATGCTTGCCACGGCTTCGTCCGCTGTTTTCAGTTTACTTTTCAAGATATTATTCTCTCCTTTCTTATTGCTCTTATTGCAAATTTCTTTTTACAATTTCTGTCAAAACAAATGATGCCACATGTTCTGCGAAATTACCCGGGCCAAAACCTGCATCATAACCCAGTTCCTGAGCAAGCTCGTGCGAAATTCTCGGACCACCACAAATTAAAATGATTTTGTCTCTGAGTCTTTCTGCCTCTAATAATTCTACCATATTTGTGAGGTTTTGTATATGAACATCTTTTTGTGTTACAGTTTGCGATACCAAAATCGCATCGGCTTTAGTTTCAATGGCTTTTGCAATCAGCGTTTCATTTGGGACTTGGCTGCCCATGTTTATTGCTTCTACACCCTTGAATCTTTCAAGACCGTAATGCCCCTGAAATCCCTTCATATTCATTATCGCATCAATTCCGACAGTATGTGCATCCGTTCCTGTGCTTGCACCCACAATTACGACGTCTCTTTTGATATTTGCAACAATATACTTTTCGCAGGCTTCTCTATCCATAACATCTACATCAACTTTTGGAACTTTAATATTTAAATAGTCAACGGTATGCTTA
>JGI20163J15578_10000870_pt1 | contig 12578 bp, 15 predicted proteins | sample TergutCu122P1_FD_15578 | JGI IMG/M metagenome (IMG submission 15578)
TTGATGGTTATTGCTTAAGAAAAAATCATTTTGGACAGCGTTTCCATGAACAAGACACGTTATACTGAATGCAGTCTGAAGTCTGTTCGTTGTAGTGATAAATCCCTGTGTACAACACTAATACCAGTCAAATGTTAATAGAGTACTCTTTTGAGATATATTTTATCCGTTAGTTGAACACCGTTTTCAAACATGGGTTTATCATAGTGTTCAACGAAATAGTTTTCAACACGGTGTGAAAAGACAAAGCCGCTATTTTTATAAAAAAGAGTTATTACAGGACAATCGCCTGTACCGACATACATTGTACGTCCTACCCTTTGTAATAATGGCAAACATAATTTATCAAATATCGGCCATATCCTTTCTTTCAATACTTTTCATACGTAGCTATATTCTGTATCTCAAAAACATCGCCGCCTTCATCAGTCACAACGCACACACTTTTTAAGTCGCTATCATATAAAGCAAAAAGAGTTCCTCTATCTAAATATTTGTCAATCATAGATTCTTGCTCATCAGCTAATAAAAGTAAATCCAAATAGTTTTTCTTGTTAGCTTCAATAATTTTAACCTTCATGTCACAACCTCAAGGTCACATTTTTTTTAAAATTTATTTTTTCCAAATGAAAAACCATAAAAATCGTAAAGGAACGAATTTGCTAAAAAATAAAAGAATGGATTGATTATTTTTGGTTTAACGGTTTTGTGCCTTACGCTTTTTTGCTTAAGGTGATCTCCATCGTGGAAACCATTCTAGATTTGTTCTCGCCTTCTCTTGGTGGCATCTCTGCTGTACCGATGGCAATTTTGCTCACTTTGAGGTCTTTTACAAAACGGTTTCTTGCAATTTCAGCTACGTCAACAGCTGTAGTGATTGCTTGACCTCGTGCTTTCAAAGTGATTTCTTTAAGGTTGCCTGTTGAGAGGCTTGTTATGATGGCTAGAACATAGCTCATTGGTGGTTTATTTCCGACGAAGATTACGTCTGCATTTTCAGTCATATTGTTTTACTCCTTATATGTTGCTTGTGTAACGCTACTGCTTTGCGTACTGATGCGTGGCAGAACATTACCGCTTTAATAATTCATTAACTTCCTTATAAGTTCACTGAAAATTATCCAGTCTGAATCGGAATTTTTGTGTTAAAAACAAGGTATGAAAGGGTGTTTTAGAAAAGATTTTATTACATCCAATCAGTAATTTGCAATGAACAGTAATTAAAATCGAAGGATACAAGTTGTTAACTAAACTTAAAAAAAGAATTCAAGAAATGTTGGGTGCTGAAGCAAAAATTGCGCATAAATTAGGGCTTACGCCAAATAAAATTAGTATTATTGGTTTTATTTTGTCTTTAGCTTCCGCAGTTGCATATGCTGTAGTGCCAGTGCAGTTTGAGAGTTGGGGATTGATATTTCCTGTTGGTGACTATACGACTTCATTTGCTACATTTGCGTCAATACCAGTGCAGTCAATTTTTCTAGTTTTTGCAGTGGTGTTTATGTTAGCATCAGGTTTTTGTGATACAATGGATGGTATAGTAGCTCGGACATTTAATCAAGCATCTGCTTTTGGCGCGTTTTTTGATTCTGTGCTTGATAGGTATGCGGATGTGGCGATTTATGCGGGGATAATTATTGGAGGTTTATGTAATCCCATTTGGGGTCTTGTGGCGTTGGCTGGTTCGGTGCTTGTAAGTTATACGCGTGCGCGGGCAGAGGGTATTGGGGTGAAAATGGAGTCAATAGGGTTTGCGGAGCGTGCGGAGCGTATGTTGGTTTTATGTGTTTTTACAATTGGCGCAGTGTTTTATTTGCCGGTTTTAAATTTTGGTATGATGTTTTTGGCGGTGATTACAAGTTTTACTGTGGTGCAGAGAGTGTATTATGTGTTTAAGGTTTTGAAAAAATAGAAAGTGTAAAAATTTAGGTTCTTCTTTTATATCCTTTTGAGTGGCGTTCGCTTTCAGCGCGTACTTTTACGATGCCTCGGTGTACTGCGCAGGAGATGCAGTAGTATTTTGTGTCAACCCAAGAGGCTAAGAATGTGCCTTTTTGTCTAAGTTCTTTTGCTAATTGTGGTTCAACAAATGAGACCCGACGTGTTGAACGTTTTGCTTTGTCACGCGGCACCATGGCCCCACAGTTTACGCATTGAACAAGACTGCTACTTCCTTTACTTCCTTTTGCTCTTCCTCTGCTTTTTCGTTTAACGGGCATATTTTTGACCTCTATTTTTTAATTCAATATTAAGTTAACTGTCTTATATATCTGCTCGTATTTTTAGCAGAGAAGCAAGGTTTGCCTTTTGATTTATCTTGGGAATAATGTTGCCTTTTGTGGATGTCATTAAAGTTGTTACTCCTGGGCCATGTCCAGCAGTTACACAATTAGTATGAACTATCACGCCTATAGAGATTGCACCTTGTCGATATATTCTGCCAAATGAGTGATCTGCATCCAGTATTGCAACAAGGTCGCCAAGTCGCAGGTCTTCAAGTCCAAACTGTTTAACTATAGAGTCATCAAACAGTTGGATGTCATAGTCACCGCTATTAACCTGATTAGCACCTAAACCTGAACCCATTATACATGCGGGGATAATATGTGTGACAGGAATTTCAAGTTTATCGCCGTTAACCTGCGGGTTTATTGCGTCAAGTAAACAAGGATCCATGTTTACTAATTTTATTTCAGGAAAATCAAGCAATTTTAAACCTGTGCCATAAGTTTTTATTTGTATACGATCACCAATCAAAAGTTTATCTAGAACTTCAGGTTTAAAATCAATTAACACATGATCTATGCCTCCGTGTTTACCTGTTACTGTGCCTATTGCGCCTTTAGCGTCTCCACTAACAATAACTGCTTGATTTCCAACACATGAAAAAAGGTTATAAGCAGTATTTGCTGCACTACCAGAACGGGCATCATTTTCCTTATTAACAGAGCTAACGCATGGCTCCACATGGTCCCCTTCCCAGCCGCATGCGAGATCACCTACGCGAAGATTATAGACTATTCCACCTACGCCAGGCAGTATACAAGGTGTTCCTGTAGCGGAAATATTGTAAACATTTTTTGTTGTAGGGCTTGCCACTTCACCTATAACAGAGGTTTTAACAAGTTTTTCACGATTTGTTCGCAACATCAAAGACAACTTTCCAGTCATTAAAAGTATAAGACGGATATAAACGTGCAGAACATCTCAACGATTTTAACACGCTTCGTGTAGATAACTCTTAAATTACTCCCTTCTTATTTTGAACATATAAAACAAGTTACCTCATTTACAGAGTGGTGTACAATGTCAGAATTTGGATTAAGAGCAAAAATGCTAGTCAAAGATGTAATGAGCAGCCCTGTAATAACTGCTCATGAAGCAGAAGCAACTAACAATATCGCCATTACTATGAGTAAAGAAAATTTAGGAGCCGTAATCATTACAAATGAAGAGAAAAAACCTATAGGAATCATTACTGAACGCGATCTTGTAGTTAGAGTTCTTGCGAAAAACAACAAACCAGACCAAGTTAAAGCTAAAGAAATCATGACTACCCCGCTTATAACCATTGATCCAGATGCCGCTATAAATGATGCTGCAAGAAAAATGAGCCGTTTAAACATAAGACGTTTAGGTGTTATCTACAAGGGCAATATGATTGGCATAGTTTCAGACAAAGACCTGCTTAGTGTTATGCCAGAACTTATTGAAATAATACAAGAACGCACTCGCATTGAGGAGTCAAACATTACAGAAGAGTTTGAAGGAACTACACAATCAGGTTATTGTGACCAATGTGAAGTTTACTCTGAAGACATCAAAGAATACAACGGCCAAAACATCTGTGATGAATGTCGCATAGAGCTTGAACAAGCAAAATAACAATTTTCAAGCCAAATCTGAACCTAATCCTTATTTATTTTCTTACTTACACTTACTAAGAGTGGTTCTCTTGATTGCTGATTTGGTCTTAAATAACGCTAAAGCTTACATAAAAGGCGAAATTCTTGAATGTAGTATAGCTATTGAAGAAAGCAAATTTTTCAAAATTGGTAAATATCCACAAATGCCCGAGGCTGATCAGAAAATTGACCTGCACGGTATGTTGGTTTTACCGGGCTTAATAGATGAACATGTTCACCTTAGAGATGAAGAAAAAGCATACAAAGAAGATTTCATCTCAGGCACATCAGCCGCTGCAGCAGGAGGCTTTACCACAGTGTTAGATATGCCAAATAATCAACCTGTAACTAACAGTGTTGAAGCGTTAAGGAATCGTTTAGACATAGCAAAAAGACGAACAGTAGTCAATATAGGGTTGTATTCAGAGTTCCCTAAAAATTTAGGAGAACTATCACAAATCAGCCGTGAAGGCGCTGTTGGTTTTAAGTTGTTTATGGGTAATCAAATTGGCGGTTTAAATATTGATGATGATAAAGCTTTGGAGTCGGGATTTAGTGCCGCCAGCGAGGCAGGTGTGGTTGTTGCTATTCATGCTGAGGATAAGGCTCAGATTATGTGTAAGGAGCAGCAATTTAAAAAAGCCAAGCGTAATGGTGTTAAAGATTATCTTTTTGCTCACGCAGAGCAGGTAGAGGTGCAGGCTATAGAGAGAGTTTTTAGAGTAAGTGAGGGTTCAAATGTACATTTGCATTTTTGTCATATTACTAGTAATCAAGGGTTAGAAGCTATTAAAGAGGCAAAAAAGAGTGTTAGAAGGGTTACCTGTGAAGTTACGCCTAATCATTTATTATTAACGTCGGCTGATGTGACCCGGTTGGGTGTGATGGCAATTATAGCGCCACCGTTGCGGGATAAGTTGCATCAGGAAGCTTTGTTAAAAGGTGTTAACCATGGAGATATTGATACGTTTGGTTCAGATCATGCGCCGCATTCCTTTGAGGAGAAAACTGTAGATAATGTCTGGGATGTTAAATGTGGTACGCCTGGACTGGAAACTACTTTGCCGCTTATGTTAACGTTGGTTAAGAAAAATGTTCTAACTATTCAGCGTCTAGTTGAAATGTTTGCAGAAACCCCGGCAAAAATTTACGGTTTAACCAATAAAGGTAGACTTGAAAAGGGTAAAGATGCGGATTTAACAGTTATAGACTATAAACGGCCATGGGTAATTGATGCTTCAAAATTTAAATCTAAAGCGAAATTTTCACTCTATAACAATTGGGAAGTAATTGGTAAACCTGTCAAAACTTTTGTAAACGGCATCTTAATCATGGATGAAAATGAAATTGTCACCAAACCCGGTAGTGGGAGAGTCATACAGAAAAAAGAGTTCTAAAAGCTGTTCAGACCACATTTAAATAAAAGACCCTGCTAACAATTCTTCTTTAGCTATGCAGGGTGTAGCACAATTTTTATATAATTTACAATTTAGTGTGTTAAATTAGTAGTTAAAAAGGTTGATAATTGGCTATGAATCCTGCATTTGTTACCATTGTCTTAGCGGTATGTTCAATTGTGGCAATTATTTGTGTAGCAGTATTGTTGAGTCGTGGTAAGCAGCTCAAATGTCCAAGTTGTAATTATGTATTCAATGCTCCAGTGATGGATGAAAAACTGATAGGTTATGGTTGGAATTTTCCGTACACTGGAAAGGTAAAATGTCCCAAATGTGGCAACAAACGTTCACGACGCAGCTACAACAAAGTAGAAAAACTAATCAAAAAAGCGTAATAGTCCGTGATACAGAGCTTAAACAAGAATCAACATTTCATAGGGAGTGCACTCTTCAGTCTTTTTATAGATTAGAGAATTAGTCTGATTCAGGTTATAGTAAATATGTTTAACACTTATTAAATTAGAGCGTGATGAATTTACAAAGAAAAAAGAAAACACGAACAAGGCTAATTAAAGCATTATGAAAAATTATTTTCATAAAAATGAAAGTGAGTTGAAATTTATAGTAGCCATTTGAGTGGTATGTCTTGGAATGTTCCGTCAGGCAATGTGCGTCTTATGGTTATTGGTAGAATTGCTATATCCATCTCTTTTAGTGCAATGCCAATTGGGTTAGAAACTGCTTCGTCAGCATCAACAAGTATTGGTGCGCCCATGCTGATTTGTAAAGCTCGTGCGCCAACAATTCTAGCTTTCTCAAATCGTGTTACTTTTGGTGGTCCTACATCTATTTTATTGTTAGTCATTTTTTTTAAAATCCTCCCATACCGGGATATCCTCCGCCCATTCCGCCAGGCATTCCGCCAGGTGGTGTTGGAGGCATTTTACTTTTTTCTGAGGCGATAACATCGTCAATTTTTAGTATCAATGTGGCTGCTTCATATGCTGATTTGATTATTTGGCGTTTAACTGCTACAGGTTCATATACGTTTACGTTAGTCATATCTTTGATTTTGCCGCTGTTAACATCTATACCGGCCCATGTTTCACCTTTTTCATGTCTAGTTCGTAATTCAGCCAATATGTTAATTACGTCTAAGCCAGCATTTTCGGATAATGTTACTGCAATAGCCTCTAAGGCTTCAGCAAATGCTAATATAGCAAGTTGTTCTCTGCCAGGGGTTTTTTGGGCGTATTTTTTGAGGCTGTTTGCCATTTCCATCTCAGATGCGCTTCCGCCTGCAACAAGTTTGGGTTCTTGAATGAGGTCGCGTACAACGCAGAGTGCATCGTGTATTGAGCGTTCGGCTTCATTATTTAAGCGTTCAATACCACCTCGTATGAGAATTGTAACTGCTTTAGGGTTTTTGCATCCTTCGATGAAGGTCATTTTATCATCGCCAATTTTGCGTTCTTCAACTAAGGAGGCATAGCCTAAATCTTTAGAAGATATATCGTCTAGGTTTGAAATTATTTTTCCACCTATGGCGCGTGTTAGTTTTTCCATGTCAGATTTTTTTGCACGTCTAATTGCGGATATGTTTTTTTTGGCGAGGAAATGTTGTGCCATGTCGTCTATTCCTTTTTGGCATACAACAACATTTGCGCCTGTGTTGGCAATTTTTTCAACCATATTGCGGAGCATGTCTTCTTCTTGTTTGAGGAATGCAGAAATTTGGTTTGGATCTTCTATGTTGATTTTTGAGTCCATTTCGGGTTTGTCATTTTCTAAAGAGGCATCAATAAGTGCTATTTTTGCGTTTTCAATGTGTTTGGGCATGCCAGAGTGAACTATTTCTTTGTCAATTATTATACCATTAACAAGTTTTGTGTCCCCAAGTGATTCGCCGGTTTTCTTTTCTACTTTGACATCGTCAACGTCTGCTTTGTAAGTGCCGTCTTTTTGTTTTTCTGCAACTTCAAGCATTGCTTTAACAACTATATCGCTGAGGTATTCTTTATGTTCAGCAACGAGTTTACCTGCTAATGATGTGATAGCAGTTTTTTTGAGGAATCCTTTAGATTTTGAGAGGTCAAAGGGCAAAGCGATTTTGTCAAGAACTTCTAGAACTTTTTCGGATGCTTTTCTGTAGCCATCAACTATAATTGTTGGGTGAATGTTTTTATCAAGAAGTTCTTCAGCGCGTCCTAAAAGTTCGCCTGCAAGAATAACCGCTGTTGTAGTTCCATCACCTGTTTCATTATCTTGAGTTTTAGCGACTTCTACAAGCATTTTTGCTGCTGGATGCTGAATGTCCATCTCGTCAAGGATGGTACGTCCATCGCTTGTAATGATTACATCTCCAAAGTTATCTACAAGCAGTTTATCCATACCTTTTGGGCCAAAAGCGCTTTTCACACTTTCTGCAACAACTTTGGCTGCAGTGATATTGTTGTGTTGTGCTTCTCTTCCGCGTGAGCGGTTTGCGCCTTCTTTTAATACGAGTACTGGTACGCCGCCAGCTTGTGTTTGTGGTGATGACAAATTTAGTGAACCTTCCTTTAGTGCGAACAACAAGCGCCCTTATTAATATAAATTTTTCTAGCAATATCAAACTGTTCTATTTAGAGTGTTAATGTCTTTGTTGTTAGTTTTTGTGGGTTTTGTGTTTGAGAGGTTATGTTTTGGGGTTTTTTGTTTTTGTGTTTAGTATATTGAGATTTTTGCGACTCCGGAGATTTTTAGGATTTCTGGTACGAGTTCGCCTGGGATTTTGCGTTCTACTATTATGGTAAGTTTTGGTTCGGGTGCTAGTTCGGGGTCGTCTACTATTGCTTGTCGGATGCTTAGGTTTGCGTTGTTTAGTATTGTTGTTGTGTTGGCTATTATACCGGGGTTTTTTGCGTTGGTTACTGTTAGTTCTATTACTCCTAGGTTTAGGTGTCTGGCTATTTCTTTTAGTGAGTGTCCTGCTGGTCGGATTTCTTCGAAGATTAGTTTTAGTTTTTGGTTTTTGTTTATGTTGTTTAGTGTTTCGTTTACTGTGCGTCTGTCTACTCCTGCGGCGCGGGCTATTCGTATGGGGGGGATTTCGATTTTGTTGAGGTATATTTTGTTGTTCTTTGTGTTTAGGCCGTTTTCGATTAGGGTGCGTGCTACTTTTAGTCTTTCAGGGTGGTTGTTGAAGTGTTTTTTTATCATGTTCCACATGTTGTGTCTTGTGTATGTTTTTGTGTGTTTAAGTATAAAAGTGTTGAATTGTGTTTTGGTTTCTCACTTGTTTCATGTACATTTATGTACGTGAATGTACTGATATGTTTAAATAAAACTTTGGAATAAATAAAGTAAACAGGAAAGAAAAAGCATGATTTCCCGAAAAATCCTACTAAAAGAAGAAGACATACCAAAACAATGGTACAATATAGTACCAGACCTTCCACACCCACTTCCACCATTCATAGACCCTGCAACAAAAGAACCAGGTGTCGGTATAGTTCCACAAATTTTTCCCAAAGAAATCATAAACCAAGAAGTTAGCCAAGAACGCTGGATAAACATACCAGAAGAAGTCCGCGAAATCTACCGCATCTGGAGACCCACACCACTCTTCAGAGCCACAGGACTTGAAAAAGCACTAAAAACCCCAGCAAAAATCTACTACAAATACGAAGGAGCAAGCCCCTCAGGCAGCCACAAAACAAACAGCGCCGTACCACAAGCATACTACAACATGAAAGAAGGCATAGAACGCGTAACCACAGAAACCGGCGCAGGCCAATGGGGTTCAGCAGTTGCATTCTCAACATCCATATTTGGAATACAAGCAACCGTCTACATGGTAAAAGCTAGCTACGAACAAAAACCATACCGCAAAATGCTAATGAACGCCTACGGCGCAGAAGTCTTCGCAAGCCCCAGCAAACAAACAAACGCAGGAAGAAAAATTCTCCAAGACGACCCTGACAACCGCGGCACATTAGGCACAGCAATCAGCGAAGCCGTCGAAGACGCCTTAGAGAGCGGCAAAACAGGCAAAAAAGCCAACTATACCATAGGAAGCGTCTTCAACCACGTATGCTTACACCAAACAGTCGAAGGTTTAGAAGCAAAGAAACAACTAGAAATGGTTGACGAATACCCAGACGCTGTCTACGGCTGCATAGGTGGAGGAAGTAGTTTCTCAGGGTTAATGTGGCCATTTTACTATGATCGTGTTACAAAGAAAGCACCTAAAGAAACAAAAATAGTCGCAGTAGAACCTACAGCTTGTCCAAAAGTTACAAGGGGTGAATACACTTATGACCATGGAGACACAACAAAACTAACGCCGCTTGTTCCCATGTATACATTAGGGCATGATTTTATGCCAGCACCAATTCACGCAGGGGGACTACGTTATCACGGCATTGCACCAACCATAAGTGTTTTAGCACAAGTAAAACAGCTTAGCACATTTGCAGTTAATCAGGTTGAAGCTTTTGATGCCGCCAAAATTTTCATCCGTAGTGAAGGTATAATTCCATCTCCAGAGTCAACTCATGCAATCAAAGCAGTAGTTGATGAAGCACGCAAATGTAAAGAAACCAATGAAGCGAAAACGTTGCTGTTTATATTAACAGGCCATGGACTCTTTGACATGGCGGCTTATGGGGAATATTTTAATGGGAATTTGCAGCCCTATGAGTATCCTACGGAAAAAGTTGCTGAATCTATGAAGAAGCTGCAAACGCTTTATCCATGGTTAAATGATGTGCGGAAAAAATATATCAATACCACCGAATAATAAAACTCAATTTTTTAATCTTTTTATTTTCCGCTAAGTAGTTGATTTTTATGTTTGAAGCTAAACCAGTAGTATCTGTTAAAACTGTAGGTTTTGTTGTTAATCCAATAGCAGGTATGGGTGGAGCAGCTGGGTTAAAGGGTACAGATGGAAAAATTATTCTTGAGAAAGCTGTCGCGCTTGGCGCAAAACCCATTGCGGCGGTGAGAGCTCAGGTTTTTCTTGAAGAACTTGCACCACTTAAACAGAGTATTTGTTTATTTGTTGGTGCTGGAGATATGGGTGAAACAGAGGTAAAAAAACAAGGTTTTAACTGTACAGTTGTTGGTGAGAGATGTTCACAGACGAGTTCGGAAGATACAAAAAATATAGTGCGGATTATGGTTGAGTCAAAAGTGGATTTGCTTGTTTTTTGTGGTGGTGATGGTACAGCTAGAGATGTTTTAGCAGTTGTTGGAACTAAAATGCCAGTGTTGGGGGTGCCAACAGGTGTTAAAATGCATAGTGCAATTTTTGCCATCAATCCAAAAGCTGCTGCGTGTGTGGTTTTTAATTTTTTAAGAGGCGAGCTACCGGTGCGTGAGGTAGAGGTTATGGATGTAGATGAGCAGGAGTTTCGTGAGGGGCGTTTATCGGCAGAGCTTTATGGTTACATGTTAAGTCCTTATGAACCGCATTTAATTCAGGTAAGCAAATTATCTAGTCCAGTAACTGAAGATGAAGTGCGTAATCAGGCGGCTGTTGCGGTTTATGTTATAGAAAGTATGCAGCCAGAGTTTTTGTATATAATTGGTCCGGGTACTACTATGCGTACTATTAGTGATTTATTAGATCAGGAGAAAACGCTTTTAGGTGTTGATTTGTTTGTTGATAAAAAGTTGGTTCGGAGAGATGTTAATGAGGAGCAGATTCTTCAGGCGTTAAATGAGGGTAGGTTGGCTAAGATTGTTGTGACGTTAATTGGTGGTCAAGGGTTTATTTTTGGCAGAGGTAATCAGCAGATTAGTTCCAGAGTTATAAGGCAAGTTGGTTTGGATAATATTATTGTTGTTGCTACTGAGGGTAAGGTGCAGGGTCTTGGGAGTTTGAAAGTTGATACAGGAGACTCTGTGTTAGATGCATTGTTTAAGTCGCAAAGGTTACAAGTTCTTGTTGATTATAATCGTTGGATAGAGTTATGTGTTGAATAATGGGTTGTTTGTGAAATCCTAAAATATGAAGCGGTCTTTTTATTTTTTGGTGATTTAAGTGATTCCTATTAACATGCCTAAAGTTGGAGAGGAAGAAGCTCAAGCAGTATTAGATGTTGTACGTAAAGGGCCGTTGACTAATGCGTTAGGTTGTGGTCCTAAAGTGTTAGAGTTTGAGAGGAATTATGCCAAGTTTGCAGGTGTAAAACATGCTGTTGCTGTTAATAATGGAACTGTTGCTTTAAATGCTGCACTTTTGGCAGTTGGTGTTAGGCATGGTGATGAAGTGATTGTTCCAAGTTTTACTTTTATTGCTACAGCTGAAGCTGTTGTTTTTGCGGGGGCTAGAGTTGTTTTTGCAGATATTGATTCAGAAACGTATACTCTTTCGCCTGAAGCTGTTGAGCAAGCGGTTACTAGTAGGACTAGGGCGATTATGCCTGTTGATTTGTATGGTTACTCAGCGGATATGAAGGCGTTGCGGGAAATTGTTGAAAAGCATGATTTAGCATTGATTGAAGATGCAGCTCAGGCGCATGGTGCTACTTATCAGGGTAAACCTGTGGGGTGTTTTGCGGATGCGGCATGTTGGAGTTTGTATGCAAGCAAGAATATAACCACAGGTGAGGGGGGTGTGATAACTACTGATGATGATAAACTTGATGATACTCTTCGGTTGATTAGGAATCATGGTGAGAGAGAAAAGTATACTTCAGTTCTTATGGGTAATAATTATCGTATGCCTGAGATGGAAGCGGCTATAGGTATAGTGCAGTTAGGAAAGTTGTCGTCGTTTGTTGCTAAACGGCGTCAAAATGCGCAGCAGCTTACAAAGATACTTCAGCAGTCCAAGCGGTTAAAGTTGCCGTCTGAAACAGAAAGTAATCAGCATAGTTGGTATCTTTATACTGTAAGATTAATAGATGGTACAGAAGAAGAGCGTAATTTAATTCTTAAGGAGTTAAAACAGAAAGAGATAGGTGCTGAAGCATACTATGTAAATCCAGTAAACACTATGGAATTCTATCGCAATAATTATGGAAAATGGGAGTTGCCAGAGACAGAAAAAGCTGCAAAACAAGTATTCAGTTTACCAATTCATCCAAATGTTACAAGTGAACAAATTGATTATATTGGGAGAACTCTTTTGTCGTTGCTTTAGCACATTCCAGTTTAATTTTGTCGCATATTTTTTGTTGTTTAAGTGTTTTTACTGGCATTGGGACAAAACTATTTTGGGTTTGTTCGTACTGTAAATATGTTGTGAAGTAGTGTGTTTGAGAAAAGAGCACTTTGTTGTCGG
>JGI20163J15578_10000871_pt1 | contig 12578 bp, 8 predicted proteins | sample TergutCu122P1_FD_15578 | JGI IMG/M metagenome (IMG submission 15578)
AGGTTGTTCATTTATCTTCTAAAAGCACAATGAGGCAAGCTTTAGAAAAAATGGAATATCATAGATACTCGGCTGTCCCATTAATTGATGAGGAAGGTAGATATGTAGGGACTATAACAGAAGGAGACTTACTTTGGAAAATCAAAAATACTCCGGGGCTAAGCTTTGAAAACACAAACAGGATACTTTTGACTGATGTGCCATTACATATTGTCAATAAACCGGGAAGAATTACTGACAGAATAGATAGTTTACTTAGACTTGCTATATCACAAAATTTTGTTCCGGTAATAGATGATCAAGAAGTTTTTATTGGTATTGTTAAACGTAGTGATATTATAGAGTACTGTGCTAATTTATTGGAAAATAGGGAAGAAGGAAAAATTGGCTAAAAAGGGCGTTTACAATGGACAAAGAAAATCAGGAAAATCAAGATAGTCAAGAAAATCAAGAAGATCAGGAAAATCAAAAGAAACAGGGAAATCAGTACTGGAAGGTACCTATAGATGAAAAGATATCAAAACAACTAGACCTTGAGCTGATAGAAGAAATCAATGATTATTATGGAGAAGAGGATGAAGAAGAAGAGGAAATTCCTGATTCTTGGGTGGTTAAGTTAATAGGTTTTGTGACAGTAGTTGTTTTTATATTGCTAATTTTGGCAACCGGATTTAGAGCTTTTAATATGCCGCCACTTGAATTTTTGACTCACTCAAGGGAGTTGGCAATGAATCCTGAAATCAGGGAACTAAGAGAATCAGTAGTAGTTGTTAATTCGGTAGGTAGCCAAGGTACAGGCTTTAATATAGACCCAACGGGTTTAATTATAACTAACTATCATGTTATTAGTGGTGCCAGAATAGTTTCTGTAAATTTCATTAGTGGTGATTTATACCATATTAGGGATATTGAGAGTTTTCCTGAGTTAGATATAGCCTTGTTAAGATTTGAAGGTAGTGATATTCCTACAGTTGAGCTTGAAACTGAAAGAGTTCCACAGTTTGGAGATGAAGTTTTGATTATAGGCAATCCCATGGGTTTTGCTAGAATTATCAAAGAAGGCCGAATAGTTGGAACCACCAGATTAAGTGGGTGGGATAGTGAGGTTTTGATGATTGAAGGGGATATTCACCAAGGAAGTAGCGGCAGTCCGGTTTTTAACGATGAAGGAAAAGTAATTGCTGTGATATTTGCTACGTTAAGAGCTGACGTGGAAGGTGTTAGGACAGTAGGATTGGCAGTTCCCATTAAGGAATTTTTGGAAAAGTTGCATGTTCCATAAGAGTAGTATAAGTAAAAAAGGCCTTTCCGGGATATATTTCACCGGGAAGACCTTTTTTGTATGCTGAGTTTATTCCATTCTTTCATCGTTATTAATTACAATTTGACCTTCAAATGCATAAGCATTGTTCATGCCTGCTACAATTCTAAAGAACTGTAAAGGTACGTAAGTGGTAGTGCCTCTAACTAATTCAGGAGCAAAGGGTAGTTCTAGAGCAGTGTTTTGGTTATAGTATGTGGTTTCACCTATTCTTAAGGTAATATCACCATCCAACATTACTTTTCGCTCTGCTGCACTCCATTCCCATGTTATCTCAAATCCCAGAGCCTCAGCTATGACTCTTAAAGGAACCATGACACCGCCTGCTTCATTAGTAAAACCATTACCTGTTATTCTTTGACCTTCAACGATAATATACCAAGAGGATACATCAATTGTCATTAAGTCATCTACTGATACTGCCGGTAGGTATTCTTCTTCATCTAAAGTTGCTATTGGATGCACAGCAATTTCATACATTACCACAATTTTATTAGGGGTAGTTATAGCCGGCATGCTTCTGGTGGAAACATCATAGAATACAATAAGTTTTCTATTGGCAAGCTCACCTTCAAAAGCCTGACCACCTTGAGTAACTATTGTGGTATCATCGGTAATATTTAGTATTAATGTTTGATCTTGACTCAAGAGATTTTCGTCAAAACGATCTACATTGATAATTGTATTTTCGTCTAAATCAACAGCAACAATACTTACGTTGTATTGCGGTGGGTAAATCATTGGAGCTGGGGCATTAGCTCTGAAATAACCGATTATCTCTGCACCTACGGCAATTTCATTGTCATTAATAAAGAAAGCATCTTCTGATATAATTAAGTTTGCTATTTGCCCATCTGCATTTTCTACTGTTACACGTAAGTTATTTCCTCTCACATCTTCAAAGTTTGCTACTTCTTTTACAGTGCCTGTAAAGCTACTGAAATAGCTATGGGGTACTACATCAACGTTATAATAGGGATCACCCAGATAATTATTGTCCGGCCCTTCTGTTTGGCTTGCCAGTACTGCATAAGCCGAAAATGGTAAGAGTGCTACCACAGCAGCTACTGCGATAAATTTCTTTAATTTCATAGTTATTCCTCCTCGTTATTTTAATATTTTTAAAGCTTTATATTTGTATTTTTTTGCATTTTATTAGACTCAGCTGGTAAAAATAAGTTCCCATTTAAGCAAAGATGTTATTTTTTATTAAATCCATCATGTTTTTGTCCCAAACTAGTAAAAAACCTATTAACTATATATATAACATAATAAGGTAAAAGAAACAATAAATATATTCAGAAAAAACTATCGAAAAAAATAAAAGAATGGAAGCATAAGTTATGCAATGAAATTTATGTTAATTTAACACAATTATTTACTGAAATTCAAATTATCTTACTTAGCTATTTATTTTTCTCTCCTGATGAAGTATAATAAATAATTGTAAAAATATAATTAATAGGGGGATGACATGAGACTAGCTAAGCCTATGAGATTTGTAGTTTTTGTATTAGTGGTACTTATTGTTTTGGCTGCCATTGCTGTGTTTAGTCTTGCTTCAGTTGGCATGATCAATCTAAATATTGGAAATTATCAAATGCCGGCCGGTTATGCATTTGCAAAAGAAATGTGGCAGGAGAAGGGAATGGATGATCCTTTTCAGCGAGAGGTGGATGGATCCAGTGCCAGACCTTATGATGTAATTGTTTGGGGTAGTGATCCGGAAGGTATTGCAGCAGCCCTGGCAGCATCCAGAAATGGTCTTCATACCCTGCTCATTGATCATAGAGATAGGGTTGGAGGATTGTTTACTGTAGGAGAACTTAATTTTATAGATGTGAATTATGATATCAATAGAAACCTTGTTACCAAGGGTATCTTTGAAGAGTTTTATGTACAAGCCGGTGGAATGATTTTTAATATTGAAACCGGGCAAAGAGTTTTTGAGGAAATGTTGGCTGGAGAAGATCTGTTGACTGTTAAACTAGAGTACGATCTTCTACAACCACAAATAGATGAACAACAAACAAGTGTCACATCTATCAAAGTTAGGGATGCAAACGGCAATGAAAGAAATATTTATGGGAGAATATTTATTGATGCTTCCCAAGATGCAGACTTAGCTTATATGGCTGGTGTACCTTTTACATTAGGTTTTGAAGATATTGGACTTCCGGGAGAGTTTCAGGCAACTACTCTAGTGTTTCGTGTTACGGGGGTTAGTTGGCCTCGTGTAATGTGGGAGACTATTGTTGCCGACAGCAGACCCGGTGCAATGGCAACTTTTAATGCTGCTTGGGGTTATGATAACTTTACCAGATACTATGAACCGGAAAATGAAAGAATTAGATTTAGAGGGTTTAATATGGCAAGACAAGGAAATGAAGTGTTACTTAATGGTTTGTTAATATTTGGTGTGGATGCATCTGATCCTCAGTCCAGGGCTGAGGCAAAAGAAATTGCAAAAGCTGAGGCTTATCGATTTATGTATTTTGCCCGAGAAAATTTACCTGGGTTTGGACGAGCAACTATCTCAGGTTTTGCAGAAGAGCTTTATGTTAGACAAACCAGGCATATGCAAGGATTGTATCGATTGACCATTGATGATGTTCTTGAACACCGTGATCATTGGGATAGAATTGGTTTTGGAGGATATCCTGTAGATATCCAGCCTGTAAATCCAAACTTTCCCGGTATTGTAGTTGGGGAACCTGACAAATTTGCAATACCTTTTAGAATGATAGTGCCACCGGATTATACTAATCTTTTAGTTGTAGGTCGTTCTGCAAGTGCTGATTCGTTGCCTCATGGAAGCACCAGAATTGTAGGTATTGGGATGGTGCAAGCACAAGCAGCGGGAGTTGCTTCAGCCTACTATGTTACTACCGGAAGAAACTTCCAAGAAATAGCAACATCTGAGGAAGATATAAAGTTTATTAGAGGTGTATTAGCTGAACAAGGAGCATTTGTATCACCCTCAACAGCCCAAATTCCTGAAGTGGTTAATCATCCCCATTACCCGGCAATGCAAGAGTTGCGAAGGTTAGGTTTGATCGTAGTTGGTCACCATAACAATTATATGATGGAATATCCTATAACTGCCGGAACGTTTTTTAATAAGATGTTTAATGGAACCTTTAGAACTCTAAATCTTGCAGGTCATGAAACCTTTGCTGATGCGTTGAATTTTGTGGTAGCACCGGAAGGCGGGGACGTGAACCCAGGTAATATTAGAAGCTTTTTTGAGGAGTTTAAAAGATTTAACCCACATTTAAATGAACTTTATACGGAAGAAGATTTTAATAGTTTCATGGAAAATCTTCCCACAGGCGACAGGGAAATACCCAGGGGAGAGTTATATGAATATATTGTAGAATACTTTAACATGTTAAGATAAATAGAAAAAGGACAGCTATTGGTTTACGCAACACCTTAAACCGAGATCTGTCCTTTTTTATAAATCTTGCAAGTATGACTGTTTGACTTTTTTTCTTAGTAGAGTATAATAATACCTGGAAAAGATAATTATGGGGGATTAATATGAAATTAATTAAACCTAAAAGGTTTTTAGCTTTTGTAGTAGTAACTGTTATTATTTTAGCTGCTTTATGTATGCTGATTCAGGGAGAGACAAAAGGAACGGCGGCTAACCCTTATGATGTGGTTGTTTGGGGTAGTGATCCGGAAGGTATTGCAGCAGCCCTGGCAGCGTCCAGAAATGGTCTTAATACTGTGCTTATTGACCATAGAGATCGAGTTGGAGGGTTGTTTACTGTAGGAGAGTTGAACTTTATAGACATGAATTATGATGACAATATGAATCTTGTTACTAGGGGTATTTTTGAAGAGTTTTATGAACAGGTTGGCGGGGTGATTTTTGATATTGATGTTGGGCAAAAGGTTTTTGAGAAAATGTTGGCTGCTGAAGACTTATTAACTGTTAAGCTCAACCATCATCTTGTTCGTCCGCAACTAGGTGAGCAGCAAATATCTGTTACATCTATCCAAGTCAAGAATACAGCAGGTAATGAAAGAAGTATTTATGGAAGGGTATTTATTGATGCATCCCAGGATGCAGATCTGGCTTATATGGCAGGTGTACCCTTTACAATGGGTTTTGAAGATATTGGGCTTCCGGGAGAGTTCCAGGCATCTACTTTAGTGTTTCGTGTTGAAGGCGTTAATTGGTCTTGTGTAATGCGGGAGATTAATGAAGTGGATCCAAGGCCTCTCTTTAGAGCAAGTTACACTGCTGCTTGGGGTTATGATAATTTTACCAGATATTATGAACCGGAAAATGAAAGAATCCGCTTTAGAGGTTTTAATATGGCAAGGCAAGGAGACGGTCAGGTATTACTTAATGGTTTATTGATATTTGGTGTAAATGCAGCTGACCCTGAATCAAGAACTGAAGCAAAAGAAATTGCAAAAGCCGAGGCCTATAGGTTTATGTATTTTGCCCGAGAAAACTTGCCGGGGTTTGAAGAGGCTACTATCTCAGGTTTTGCAGATGAGCTTTATATAAGACAAACCAGACATATGCAGGGTTTGTACCGATTGACTATTGATGATGTTCTTGAAAATCGTGATCATTGGGATAGAATTGGTTTTGGAGGGTATCCGGTGGACATCCAGCCTGTAAGTTTGCATTTTCCAGGCATTGTAGTTGGTCAACCTGACAAATATGCAATCCCTTTTAGAATGATAGTTCCGCCGGATTTTACTAATCTTTTAGTGGTGGGTCGTTCTGCAAGTGCTGATTCACTGCCTCATGGAACTACCAGAATTGTAGGTGTTGGTATGGTACAAGCACAGGCAGCAGGAGTTGCGTCAGCCTATTTTATAAATACCGGAAGAAACTTTCAGGAAATAGCAACATCTGAAGAAGATATAGAGATTATCAGAGGTATATTAGCTGAACAAGGAGCATTTGTATCACCATCAACAAGCAGAGCACCTGATGTAGTTAATCATCTTCATTATCCGGCAATGCAGGAGTTAAGAAGATTAGGTCTTATAGTAGTTGGTCACCACAATAACTATATGATGGATTACCCTTTGCCTGTTCAAACTACCTTAAACTTACTTTTTAACGGATCACTAAGAACATTAAATATTGCCGGACAAAAAGACCTTGCAAATCAAATGCAGTTTGTTGTTGCAAGGGAAGAAGGAAATCTAAACCAAAGTAATATAAGAAGAGTTTTTGAAGAGTTTAAAAGGTTTAATCCCCACTTAAATAGTCTCTATACAGAAGCAGATTTTAATAATTTTCTTAATAACCTTCCCAGAGGTAATGGAGAAATATCTAGGGGAGAATTGTACGAATATATTGTAGGATACCTGAATATGTTAAAATAATTAAAAAAGACAAGCCGTAGAAAAAACAGGCTTGTTTTTTATGTTTAATGCGAAATGTTATTATATTAGATTGTAAACAGAGCGAATATAACACCGATTATTCCTATACCGGCTAATATAAACACAGGAATGTTTGGCATCTCGCCATCTTTTTCCATTGCTTTACCAAATACGAAGAATACAAAGGGATGGACTAAAAAGGGCATTGCAAAGATAAATGGTAGCAGGTCAGCTACTTCAGCTCCAAACATTCCACCTTGGGTTGCTGCAAACAAACCAAAGTGAGAAAGAGAAGAAGTTGCAGCTACAGCAGTATAGTTAAGGGACATACCAAAAATAGTTAAAATGACAAAACTGCCGAACATTGCAGTAAGTTGCCATCCAAGAGCAAACTGCATTAAGCCCTTAATTTCTTTACTGTCTTCACCATCAGCGACCCTAAGGGTTTTTAGAGATAATACTGTTAAAATAGCACCGATTGCCAGTACAGCCAGGGCGGGAATCATCGTTAATTCCCCTCTATCGGCACTAATTGCCAGTACTGAGAATACAAAGATATGAGCAGCAAAAGGTAGATTAATCATAATAGGAGTTCTGTTTGCCGCTATTTTACCAAGGTCTCCTGCAGTACATGCACCTGTTAAACCTGCGTGAGATAAGCCTCCTGCCAGACCTGGTGCTAAGTTACGTACATTAGATGTTTTTGCAAAAAGCATCAGCAGGGAGATGCCGCCAAACATCCATACCAGCTGCCCAAAAAAGCCAAAAGCTAAAACTGAATTCATGCCACTAATACTAAAGACCTCAGCAATTCTAGAACCACCAATCATAAAGTTTCCTGCCAATACGATAGGTAGACCTGCAAATAATAGGGATCTGATAGTTGGACCAAAGCTCCACTTGTAGAATATTGCTCCTAAGCTGGCTGTAATTAGCATAGCAAAAAATATTTGAGGTAATGCGATAATAGGTCTGATCCAAGTGGCAATGTAAAAGGTTATAATTAGAACACTAACAATGATGAAGGTTTCAAGAATACCTTTTCTTACAAAAAGTTTTTTATTTTGAATTGTAGCCTTATAGTCCACGAGAATTATGGAAGCAGCCAAGCCTATATAAGCCAAAATAGAATAGTATCTACTTAAACCACTGACATCAATACCCACAATTAATCTAAATAAGGCTTCCACACCTAACATCAGAAAAAATGCATGAATAATGTAAATAAATTGTGTTCTGCTTGTACCTAAAGTAGCTTCTTCCTGTGAAGGAACTATTAAGTTATCAGGCTCAAATTTTAATTTAGCAAATACTTTTCTTAACTCTTGCCCACCAACAAAAAAGGATGCTATTAGTGCAATAATTGTAGCTCTGCTCAGGAGCTCTATAATCTGAAATTCAGGCAATCCCGGTGATGCAACATCACTGGCAACTAATATATAACCCATAGCCAGACCAAAAACAACCACTAGCAAGATAGGTGAATACCTGGTACCAGTAACAACAGTTCTTGAAATAAGTAACAAAGGAACTAATAAGAAAAGTGACAGCCAAAACTGATTTAAAATTTGCAACTTTGAAATCTGGACTAGGATATCTTCCATTTTATCCTCCTGTGCTTTATAGGCATGTAGTTGATAAAAGCTTGCAATTAAAAACTTGTTCTTAATTACAGGTTAATATTGTATTATGCTCAGAAGAAGTAATATCAAGACTATTATATCATTAATATTATTAATGGAGTATATAAAATTTACAAATAGTAAATCATTGGAGCGTTTTGAAAGTTTGCTTAATAAATTAGTATAGTCATAGCTACAACAATAATTGTTAATATTAACTGCAAAGGAAAGAGCAGCTTATTTATTCCAAGATAATTTGTTTTAAAATATTCATTAGATACTATTAAGCATAAATGAACAGGGGATACTGTATATCCAAGCATCATTCCGGTAAAAATCAAGGAGAGGTATGCTGCATTATCTCCTAGTAAAGGTAAAAATATAGGATAAAGAATTGCTGCACCTACAATAGGGTGACCTGAAACAAAACCAACTACAATTGAGCTTATTAATACTATTAACAATAAGGACATATTTGAATTGGTAATAAACTGGGCCATTATGGGGATTGACCCGGAATCTTTTATAAATTCTCCAAATAACATGATAATATAAACCGAAAGACCCAGCTTCCAATTTATACCTTTAGAGAGCATAGGTTTAATATCCGAAGTAGTTAATATCCTATCTCCTGTGTAATCAAGAATAATGGTAAGAACAATGGCTATTACTAAAGCTAATATAAAGTTAACTCCAAATATTAGAGCAAGAATAATAGCTATCATAAAAGGAAATCCGCTAATGAAGATATTTTTTAAAGATGTTGCAAAGGAATCCTTTATATGTTCTTCTTTTGAATTACTTGAAACGTCGGTTTCAGTGATTGCGTTAGGGCAAAGGCGTTTTAAAATTAGGTGCCCTATTATCAGTGTAACTAACACCGGAATAAGGTGAAATTTCATAATAGGTATAAAACCTAATGTACTTAAATCTGCCACTACTATCAGCATAGGTGCCAAAGGGTTAAAAAATAAGAGAATATGTCTGTAAAAAGTATTTACTGCTGATTTATGACCATTAGGCATATTGATTCTATTGCCAAGTTGGTCAACAAAAGGTGCTGACATGATTGCACCACCGGGGACAGCAAGAAGTCCGACTAAAGCAGGGATTGCTGCAATAAGCATATGGATATTTTTTAGCAGAGTAACTAATGATTTTAACAGCTTGTCAAGTAATAATGTTTTATACATAACTGAACTAAATAATGTGATTAGTAAAACTATTATCGTAATAGAAATAGTACCAGGGTTGAGGGTTGCATTTATAAAAGTGGATATTATTGAGTTTATAGACATTGACGAAAAGATTATAATAATTAAAATTCCCAATAGTAAAGCATAGATAACCTCATTCCATTTGGAAGTAACTAAGATGATGGCTACAAGAGCTAAAATTAAACCTAATAGTTCCAAATCAAAACCTTCTTTCTCTGTGTTTTATACCAGTCCACTACAAAAAGCATGTTTTTAAGTGGGAGATAGTATTTTCATTGATGTAGTTTAATAATTATATCATAATTTCGGCTATTTTATGATTAATATCTAGCTATTAAGGCATAATTAAATTAAAATAGAGCAGTAAATAAATTTTGGCTGTGATTAGCAGCAATGGAGGTAACTATGACATTTTCTCAAGAAACACTTTTATCAGCAAAAATTCACTTGGCTCAATGGGTGGAAATGAACAAAAAAACCACTTTACAAGGTGAAGTGGCTGCTTATATACCGGCATTAACCAAAGCAAAAAGTGATGATTTGGGTGTGGCTGTAGTTAGCACAAAAGGAGTAGAATTAAGAGCCGGTCAATGGCATGTTCCTTTCACCTTGCAAAGCATCTCAAAAATATTAAGCTTATTAGTGCTTCTTATGGAAGAGAGATTTGAATATATATTATCAAAAGTTGATATGGAACCTACCGGTGACCCCTTTAATTCCATAATCAGATTAGAAACAGAAAAGTTTGGCAGACCTTTTAACCCTTTTATTAATGCAGGTGCTATTACGGTTTGTTCTATGATTAAAGGTAAAAATGTAGAAGAAAGATTAGATAAAATAAAGGATCTGATATATAAATGCACGGGAAGATGGCCGGATATTAACTCTGAAGTATTGGTATCGGAATGGGAGACTGCTGACCGTAACAGATCTCTGGCTTACTTTCTAAAAGGCTTGGGTTTTTTGGAGAATGATCTGGAGCAAACCTTGGAATTGTATTTTAAACAATGTTCTATAGAAATAGATAGCTTGGAGTTGGCATGGATAGGGGCAATGCTTGCTAATAATGGTCGCCATCCGGTTAAAAATACGAAAATAGTACCTGCCGAAGCTGCCAGGATAATTAAATCTTTAATGTTTACATGTGGAATGTATGATACATCCGGAAAATTTGCAGTTTCTGTAGGCATACCATCAAAAAGTGGTGTTAGTGGAGGGATATTGTCAACATATTCAGCAAATAAAGCCAACTGGTTTAAAGAAGGATGTGGAATAGGCGTTTATGGTCCGGCACTTGACCCATATGGAAACAGCATAGCGGGAAGTCAGCTTCTCAAAACGATTTCCAAGGAATGGAGAATGCATGCTTTTTAATTAAAAAACTCCTTAAATATGAAAAATGTTCGAAAAATGTTCAAACATGAATCAACTAAAATGCTTGACAGGACAAAGGGTTGTTGTATAAAATAAAGTTAGTTTAATAAGAGAACGTTGGTCAGACTTGTTTTTCAAGAGCATATTTAGTGCTTTTGAAAAAATAAATTGGGCTTTATGCAGCAGGTATACCTGTGGGACCTTTCCCGCAGGTATTTTATTTTTGCCTATATACTTTCGGTATATGGTGCGGTCTCTTTGTACTGAGAGGTATAATAAAGGGAGGAGATTGTATGAAAACGTCTAATTTAAAAGAAGTTGATAAACAAGGTTTTGATAGGCATAAGTATGGAGAAAAAGTTTGTATTCAGATGACGTTACTTAATATCGTATTATCTACTGCAAAACTCATAGCCGGTATATTTGGGAATAGTATGGCTTTAATAGCAGATGCATTCCATTCTTTAACGGATGCTATTACCACAGTAGGTGTTATCATATGTTTACGTATCTCTAAAAGACCACCGGATAAGGAACATCCTTATGGACATGGAAAAATAGAATCCATAGCTGCAAAAATGATTGCTTTGGTTTTAATTGGTTTGGGGATAGCAATGCTTATTGCTGCAGTGAGAACTATCATGACAGGTAATTTATTGATACCTGCAGGAATAACAATTTGGGTTGTTATCGTGTCTATTATAGCTAAAGAATTTTCTTATTGGTATACTTTAAATGCTGCTAAGAAAATAAACAGTACCGTTTTAGCAGCTGATGCTTGGCATCATAGAACAGACGCTTTAAGCTCAATAGCCGTATTATTTGGTATAATAGGAGCACGGATGGGTTTTCCGATTTTAGATCCTATTATGGCAGGTCTTGTTTCACTATTTATTATGTGGGCAGGGTATAAGCTATTAAGAGAATCAGTGGACGAACTTATGGATACATTGCCCGATAATGATATTCCCAAAGGTATTGAAGAATTATGTTCTGAAATACCGGGAGTTAGGGGTGTTAGAAATATTAAGGTCAGAAAATACGGATCTTTCCTAGTAATTGACTGTGTTATAGTAGTTGATCCATTGATAACAGTAGAAGAAGGACATCAACTAGCTAGTCTTTCAAAAAAGAAAATTATGGAAAATGATGATAATATTAGAGAAGTATTTATCCATGTCAGCCCTAATGAGAAGCGGCATCAAGGAGAAATTGAAAATAAGTAATGTGAGGTAAAAAACTATGGAGTTAATAATAATTGCTGTATTAGTGGTCCTTGTTTTGTTACTTGTTTACTTTATTGTAAAAAAGGGAAATGAAGATACCAGAGCATTGGATCTGATTGTTAAAAATCACTTAGAAGGTTTTCGCAATGAAATTAACGAGTCAATGCTTTCTTCCAAAAAAGAAATGACGGATGCACGTTCAGATCTAAATAGACAAGCTACAGATACTTTGAAATTTTTGGTACAAATGCAATCTACTATGGAAAGAGTTATTTACCAGCAAGAAGAGGCTAATAGACTGGGGCAATCTTTAAAAGATGTTTTAACAATGCCAAAACTAAGGGGAAATTATGGAGAGATAGTACTTGAGGATCTGTTGGAAAAAATGCTTCCGTTGGGTATGTGGCAGCGACAGTATACAATATCTACCGGGTATGTGGTAGATGCCATAATC
>JGI20163J15578_10000873_pt1 | contig 12570 bp, 9 predicted proteins | sample TergutCu122P1_FD_15578 | JGI IMG/M metagenome (IMG submission 15578)
GTTGATGATTGCAGGAGGGAGCGTTATTTTTCCCATGAGGAAATGTCTATTTTAAATAGTGTTGGTTTTATGATGATTTCTGCCTTGGAGCAAACCCGAATGATTTCTGATATTAAATACAGAGATTCTCTGTATGACTTAGTCAATAGAGTGGCTAGTTTATTAGAGTATTCAGAAGGAATGAACTTTGAGTTGTGCTTATATCAAAGTTTAGAGCTCATGGCGGGGGCGTTGAATGTTGAAAGAGCAAATATATGGGTTTACAATGAGCAAGAGAACAAACTTTTCTGTGCTGCCAACTATCAATCTTCCAATGAGATCAAGCCCATTCACATTGGTTATGAAGGCTCTGTTATTGTTCGAGACACGTTAATGGCCAATATTATCATGAATGTAAGGGTAAAGGATTTAAGTAAGAAAGAGTACGATTATTTTACTAATTTAAGTGTAAAATCTTTTCTCATTTTACCCATCTTTATTAATGGAGAGTTTTGGGGGGGACTTGCCTTTGCAGACTGCAAAGACGATGGTCTATTCTCAAATGATGAAATTATCATTTTACGCTCTGCAGGTTACTCCATTGCCAACGCTCTGCAACGGAATAAGTTTCTTGAGAATATTAAAGAAACTTCTGCCCGCTTAGAGATTGCTCTCAACGAAGCAAGAACTGCCAATAACATCAAAACGGATTTCCTAGCCAATATGAGCCATGAAATGCGCACCCCCCTGAATGCGGTTATTGGTCTTTCAGAACTGATACTGAATAATGATCAGCTTCCTGAAGCAGAAAAAGCCAATATAGAAAAAATCTATTCTTCAGGGAATCACTTACTACGATTAATCAATGATATTCTTGACATCTCAAAGATAGAGGCGGGTAAGTTAGAGCTTTACCTAGATAAATACGATTTGGCAAGCCTATTAAACGACATCATTAACATCAATGTTGTTCAAATCAGAAAAAAATCCATTGATTTCAAACTTCATCTTGACGAAAATCTTCCCCTTAATCTTTATGGAGATGATCTTCGAGTAAAGCAAATCTTAAATAACTTACTCTCCAATGCTTTTAAATATTCAAATGGAGGCCTTGTAGAGCTGTCTGTAACAGGAGAAATCGATTCAACTGATTCCAATTATCTCTGGCTTAATATCCGTGTAAAAGATGATGGGGTGGGAATCAAAGAAGAAGAGTTAGACAAGCTCTTTGATAACTATGCTCGTCTTGGTTATTCCAGCAGTCGCAGGCAAGAAGGAACTGGGCTGGGCCTTTCCATCACTAAACAGCTTACTGAAGAGATGGAAGGTACCATAGAAGTTGAAAGCGTCTTTGGACAGGGTTCTGTTTTTAAAGTAAGAATTCGACAACAAATAGATGGTGACCAAGTATTGGGCAAGGAAGTTGTGGAAAATCTACAAAACTTTAAGTATACTGATGTGAAACGAAGAAATGTTGCTGGTTTTGTACGCTCCCCTATGCCTTATGGCAAAGTTCTAGTAGTTGATGATAACCTTACTAACCTCTATGTATTCAAAAACATCCTGGCGCCCTACCAAATAACAGTACACTGTGTTCATAGCGGTCTTAAAGCCATTGAGGTAATCCAAGAAGAAAAAGTAATCTACGACGTTATATTTATGGATCATATGATGCCTGATATGGATGGCATCGAAACCACGCAATATATTCGCAAACAATTAGGAACACCATACGCAAAAAACATACCCATTATTGCCTGTACAGCCAATGCCATTGTGGGAAGTCAAAACATGTTCCTTGATAATGGGTTCCAAGGCTTCTTATCAAAACCCATTGATATTTTTGCCTTGGACCACATTCTAAAGCAATGGGTGCAAAATAAGAGCTTTGAACATCATAGGGATAGTTCTACAGACGGTCAACTTCAACCCCTTTCAAAGGATAACTCCAAACAAAATGACATCCCTCCGTTAAAAGACGGCTCTAATCTAAAAGACGATTTCCCCGAAGAAATGAATACTTTTACTGAATTCGCCTTTGACGCTCCAGTGGAATCAAGTGCTAGAATTGATATTCCAGGCTTAAATACAGAGGTCTCTTTAGAACTTTTTAATAATAATCTTGATGATTACATTAAGTTCATCACCTTTTTTGCGGATAACACCTTGACAAAATTAGAAAACCTGAAAACCGTTACAAAAGATTCTCTTCACAATTATGCTGTGACTGTTCACGGCATTAAAGGTTCCTGTGCCTGGATTGGAGCAGATAACATAGGAAAAATGGCTGAAAAATTAGAGAAATCCGCAATGGCTGGCGATTTGGAAGTTATCCTTGCGGAAAATCCCATTTTTATCCAAGATATGATGACCTTAATCGGAAATATTTATGAATTTTGTGAAAGTCGAATTTAATTCATTTCGTATTTTTGCAACCATAAATTGTAGAAAATGACATTGTATTTTATTATATATGTACATTTTAGAACAGAAAAATTAGTTACTCGTGATATTGCTTTCACCTCTTCTCTCCTTTATACTCATTCATAGGTGTTAATTTATAGAAAGAAAATAAGGAGATTATTAATTATGGCTAGTTTATCACTAAAAGATATTCAAAAGATTTACCCCAATGGTTTTCAAGCAGTAAAAGACTTTACCCTGGAGATTCACGATAGAGAATTCATTATTTTCGTAGGACCTTCTGGTTGTGGAAAGTCTACCACCCTTCGTATGATTGCTGGATTAGAAGACATTTCTTCTGGTACATTAGAAATTGACGGCAAAGTAATGAATGATGTAGAACCCAAAGACCGAGACATTGCTATGGTTTTCCAAAACTACGCTCTTTATCCACATATGACCGTATATGACAATATGGCATTTGGTCTTAAACTTAGAAAAGTTCCTAAGGCTGAGATTAAAGAAAAAGTTACCGCCGCTGCAAAGATTCTTGACTTAGATAAACTATTAGATAGAAAACCAAAAGCGCTCTCTGGTGGTCAAAGACAACGTGTGGCCATGGGTCGTGCCATTGTTCGTCACCCGAAAGTATTCCTTATGGACGAGCCTCTTTCAAACCTAGATGCTAAACTTAGAGTTCAAATGCGTATTGAGATTTCTAAGTTACATCAAAACCTGAGCGCCACTATGATTTACGTTACCCATGACCAAACAGAGGCCATGACTTTGGGAACACGAATCGTAGTTATGAAAGATGGAGTTATCCAACAGGTTGATACACCTACTAATCTTTATAACACTCCACAAAACTTATTTGTTGCTGGTTTTATCGGTTCACCTCAGATGAACTTCCTAGATGCCGTAGTTGGCGTTCGTGGTGATGATGTAACCTTAACCGTTGGAGAACAGGTGCTAAAAGTTCCTGCATCGAAGAAACAAAGCTTAATTGACGGAGGTTACGGCGGCAAAACGGTAGTCCTTGGAATTCGTCCAGAAAACATTCATGACGAAGAAACGTTCATCTCCTCTAACCCAGATAGCGTAATCTATTCCAACATCAAGGTATACGAGTTGCTTGGAGCAGAAGTCTACTTATACTTTGACGTGGAAGGAACCCAAATGACCGCAAGAGTTAACCCGCGTACAACATTAAGAACTGGTGATGATGCTACTTTCGCATTAGATATGGAAAAAATCCACGTATTCGATAAGGAAACAGAGTTGACGATTACCAACTAATCCCTTAAAATAGAATAGAAGTATACACTGTGGCTGTCTCACAATAATACTTTGTGGGGCGGTCACTTTTTAAGGAGATGTGCAGAGCACTTAACGAGGTTCTTACGAGTTTAGTGCGAGCCAGTTCTTTGAGCTTAGCGAGGTTTTGTCGAGCTTAGAGAAAAGAACATCATTAAGCCTAGTGAATCGAACTTCCTTAAAGAAAGAATTGACATGGATAAAAAAAAGTTAGACAAATCCTTACGAGAACTTAAAAATCTAACTGGCATAACTTTAGAGGCAAAAGTTGAGACACAAGATGAGCTGGAACATACCTACAATCAACTTCAGTCTCTCCTTTTGGCATACAAAGAAAAGCATAATCCAGTGGACTTTCTCCTCTCTTTAATTCGATCTGATGCATCGATAAATGGTGTTTCTGAGCCTGCCAAGAAACTGCACATTAATCCCCATTTAACTCGCTTCATGCTCTTAATCGATTTCAAGTCCCCCGTGACCAAGCCAACTCTTGAAGTTTTAGAAAATCTTGTTGACTCCAGCCCAAAGCCTTACATCCTCCCTGTGGACAAACATCAGCTGGTTCTTCTTAAACCTGTTGAAGAAGCTGAAACAAAAGAGGATTTCCTTGACATTTGCAACATGATTGTAGATACTTTAAGTATGGAAGCATTAGTATCCGTTCATATTTCTTTTAGTGACACTTTCAATGACCTAGCTAACCTTGGGGAAATTTACAGAGAAAATGCTTTGGCCTTAAAGGTTGGTAAGCTTTTTCACTCTGAGAAACGGGTTTATCCCAACGACAAATTAGGAGTGGGAAGGCTGATTGGTGATATTCCTATGGAAACATGTAAAAAGTTCATTACAGAAATCTTTGGAAGTTGTTCCATAGAACTCCTAGATGGAGAAACCAGCAATATGGTGAATGCTTTTATGAAAAACAACCTGAATATTGCTGAAACTGCAAGACAACTTCATATGCATAGAAATACTCTTATCTTTCGTTTGGAGAAGATTGAGGCTGCAACAGGACTTGATCTTCGAAAGGTTGAAGACACTCTAACTTTCCAGATTGCCACCATGGTGATCAATTATATTAACTCTTTACCATAGTCACCATAAGCATACTACTCTCCACTTAATCTATTCCCTTTTGGGGTAGAAAAGATGTTGTAAAACAAATACACAATTTATTGAAGAAAGGGTCTCAAATTATGAACGATTCAATGTACGAACATATCGTCCCCAGAAAATCTGGTCCCATTGACCTAATTAAAAAGTTTTCAGTTGTACTCCTTTTAGTGATTATATTTTTTATTACTTTCGTTTCGATTGGGCCATTTGCTATTGTCCTTGTATTAATTTTAGGCTTTTTAGCAAATATGTTTGTCTTTACCCGTTTTAATGTGGAGTATGAATATGCCTTATTAAACCACGACATGGATATTGATGCGATCTACAGCAAACAAAAAAGAAAAAGATTATTATCCTTTGATTTCCAAAAAGCTGAGATTATCGCTCCCAGTAATTCTCCAAGATTGAATGCTATTAACGTGGAGAAAGTTTATGATTTTTCTTCTAAGGATCCTGAAGTAAGAACATTTTCGATTATTATTCCACTGGATCAAAAGCGCACTCGCATTATTATTGAGCCAGACCAAGGAATGATTAACCACATGAGACCTTGGATGGGAAGTAAATTTTATTTCGACTAATCGAGTAGGAGGCGGCTTTTAGCCTCTCTACTTGCTGTGGGAGGGGCGTTTTGCCTGTACGAGAGCGGATTCACTCCTGCATCAGCACGTTTAGGCAGATAAACTCGTCACGCCCCTCTGCACATCTAAAAAAGAGCTGCTGCCTGTTAGATATTTTTCATCTAACAAACAGCAGCTTTCCACATTTTATTGATTCATGTTATTGTTTTTCAACGTATTCTTTAATACTGGAGGCATTAGCTAATTTCTCTACACCATCTTCATGAATTACCACCAAAGTTGGTGCTTGCATTACCCCATACTCCCTTGCCAATTTAACATTCTCTCCTGCATCTACCCTTTCATAAGAAATATTCCCACTCTCCAATGAATCAATGGCTACAACACAGTTGGGACATGTTTTTGTTGTAAACAAAATAGTTCTGTTTCTTACCTTCTTATCCTCTCTATCTGAAACCTGATATACTTTACGGTCGATAAACTCTTGAGCTTTCCCGTCATTCCAATTCTTAACGGGTCGATAGTACCCTGTAATCCTACTGTACACCTCTGTTTCTTCGCTGCATGTGGGGCAGATGAACTCCTCTCCCTTTACATAACCATGATTCTTACAAATAGAATAAGTAGGTGACATGGTATAATAGGGCAATTTGTAATTATTGGCAATGGTTCTTACAATCCTTGCTGCCGCTTTCCAATCTGTTAACTTCTCTCCTAAGAAAGTATGAAATACTGTACCTGAGGTATACAAGGTCTGAAGCTCATCTTGAATGTCTAAAGCTTCAAAAACATCTTCAGTAAAGCTTACTGGCAGGTGAGAGCTATTGGTATAATAGGGATTACCACCCTCTTCATTGGCGGTAATAATATCTTCGAATCTAGCCACATCATGTTTTGCCAAACGATAGCTGGTAGACTCTGCGGGTGTCGCCTCTAAATTATACAAATCCCCATACAGCTCTTGGTAATCGGATAATCTCTCCCGCATATGATTCAAGACTTTCTTCGTGAACCCTTGAGCCTTTTCATTGATCATGCCTTCCTTGATCCACTTTGCATTTAGCGTGGCCTCATTCATTCCCACTAAGCCAATGGTAGAGAAATGGTTCTCAAAAGAGCCTAAATATCTCTTAGTGTAAGGATACAACCCCTCCTCTAGAAGTTTAGAGATAACTTGACGCTTGGTATGCAAGGAACGAGCAGATACATCCATCATTCGGTTTAAACGATTGAAGAACTCCTCTTCATTCTTAGAAAGGTAAGCAATACGTGGCATATTAATAGTAACTACCCCTATTGAACCCGTGCTTTCGCCACTTCCGAAAAATCCACCGGATTTCTTGCGAAGTTCCCTAAGGTCAAGGCGCAGACGGCAGCACATACTTCTCACATCACTTGGCTCCATATCACTGTTAATATAATTGGAAAAATAAGGTGTGCCATATTTGGCTGTCATCTCAAACAACAAACGGTTATTCTCATTATCTGACCAATCAAATTCATTGGTAATGGAATAGGTAGGTATTGGATACTGGAATCCTCGCCCCTGAGCATCCCCTTCAATCATGGTTTCAATAAATGCTCGATTGATCATATCCATTTCATGTTGACAATCTGCATAAGTAAAGTCTTGTTCTTTCCCCCCTACCAAAGCTTTCATATTGGCTAAGTCGCTGGGTACTGTCCAGTCAAGAGTGATGTTAGAAAATGGTGCTTGAGTTCCCCATCTTGAAGGGATGTTAACTCCATAAATAAAAGATTCAATGCATTTCTTCACTTCACGATAAGTTAAATTATCCGCCTTTGCAAATGGAGCCAAATAGGTGTCAAATGAAGAAAAAGCCTGAGCACCAGCCCATTCATTCTGCATGATGCCTAAAAAGTTCACCATCTGGTTACAAAGAACGCTTAAGTGCTTTGCTGGAGCAGAAGTAATTCTCCCAGCCACACCCCCTAAACCTTCTTGAATCAATTGACGCAGGGACCACCCTGCACAATAACCTGTTAACATGGACAGGTCATGAATATGAATATCAGCACCCTTGTGGGCGTTGTTAATCTCGTCGTCATATATTTCTGATAACCAATAATTAGCAGTAATTGCTCCTGAATTACTTAAAATCAACCCTCCTACTGAATAAGTAACCGTTGAATTTTCCTTCACACGCCAATCTGTAACCTTCACATAATCGTCTACAATGTCCTTATAATCAAGCATGGTGGTTTGAAGATTACGAATTTTTTCTCTTTGTCTACGATAAATAATGTAGCTTTTCGCCACATCTGCATAACCTGCTTCAATCAATATGGACTCAACGCTATCTTGAATATCCTCTACAGATATTAAATTGTCTTCAATCTTTGGCTCGTAATGAGCAGTAACTTTAAGTGCCAACAAATCAATAATGTCTTGATTGTAATGACGCTCATTCGCTTCAAAGGCAGATTTAATTGCTTCGCCTATTTTACTCAGCTTAAATTCATTGATTTTGCCATCACGTTTTAGAACTTGATACATAGTAGAACACTCCTTTTCATTTTTATAGGTGCAAATATCATTCTACCTCTAACAAAGTTCATTGTCAATAAAAAAAACAACATATTGTGTTTGTTAATAAAACTTTTACAATATGTTGATTTTCTGCTGTTTTCAAGGATTCTGTTTTCATACATAAATCTTAAAACTTATCTACATTAGTCTCTTTGCAATTCTTCTTTATTCATTATGCACAACCCTATCTTCCTGTATAAACTGTTAGGTTAGTTACAATTGCTATAATCATGCCACTACACAAAAAAGGCCCAAGTGGAAACTCCTCTTTCCTTCCTTTTCCTTTTATGAGTAACCCGATTCCATATATCGCCCCGCAAGTTGCGCCAATAAAGAAACTAAGTATTGTTAGCTCTAAACCTAAATATAAACCACTTACTGCCATTAACTTAATATCACCACCACCAATAGCACCTGGTTTGATTAAAGCAATGACCAACAAAGGCAAGCTGATACAAATGAACCCCAGGAGTCTATTCCCTAAAGTAAGATGATCTAAAAAGACCATTGCCATTACACCAATAATCCCTATAATCACCACAAATCTATTGGGAATTTCCATTGTTTTAATATCCACAACAGCAATTACTATCAGCATTATTAAAAATGTAATCATTAAAAAGTAATCCATCTAATCCCTCTTTTTCCCGATTTAGAATGCCGTTTATCAGGACACAATCCCCTTCGTATGCCATACTAATATCGATCCCATCCACTACAATCGTATCAGGAGCTAAATCCACTCCATGATACCCTCCTTCAACTCCTCGAGCTTGCATCCCGTTTTCTACAAACGCAAAAACTGCTGTCACAGCTAATACTGCAACAATCCCTATTAATATAATAGCAACCACACGATCTTTCATCCTAATCACTCCCTTTCATTAACATACAACTTTTCTTCACATTCAATGTAATCCATTCAGAGATTTCATAACATTGCCTCATCATTCTTCAGACAGTGAAACGCTGTACTTTTGCTCTCGACTGATGATGGTCTATTGCTCAATTAGTGTAAGTACTAAATCACTGTCTACAACAGCAATATACCTAACAGTTTTTTCAGGGGCAATATCCTCTTCCCATGGTCTGTGATAGTCAAAAACAATCTCTGTTTCCCCTTCAGCCACACCTTTAAAAGTAAAGGTATAGGTTCCTCCTACTCCAACAACATCATCATCTAACTGAGCACCAATGTAGTCATCTGCTACATCCCTTACTATATCTGGATTAGCAATTCTATAACCCCATACATAACCCGTTGTGGGGTTTCCTTCTAACTTCACAGTGGCTTGATTGGCTGCTATTATACCTGTAGAGCAACCGACTAGTGAAACAGTCAAATACAATAATCCTACAACAGTAAACCATCTTTTCATATCGCACCTCCGTGAATTTATCATTCTTTTAAAAGTTACATGTTATACATAATAAGCTCCCATTAGCAGGTCTTCTTTTCGAAAAACAAAGTATCGTCTGCCAATTACTTATATTATACCACTATATTCAGATAGGTCAACGCCACTTCCTCTGTTTCCCGACTACTTCCCCCATAATATTAGAATTCTTTTATATGTTTTAGAGAACTTTTCTATATTGTATTCGCTTAACTCCTCATTATTCATAACAAAAGCTGTCCCATCGGACAGCTTCTCTTTAACTCAAATCCCTAATCTTCGCCTTTGGCACGTATGCTTTAACAATCTCCAAAGCCTGCTTCATAATCTCATCAGAGTAAGGTCGCAGTTTATCTCCAATTAAATCTCCTGAATCATTAAATTTTTGTAAATAATATTTTTCAGCCCCTATTAACCATTTCCCAATATTTTCTATGTCTTCTCTCTTGTGAAACTCTCTTACTAAGGTGGTCCTAAACTCATAGGGGACCGCATCTGTCTTTAGATAATCCACTACGGCCATCACCTGAGATAGTAACTTTTCATTAAGGAGAACTTCTCCAGCAGAACCAATGATGTCTATATTCTCTTGCTGATTACTAGTTATGCTCTCAAATCCCGAAGTCATAGCATATTTTTCAGGAGCATTTTTTATATCCATTGCCACATAGTCAACTAAAGATTGCTCAACTAGAGTTTTCAGTTTCTCCAGATTACTTCCATTGGTGTCTAACTTCACCAAATATCCAAGTTCCTTTACTTCTTTAATAAAGTCTTCCAGACCTAGTTGCAACAGGGGTTCCCCTCCTGAGATACATACCCCTTGGAGTACATTCTTTCTTTTTTTTAGATAATCTATGACCTTGGCAACAGGAATCTGGTTCTCTTTGTTGATGTGAGTAACCAAAGAAGCATTGTGACAGAAAGGGCAACGAAAATTACAGCCAGCTGTAAAAACAGTGGCTGCCATTAGCTCAGGGTAATCAATTAATGTGACTTTTTGCAATCCATGAATCTGCATATTCTTACCTAATTCTTATTTCTTTCCTATTCTACCATTATCCTATACTGCTTTTCTATATTTTCTTTCCATACTGCTCTTCTTATGCTCTTCTTATGCTACTCTTTCTGTACTTAATTCAGTATCACCTAGATAATACTCTTCTTATACTACTCTTTTTATACTTCTTTTTCATCTTTATCATCGTTTTCATTTTCTTTATCTTCAAAAATCACAAAAACTCTTCTTAATACAATAGAATTTAACCAAGCCACCAAAGAAAAACCAATTCCCAACCAAACCAAAATTCCAAAAACCAGAGTTCGAACATCAAGGAAAGTAATAAATACAGGAGCCACATGAATAATCACCAGTAAAATGGTAAATGGCAACCTGGCAATCGCCAGTAAAAAAGCATTTTTAAAGGTTATTTTTAAAGGGTTTTCATATCTGGCAATTAATGGAAATACATACACACAGCCAAACATAGAAACCATCCCTAAGATAAAAAAGAATACCATAAAAACATTGCTAAGCACCGGCAAATAGTTTGAAAGATAAATGTTCCAATAAATGATTAAGTTAATTGGCAAGATAACTAACCAAGCAATGGTGCTCACCTTAAAATTTTCCTTAAATGCCTGGAAAAAGCCCTTTACAATATATCCTTCTTCATCCTTTACCATTTTTAGCATCACCGTGTACATGGCAGTAGCTGAGGCTCCAATTGTGATAATCGGCAAAGAACAAATCACAAAGATAATGTTTAACATGATAAGATCCAGGAAACGAGCCAAAGCATGAGCCACTGGATTGTCACTTAAATTAAATCTCATATTTTCTCCCATTTCATAATATATTATTTACTTATCCCTTTCATGGTCAACTGAATTCGCTTTTTCCCTAAATCAACAGACATTACCTTCACTTCAACGATATCCCCAACACTAACCGCTTCAAGAGGGTGTTTAATAAAGCGATCGGAGATTTGCGAAATATGCACCAAGCCATCCTGATGAACACCAATGTCTACAAACACACCAAAGTCGATGACATTTCTAACAGTTCCTTTAAGAATCATACCCTCGGTTAGGTCTTTCATCTCTAATACGTCAGTACGAAGAATGGGCTTTGGCATCTCATCTCTAGGGTCTCTGGCAGGTTTTTCCAGCTCCTTAGCAATATCTCGTAGGGTAATTTCTCCTATTCCCAGCTCCTTTGCCAGCCCTTCGTAGTCTGTAATCTTCTTGCTAATCCCTTTCAAATTGCCTGTTAAAATATCCTCAACCTGATATCCTTGAGATTCGATTAACTTCACCGTAGCACCGTAGGATTCTGGGTGAACTCCTGTGTAATCTAAAGGATTGTCTCCCCCTTGAATTCTCATAAATCCAGCACTTTGTTCAAATGCTTTGGGTCCTAATTTACCCACTTTCAGAAGCTCCTTGCGGCTTTTAAAAATGCCGTTATCTTCCCTATATACCACAATATTTTTAGCAATCACTTTGGTAATTCCAGAAATATAAGATAGCAGTGGTGCTGAAGCAGTGTTCAAATCTACCCCTACTTTATTTACACAGCTTTCCACTACCCCTGTTAAGGATTCATCTAACTTCTTTTGGTTCATGTCATGCTGATACTGACCTACTCCAATGGATTTAGGGTCGATTTTCACCAATTCGGCCAAAGGATCTTGTAATCTTCTAGCAATAGAAGCCGCACTACGTTGTCCTACATCTAACTTTGGAAACTCTTCTGTTGCCAGTTTGCTGGCAGAATATACAGAGGCTCCTGCTTCATTTACAATAACATATTGAACTTTTTCTGGTATCTCCTGAAGAAATTCTACAATAAATTGCTCCGATTCTCTTGAAGCAGTCCCATTCCCAACAGAGATTAATGTAACTCCAAATCTAGAGATTAGCTTTTTAAGGACTTCTTTTGCCGTTCTAATCTTTTCAGGGCTAGTGGGTGGAGTCGGAAAGATGACCGTGGTGGCAAGAACTTTCCCTGTTCCATCCACTACAGCCAATTTACATCCTGTTCTAAAAGCAGGGTCCCAGCCGATGACCACTTGGCCTGCAACGGGTGGTTGCATTAACAATTGGTTAAGATTCTTGCCAAACACTGTAATGGCACTGTCTTCCGCTTTTTCTGTAAGTTCATTTCTTACTTCTCTTTCAATGGCCGGAGCAATCAAACGCTTATAAGAATCGTTAATTACAT
>JGI20163J15578_10000875_pt1 | contig 12562 bp, 14 predicted proteins | sample TergutCu122P1_FD_15578 | JGI IMG/M metagenome (IMG submission 15578)
CCACGTGCGCCGAGATCAACGAGTGTCTCGTGTTTGCGGACGGCGAGGACTGTGCCCTCGACTGTTTCTCCCTGTATGAATTGTTTTGTTGCTTCGCTTTCGGACGCTAGTAGATCGTCCATTGTTATGTTGGCTTGTGCCATAGTTAAATTTGATATCCTTCCTGGTTGTATTTCTAAGACGCCCCTAATACAGAAGAGCCGCCCGTAGATTGTTTCCAGTATACTCTATCTCTGTTCGCGTGTCAAAGATTTGGCGAGTTTTACCTCGCGTTGCATGCGACGATTTAGGAAGAAGAGGTAGGTTACGGCGACGAGGCCGAGGATTGACGCGATATGAAAGCCTGTTGCACCAGAGACAGCGAGCTCGTCTGGGATATTGCCAGTTGCGCCACCGGTTGCCCCGCCAGTTGTAGCTTGGTCTGAGTCACCTACTGTTGATTCTTCGGTTTGATTGTCGTCGGATACTGCTGGGCGGTCATTATCGTCGGTGTCGACAATAGTAGCGTCTCCGAGCGGATCGTTTGTGGTTGTGCTGGTGTCTTGGTCGTTATTGAGGGCGAGTTCGTCCCTATTATTGCTTCGAGTAAGAGGTTGAATGACTACGAGCCACACTATGACAAGTACGGCAAGACCCGCCAAAAGTCCAAAAAACCGTAACATTTTCTTGTTTTTGAGCATCTAGTTTCTCCCTTTGTGCTTAACTTGGGAATATTGTACACTAAATCGCGCGCGGATTCAAGTGGTATTCTACATTTTCGAGATAAGCGATAGGGCGATGGCGATGTGGTAGAATGGGAGTATGATTTTAGCGATAGATACGGGAGGCACGAAAACACTGGTCGTGGGGCTGCGGGAGGACGAGAGCGTGATTGATGAGGTGAAGTACCCTACCCCGAGAGATCGGGATGAGTATGTCGAGGTGTTGGCGAGGACGGCGCGGGAGAGATTTGGCACTGAGTCGATAGAGATGGTTGTGGTGGGGACGCCTGGGGTGATCGAGGATGGTGTGATTGTGAGTTACGACAAGATTGATTGGTCGGGATTTGCTGTAGTGGAGCGTTTGCGGGCGGAATTTCCAGGGGCGGAGGTTTATTTGGAGAATGATACGAAGTTGGCGGCGCTGGGCGTGATGGGTGAAGTGGAGGCGAATCGGGTGATGTATTTGACGCTGAGTACGGGGATCGGGGCGGGAATGGTGAGCGATGGGAGATTGATGGAGGATGTGAGGCGGATGGAGATTGGGAAGATTACTCTGATGAAGGACGGGCGGGCGATGTTGTGGGAGCATTTTGCGAGCGGGAGTGCTTTTTATGAAAAGCATGGGCGATTGAGTGCAGAGATTGACGATCCAGAGGTGTGGCGAGAATATGCGGAGGATGTGAGTTTGGGGCTAGTGGCGACGATTGGGGCGTTGCAGCCGGAGGCGATTGTGATCGGAGGGAGTATGGGGAATTGTTTTGAGAAATATGGGGAGTTTTTGCGCGAAGCCGTGAGGCGAGATGTTTTCGAGTGGTGGCGCGATGTGGAGATTGTCGCGGCGCGAAATCCTGATCGAACTGTGATTGATGGATGTTATGAGTATGCAAAGTTGCGACAAGCTGATAAGTAAGCTGCGAGCGGACTTTACTGAGGTGGAGTTCGAGGAGGCGGAAAGGTTTGGGTGGAGATCAAAAGATGGCGTGGTGACGTATGTGGCGGACGGGAATGGCCTCCTGCTACTACATGAGCTGGCGCATGCGCTTTTGGGGCATGAGGACTATACGAGGGACGTGGAGCTGGTGAGAATGGAGGCGGAAGCCTGGGGAAAGGTTCGCGAAGTGCTCGCGCCAAAGTATGGCGTGAACTATGACGAAGAATGGGTCGAGAAGCAATTGGATACGTATCGGGAGTGGATTGATAAGCGGAGTCGATGTCCGAAGTGTGATTATACGGGGTGGCAGATGGATGTGGGAGGGTATCGGTGTCCGTTGTGTCTCGGGGAGTGGGGAGTGGGACCTGATCAGATGAAACAGGTTTATCGCAAGAAAAACAAGCACCCCAGATAATCTGGGGTGCTTATTGGCTCGAAAATGAGCCTAGGTTAGCTTATTTACGCTGTTTTCTTGGTGCGACGCGAAATGCGGCCACCTTTTGCGCCAGCGATGCGAGCTAGCTCGGGGTTTGCAGCGAAACCACCTGTGGTTCCGTTGCGGCCACCTGCTGCGCCGATGCGGGCGTAGAAATCTTTACCGTACTTTGCTTTGTTTGTTGCGGCGGCTTTGATGCCACCTGCTTTTGTTCCTGCCATAGTAGTGTAGGCTCCTTATTTTCTTAAAATTAAACCGAGGCTCTTACCTCGATTTTCACACTCCTCAAGTGTTATGTGCCTATGATAGCACGACGCTCGTGCTTTGTCAATATGTATTAACATATGTTTTATGTTTTGGTAGTGTTTACTTTATGACTGCGGTGATATATACTAGAGGTGATTTGAGCGACATGCGAGATCGCTTAAAGGAAATAGCTCCCATTTTAGGGGGTTATTTTTGTCGCGGAGGCTTTTTGGCTCTGCTATACTCTATTTATATGGCTGTGAAGGATATTTTGAGGAAAACGAGGAGATCGTTTGATGTGGCGGTAGCAGGGTCGAGGGCGCGGACTGCTCGAAGGTCGCTGAAAAGTGTAGATACGGAGGATTATTTTGCTGAGCCGACGCCGCCGTATTATTCTCAGTTCGCTAGTGCGAATTTAGTGTCGGATATATTAGCTAAGAAGATTTTGGCGACGGATGATCCTCGATGGAGGTCGTTTGGGTTTAAGGAAAGCGAGGAGTATGAGTTTTGGTCCTGGCGGCTCTGTGGTTTGATTTGTATGAAGATGGTACTGGATGCTTATGGGGTGGCGAAGGGCGAGACGATTGAATCTCTGACGCGCAAAGGGGTAGCGCTAGGCGGATATAATAAGAGGAAAGATGTCGGGTGGTTCTCTGCTCCGCTTGTGAAGCTGGCGAAGAGTTTTGGGTTGAACGGTAAGGTTTATCGCGTGCTTTCGGTGGAAACTATCGCTGGCGATGTATTGAGTGGTGGTTTTGTAGTTGCGTCGGTAAATCCGAATGTTATCAGGGGTGATAAAGTTAGTGTGCCGGAAGATGAAAGGGGTGGTCATCTGGTGCTGGTTTGGGGTGTTAAGGTTCGTAAGGGCGAGATTGTTGGGTTCTATATCCATAACCCCTCTGGCAGAAAAAAATCCTCTCAGGAGAAAGCTTATGTGCCGATTGAGCAGTTTCATAGTGCCTTTGGGGGGCGTGGGTTTTTGATACGAGCGAAATAGAACAACCCCTGAAGGCAGGGGTTGTTATGTACGAAGAGGCTTCTGGTGGCTATTCTTCTGATTCGTCCCAGAGATGATTCATGAAGAGGATTAGGCGAGCTGGAGAAAGGTCTGGAGAGGGGATCGCGCGGTAGTTATGCGTGGTGTTGGGTGGGATAGAGAACGCTGAGCCTGTGACGTCGAAGATCTCTTCCCTGCTGCCGTTTCGGATTGTGAATTCGACCGTTCCTTCGATCACGAGGTAGTAGTATGCGCTTGCGGAAGTCGCCCAGCCGTGTTCGGCGCCTGACAGGAGTGAAATGTCAACGATAGAGCGATTTTCGTCACGGAATTGGTAATTTAAGGTTGTAGTGTCGTGACCATAGGCGAAGTCGCCGTCTTTGTAGCTCCAAGAGTCTGCGTGGGCTTCGTGGTCCTTAATAATCTTCATGGGTTTGCCTCCTTTCTGGATATTATTATACCCCATTACGAAGCGCTAGAGAGGAGAAGACCCCTCCTAGAAGGGGTCTTTGTGGTTATATTTACCGTGGTGTCCGACTTTATTGCGACAATCGACCAGAAAGATCTGGAATCTTATGTGTCGCGCAGAGCATTGGCTGAGACAGGATAGTTCTCGGATGGTTGGACTGAGTAATTTGGAGAATTCGTGCTTGTCGGTGTTTTTACGGTAGAGAAATATGCGTGCGACCCAGGGTCTTGTGTAAGCTTTCGCTATGAAGAAGCGCTCAATACACCATGCTATCATTCGGCCATCATTACTACCAACATCAAAGGTAACAAAGGCGAATAATAAAAGTGCACAGGCTACAAACATAACCTCGGTCAAAAAGTACACCTCCTTTGATATGGGATGGATTTGGGTATTATAGCACGCCTGGCGGTTCTCGGCGGAAAAGAGAAAAACTCTCCTATTAGGAGAGCTCTTCTATAATTCGGCACCTTGCTAGTTTCCCGCAAAGCAGTATAATCGCCGCTACTGGGCTTGACTTCTGTGTTCGGAATGAGAACAGGTATTTCCCCAGCGCCATGGGCACCGAAAACGCAGTACAGAGACTGTGCTGACATTTCGATGCCGATGAAATTTTAATGATTGACTTGGTGCTTCTACACACCAATTACTAGCTAAGTCTACTTTGTCATCGCGTATTAAGCAAGCATAAAAATGATATTTTCAGCTACCTAATGAGGCAATGACAAAGACATAAAAAGGCGATGAGACTGTTAGTACGCTTCGGCTCCATGAGTTGCCTCACTTCCACCTTGCGCCTATCAACGTGATATTCTTTCACGGTCTTCATAGGGAATTCTAATCTTGGAGTCAGTTTCGCGCTTAATATGCTTTCAGCGCTTATCTAGAACCGAACATAGCTACTCGGCAATGCAGCAGGTGGCCACAACCGATACACCAGAGGTTCGTCCATCTCGGTCCTCTCGTACTAGAGACAGATCTCCTCAAAATTCCTAACGATCATGCCGGATATAAACCGAACTGTCTCACGACGTTCTGAACCCAGCTCGCGTACCACTTTAACCGGCGAACAGCCGGACCCTTGGAAGGTGCTCCCCCTCCAGGATGTGATGAGCCGACATCGAGGTGCCAACCAGCGCCGTCTATGTGAACTATTGGGCGCTATAAGCCTGTTATCCCCAGGGTAACTTTTATCCGTGTGCGCTGTCTTTCCCACGTAAATCGTACAAATGTACTTACAGCGGGTCATTTGCTCCCACTTTCGTGTCTGATCGGATTGTAGTCCTCACAGTCAAGCTGGCTTTTGCGCATACACTATCGCTTCGATTTCCATCCGAAGCTAGCCAACCTTTGAACGCCTCCGCTACTCTTTAGGAGGCAACCGCCCCAGTTAAACTACCCGCCATGCACGGTCCGCTTACCAGATAATGGCAAGCGTAAGATAACTAAATCATTTAGGGTGGTATTTCACCTGTGACTCCACAAATGCTAGCGCATCTGCTTCAAAGTCTTCCACCTATGCTACACAAAACAATTCAATTATCAATGCAAAGTTGTAGTAAAGCTCCATGGGGTCTTCTCGTCCTGGCATGATCAGACGGCATCTTTACCGCCAATGCACGTTCACCGAGGCCTTCGCTGAGACAGTGCCCACATGATTACTCCATTCGTGCGGGTCAGAACTTACCTGACAAGGAATTTCGCTACCTTAGGACGATCATAGTTATCGCCGCCGTTCACCGGGGCTTCAGTTCAAGCCGTAAAGCCATCCCCTTAACCTTCCGGCACCGGGCAGGAGTCAGCCCCTATACATCCTCTTTCGAGTTAGCAGAGACCTGTGTTTTTGATAAACAGTTCCGTGGGCTCTTTAGCTGCGGCCCGCTCATCAAACTGATAATTGGGCGCTAAGTTAAAGAACATCTTATTTGTGTGCTTAGATTATTCTATCTCAACAAAGAAATTTGGTTTACAAATATCGATTGCGCGACGCTTCTGGCGACGCCAACTGATATTAAAAGGATACAAAATCAACCTCATTTCTCCACTGAGGTAACTTAGCAATTAATCTCACTTTGTGAGGTAACTCTCGACGCTCGGAAGAAAAAATAAATTTTTTCTTCACTCACTGTCTCGAATTATCAACTTGATGAGCGGGCAGTCCTTATTCCGAAGTTACGGACGCTTTTTTGCCGAGTTCCTTAGCGAAGGTTCTCTCGTAAGCCTGAGTCTACTCGACTCGAGCACCTGTGTTGGTTTGCGGTACGGTCGACTTAGCCGAACGTTAACCTGCTTTTCTAGCCAGTGCCTTCGCCAAAATCGTCACTCCGAAGAGTAACTTTCACTCACCTCTGGTTCCCCAAAGGCTTGGACGGATGCATACCATGAATCCGCTTCGACTATCTCACCGTGAACAGTTAACAAACTAAATCGGTTCAGGAATATTAACCTGATGTCCATCGCCTACGCTGCTACGCCTCGGCTTAGGACCGACTAACCCTGAGATGATTACCATGGCTCAGGAAACCTTGCTCTTACGGCCGACAGGATTCTCACCTGTCTTAAGGTTACTAATTCCAGCATTCTCACTTCCATACGCTCCACCAGACTTTCCAATCTGACTTCACTGCATATGGAACGCTCCTCTACCACGCTACACAAGGAACAGAGCCTGTAAAATACATTACAAACTTTGTTCCTCGTATAGCATCCATATCTTCGGTAATATACTTAGCCCCGTTACATTTTCCACGCAAGATCTCTTGACTAGTGAGCTGTTACGCACTCTTTAAATGAATGGCTGCTTCTAAGCCAACATCCTAGCTGTTTAAGAAATCTCACCTTGTTTCCCACTTAGTATATATTTAGGGACCTTAGATGATGGTCTGGGCTGTTTCCCTTTTGAGCGACGAGCTTAGCCCCGCCGTTCTGACTGCTATTGTTACACACATGGTATTCGTAGTTTGTTAAGGGTGGGTACGGTTGCCCGCCCCAGTCCTTTACAGAGCTCTACCCCCATGTGCTACTAAAATAACGCTAGCCCTAAAGCTATTTCGAGGAGAACCAGCTATCTCCGAGTTCGATTGGCATTTCACCGCTAACCACAAGTCATCCAAACACTTTACTGCGTGTCCTGGTTCGGTCCTTCACTACCTGTTACAGTAGCTTCAACCTGCTCATGGTTAGGTCACCCGGTTTCGGGTCTAATCCCTAAGACTAATTCGCCCTATTCAGGCTCGCTTTCACTGTGGCTCCATCAAATGATTTAACCTTGCCTTAGAAATTAACTCGCTGGATCGTTCTACAAAAAGCACGCCGTCACGGGACAAGCCCGCTCCGACACCTTGTAGGCACTGAGTTTCAGGATCTATTTCACTCCCCTCCCGGGGTTCTTTTCACCTTTCCATCGCTGTACTAGTTCGCTATCGATCGTATATTATATTTAGCCTTGGCAGGTGGTCCTGCCGGATTCAAACAGGGTTTCTCGTGCCCCGTCCTACTTGTGAAAACACATATAATGCCTAAGATGTTTTCGCATACGCGACTTTCACGCTCTTCGGTCCGCCATTCAAACGGTTCCGCTAACATCTTAAGTTGTATCATTATCTGCTCAGTTAACGCTGTCAGTTTTTATGCCGAACGCTCGAAAATCGATCGCTCAGCATAAAAATTGTGTAAACACGCAACCCCCTATCAATATAGGCCGTTAAGCCACTAAATTGAAAAGGTTTGGGCTGTTCCAATTTCGCTCGCCACTACTTTCGGAATCATTGTTTATTCTCTTTTCCTTGCCCTACTAAGATGATTCAGTTCAGGCAGTTCCCATCTACATTTCCTATGTGTTCAGAAATGAGTAATTCGACATGACTCGAATTAGGTTTCCCCATTCGGACATCTCCGGATCAAAACTTGCTTGCAGTTCCCCGAAGCTTATCGCAGCATTCTACGTCCTTCATCGGTAATATACGTCTAGGCATCCACTACAGTGCCCTTTGTACCTTTTTATGCATTGACTTAGCTAGTAATTGATGCACTAATGCTGCTGCACTAATGATAAATCACTCGCCGTCAATCTATTATAAATTTCTTTACTAAATTGTTAAATTCCTAGCTCTCACCTTAAATTTGAAAGCACATTGATACCGCACAGTACGGATGTGATTTCAAAGCCGATTAAAAAGTTTCTAGCGACTTGCGCTTAGTGTTTATCTATAACACTGGGTATCAGAGGTTGCCTCGCACAACTTGATGAACTAACAGGTATTCTACATCGTCTGTGATTTTTTTGCAATAGGTTTTTTGGAGATTTTTGATTATTCGTTTTTGCAACAACTTTTGAGACAAAAAATCGCCCGAGTGGGCGTATTTATTGAGCTATTGTTGTAAATATTACGGCAATTATTAAAATGGTGGAGCAACAGGGACTCGAACCCTGGACCTCCTGCTTGCAAAGCAGGCGCTCTAGCCAACTGAGCTATTGCCCCGTGGTGGAGTGCGCGAGGCATAACCTAACTCACCCCATATTGATCGGGGTTAAACTTGCGTGATTTGGCGTATTTGTCCTCCACTTGGTGGGCGATGATGGACTTGAACCGCCGACCTCGTCATTATCAGTGACGCGCTCTAACCAGCTGAGCTAATCGCCCACGAACTGGAAAACAAATGTTCACTACCCTGCTTCTGGTCGAAGGCTGATTTCAAGACAGGTAAGTTTAACGTGTAAATTTGTTAATGAGTCGGGGATTTTTTGGTGCGCTGGCAAAAATTGCACAAGCCAAACAAAAGTTCCGATGTTCCACATTTTAGCGTAGATTATTCTGAATGACAAGTGTACAATGAGAATTATGGAATATAGCTTTAGTGGTTTCTGGTTTTTCATAGGGATCATGGTGATCGTGGCGGGCGCGTGCCTGGTGAGGTTTTATAAAGAGGCGGCGGACGGTATCGGGCGGGGCGTGATGGATTATGAGAGGTTTAAGCTCGCAGGAGTGATTGCGTGTGGGGCGGGAATTTTGATCAGCTTGAATATACATATGTTTGTAATTGGGTTTTTAGTGCAACTGATTTTCGGTGGCGTGGGCGGTATAGGTAATTAGGAATCTTGGGGTGGTAGTTGAGCGGCGCCTTTTGGTGACGTGACTGTCATGGGTGTGGCGAGGTGCTGCATGGCTTTAAAGATCTGAGTTTGCATCTGAGCGAGATTTGGGTTTTTGATCTCGACGCCGAAGACCTCTCGATTAATATACGAATAGAGGGCGACTGTGTCGTTATAGATGACAGTTTCGAAATCGATTTTGAGAATTTTAGGGTCGATGTGACGGATATCCCAAAGAGAGATGATTTGTTCGACCTCTGTGAAATCCTGGAACTCTGTGCGGTTCGTGAGTTGATGGATAGTAGTGCCACGCTCGACCCAGATCTGGCGGAAGCGCTCGGCGGTTTCTTGCTTCATAAAAGCGGTCATGTCGGAGTTAATCTCGTAGATATAAAGGTCGTTTTGGGCTTTAAGGGAGTTGTATGTGATCTGTTCGATGCCGCGACGTCCGGTGAAGTAGTTGACTTGGGATTGATAGCCCGAGCCGGCTGTCATACTCTCGAGGGCGCTGACGATCGATGGTAGGCGCTCGGTGAGGCGCTGGGTGTTTTGAGTTTGTGTGTTCCAATATTGCTCTAGGTGGTCGGGACTGGTGGCGGCGAAATTAAAACCGTTGCCAGAGATGACTCGGGAGATTAGGCCCTTCTCTTCTAGTTTATCGAGGGCGTTATAGACTGGTGTACGTCCGAGTTTCAGTGTCCTCGCAATTTGTACCACTGAAAGTTCGTGCGATTCCCGGAGGAGAAAAATATAGATCCGAGACTCCGTGTCACTTAGCCCATAACGTCTCAATTGAGCTGATAATTGTCGCAGATCGCTCATATACTGCTTCTTTCAACAAAACACATCTTCCTACCACAGATTATATATGTGTTTTCCGGAAAAAACAACAGTTCGACTGGAGGTTTTGGATTTGCTATAATGCGCGAGATGTTTCGTGATATGCACGAGGTGTTGTACTTAAAAATGAGAGGAGTGATTTATGTGGCGATTTATCAGATACGCTACAACGCGAAAGAGGAGGACGGGCCGTTTTTAGAGGCTCTCTGGGAGGACGTACAGAGGTGTGCGTACTTACTTGGGATTAGGGAATTCATCTGGGAGATTATCGAAGAGAATATCTCTCCTAGGCGGGCTACGAACTTCCATGTGCGCTACGAGGTATCTTCGAAAAAGAGACTCGATGAAGGCGGGTTATGGATGGAGGCGCAGGCTTATGAGGCGCTGAACGGAGAGGATGGCTACCATGGTCGGGTGCGGATTGCATTCCATATAGGAAGTCGTCTGCCCGAACTGAAGAGAGGAGCGTTTTTCGATCTGTGTTTTGCGGCGTATTATCGTAAGATACACGAGTTTTTTCCCGAGTACACTACGAAGTATATCGATGCACCGAAAGGAGTGTAGGTATGGAGAAGTATTTTGATAAGATGCCGGAGATAGGTGCTGTCCGAGTGAGATACCGGGGGTCGGAGGAAGACTATGATCCGACGATGGCATTTTTGAAGGCCTGGCGGGAAGAACTAGACGAATATCGGTACCGGTGCTATATCAAGATGAGCGACGTGAATTATGCGGTGGACGAGAAAGTTGACGGGGCCTGGCAGGCGCACTGGGAGGTTGAGGCGTATTTCGGGGCGATGCTGGTCAATAACGCCGGCGGAGGTTTGGTGTTTTTCCGGGAGAATCCGGAGGCGTGGTTTCTAAACAAGTCGAGCGAGAGGCTTAAGCTGGAGATGACGTTACCGTATAGGTGGTTTTATGCGGAGTCGGAGAAAGCTGAGCCGGGATTTATCGCACTGACGATAATTACGCCGATAGCTGGATTTAAGGAGACAACAGAGGCGCTTCTGCGGTGGGCGGACAGATTGCGGGAACTATATGATCGCATGATTCAGGAGGCGTACGCTGGGAGTCGCACAGAGATTGACGCGAGCAATGACGACGCTGAGTTCACTATCAAGATCTCCTCCACCCTACTTACGATTGAGTCGTGAGAAAATTAAAGACCCCTTTGAAACAGGGGTCTTTTTGCTCTTTTAGGGAGCGATGCGGGCGGAGGCGTGATATTTGACGGCGTCGCGCAGGAGCGAACTGTCTTCCCAGGTGGGCTCGCAGAAGATGACCTTTTTGCGCTCTTTGAGTGGATACTCATTGAAAGCGACGATAAGTTCGCGGGCGGCGTCTTCGCCGTGCTCGATACGTAAGTATTCGAGGGCAAGAGCGAGAGCTACGCCGATATCGCAACCTCCGTGGCCTTGAGAACAGATGGCGATGATGTATTCTTCGGCGCTGATGCGCCAAAGAAAGCCGAGACGATAGATCACTTGATAGTGAGCGCCTAGCTCCCCAGGGGCGATCGGGCCGACTCCGATATGGGCGTCGAAGTCTAAGTCTGTGAGTATGAGACGCTTGTCGAGATGGTGGGGTTCGAGAGCTTTTAGAATGTCGAGTTGCTGTTGATAGCGATCGTGGATGTCTCTTCTGAAGTCTGCTTTTTTCTTGTTGTCGTGGGCGTACTCGGAAAGACACTTCTCGTTTGGCGGGAGATCGAAAGTCCAAGAAAATCCGTTAACAACCGGCTTTGGGTGGGATGAAGTAGTTACCACTGACTTAAGTATTGACAGTGACGCGATACCTTCGAGTACTACGATCTTATCGATGTCTCTGCGCGGAAAATCATCCTCAGATATCCACTTGAGGCGATCGCTGGCGGCGGTCAAGAGGACCGAAAGAAGTTGGTGCGGGATGAGAGAGTTCATCATGGTCATTCCTCCTTTTAATGTACAGTTGTCAAAAAGAGGCCGCAAAGCCTCCTTTTAGATTTAACAACTTGGTTGTGCAATTAATCGACAAGTCTATAACGTTTAGCTTAAGTCTTCTCTGCCGAAGCAGAGGGTGTTATTTTGTAAGCTTTGCAAAATAACAAGACCGACCTAGATACAGAGATTATTGCTAATTTCTGCTCATCTATCTCCCTAGAAAGGAGGTAATCCATCGACACCTTCCGGTACCGATGCCTTGTTACGACTTAACCCCAATCATCTCCCCCACCTTAGGCCGCCGAAACGGACTTCGGGTGTTGGTGACTCTCATGGTTTGACGGGCGGTGTGTACAAGACCCGGGAACGTATTCACCGCAACATGCTGATCTGCGATTACTAGCGATTCCGACTTCATGAAGGCGAGTTTCAGCCTTCAATCCGAACTGGGACTAGCTTTGATGCGATTTGCTTCACCTCGCGGCTTTGCTTCGCATTGTACTAGCCATTGTAGCGCGATTCTGGCCCAGGGCGTAAGGGAAATACTGACCTGACATCATCCCCTCCTTCCTCTCCGTTACCGAAGCAGTTTAACTAGAAAAATACAACTAGTTACAAGGGTTGCGCTCGTTGATGGACTTAACCAAACATCTCACGACACGAGCTGACGACGGCCATGCATCACCTGTCTTAGGGCTCCAAAAGGCACAAACTACTTTCGTAGTCCTCCCCTAGATGTCAAGCCTTAGGCCGCCGAAACGGACTTCGGGTGTTGGTGACTCTCATGGCTTGACGGGCGGTGTGTACAAGACCCGGGAACGTATTCACCGCAACATGCTGATCTGCGATTACTAGCGATTCCGACTTCAAAGAGGCGAGTTTCAGCCTCTTATCTGAACTGGGACCGGCTTTGATGCGATTTGCTTCACTT
>JGI20163J15578_10000876_pt1 | contig 12558 bp, 14 predicted proteins | sample TergutCu122P1_FD_15578 | JGI IMG/M metagenome (IMG submission 15578)
TGGTAGACCGCACTTTAAGATTATGGCAAGCTGTCTGTTCAGGTGCGGTATTTGACTCGCTACAGACGAAAGCTTTGTCTATATATTAAACAACACTCCCCAAAAAGGAGGTTACGATACTCTTAAATATTCATGCCCGTGTACTATACCCCGCTTTCTTAAAATTGGCTTGGGGCAACGCGAAGTTCGAAAACACGTTGACAGTGCTGTTCGGCTCTAAAGGCAGACGTACCCTGCCCACAGATTGCAACAGCTCTGACTCTATCATCCAAAACTGGATATTACGCAGTAGCTCCCGCTCGAACGTCATAAAATAAAATGATGCGCCGTTATGCTGTACCGGCTGATATTTCAGCTTGTCGCTGTCGTAGATTTCATGTCCCATCGTGTACGCGAACAATTTGTATATCCATTCCGGTTGATGGGGAGTGCCGATAACATCTAAATCTTTGGCGCGCAGGAAATCAACGCCGGTTGTCTTGCCGAAGTGCATGTTCGCATTTATATAGTCTGCATACTTTTTAAACGTTGCCGTATGCTCAACGCCCGTCCATGCTTTGATTTCTTTTAGTACAGAGGGATTTTTAGCTATGTCCGCTCGGCTCATGGTGCTGTCGGAATATTGATTCAGCGTCCCTAAATTCTTGATGTTCTTGCATTGAAAAAAGCTAACGCGGTCAGCACCGAAAAAGTTATTATAAATATCATGGTTTGCGGTTGCGGATAAAACTATATATTTAAAGCGCGAATCCAATTTGAGCGGTTTGAAAAATACGATACTGTCGGCAGATTGGTTACTTTCCATCAGGTTATTTTCGTCGGACTTCTTCTTGAAGTAGAAGCGTTCAGCACAGCAAAATGACGCTATATTAATGGCAGTTAATATAGCGTCGTATCCGACGTCATAATTGATTTTATTCAGCGAGAAATATGACTGTTTTGATTGGGCGGCGTTAATCGCCGCCTTTAATTTTTTCGCCAACTCGCACTCGGGATGAATCTGACCCAATATATTCTGGCACTCGGCGAGGGTTATTTCCACTTGGTTCGGTATCATGCAGTGCAGTAGTATGTCCTCGTCGATTATCACGGCATCATATTTCTTCAAAGGCCAGTAATCAAACGTCAGCAATCGGTTGTGGGTCGTGAATGCGTTACACATGGACGTATAAAACAAAGTTAAATTCTGCAAATATTCCTCTAGCATTTCGCGGTACTTACTGTCTACTGAATTGTCAGCGATAACTTCCTTTATATAATCTCTCGTCGCGTGATACTGCCCGGATTGGTGAAATCGCTCTATGCAATTCCAGATTTCCGGCGGTAGCTTGTTTCTGATAGATTTATCGTATAAAGACGGGCTTTTTACTCTGCGGAACATATGCTCGGATTTTTCGAAAAGTTCATTTTTTAGGTCATTCGACGAACACGCGAATAGTCCACGAAGTTCAGGGTGAGATTCAAAAAATCTCATCGCCATTGTTGACTTGCCTATTCCGATTGGTGCGTTTATCACCTGGATATTCTTATCGTTGGCTTTAAGCGCGGTCATGAATTTTTCTGAAAAGTCAGCGCGGGCTTCTTCGATGGAATAAAATTTCTCGGCTGGATGATTGGACAGTTTTTGAATACCATGACGTTCGGGCTTGATGGTTGACAAAATATCTCTGGTATGGTGGCAACTGCCCTTATGTGGACAGAACACCTCACACGGATATTGCGGGGTATTGGACTTTTTCCATCCATTGAGATGGAAATTCCAGTCGGAATATTTTTTGGGGTTGATGTCAAAATAGGAATGCTGCTTCAGAATTTTCATGAACTTGTCTGAGCCTGTTTCTATTTGAATGAGATTGGTTGCAAGCCCGGTCAACTCGTTGGTTGACAGCAATCGTTCACCTGATGAAAACTCGTTGAATAATTGACAAGATGAACCAAATTCCTTGAGGAGTGCTGAACGATGTGGTAGATGAATCTTTGGTTGCTTCGCCCCCAAAGATGATTGAGATGATTGACTGATGATATTGGTGGAGTTATTTGATTCGGTAGAATCAATCATGGTTACCTGATAGACCTGATAGAATGATTGATAAATCGGGGATTTATCACCATTCTCTATTATATATATAATGGTATTTGGTGATGAATCCCCATGAATGGATTCATGTGATTCATCAGATGAATCTCTTTGAACGATTGAAACATCCAACATTCTGTTGGAGTTCAATCGTATCCCGGTCTTGGAGGCAAACCTGTAGATGTGTTCCTTGTAATGTTTCCTCCCATATCTGTCTTTCAACCAGAGGGTCATACTCTGGAATATCAACCAAATGTTGATGGTTGACATGGATTCATCAAGATGTAGCGGTGGACTGTTGCCGCCGAATATGACTCTGGTTATGTCAGTAATCTCAGGACTACTTTCAGGGAATATTACTCTTAGTGCCTCCAGCATCAACTTTGCCACGCGAGCATACTTGATGGGGACATCGTTCAAAAATACCACCACGAATTTCTGGTGTTCAGGGGTAGAATCGAACATGTAATATGCGAACAGAATCGGCAGATTATACTCATCGGAGCGCGCTTTTACTTCATCAAGCGAAACAATTTTTTTGGGATTATCGTTGTAATACTCAAGTGCGAATACCTGCATTTGCTCGAAGTTGTCCCTAGACTTGGATCCGACTTTGAACGTCGCAGGGCAAAATGGACAGCCTTCTTCTCCGATAAATTTTGCCAGAAGTTTAATTTTGTCACGGGTACGGGAAATTTTTACTGGCCTGCGGGCTATTTCATTACTTAATAGAGCAGCCAACTTGTCGTTCGGTCTTGATGTGAACTTGTCAGGAATAAGACTGATCCTAATATTTTCCATAAACTCATCTCCTAAAAGTAAATTTTTTTAATTTCTTGTAGGAGTTAAGTAAAAAAAAATTACAAAAAATAAGGAGCAAGATTTTAATGCTCCTATTTTCTGCGTATATTTCCTGAATGTTTTTATCTACGTCTAAATAATGCACCATCCCACTGCTATTTACCGGGGCGTTATTAAAGCACTCAGAACAGCAATTCAATTTCTGCAAACACCCTAAGAATCTTAACAACATTGCCCTCAAACTGTGGGTAAAATTCCTTTTGTGTGTCGTAGTCTATGTACAGTGCCGTATAGATACCGCCCCACATCATATCAAGAGCCTTTGTAGTAGCGTAGGATTTCCCTTCGTGTTTTTGAATTGCCGTAATTAGTTCAAATGCGGTTTTGTTCCACTTAATAAAGAACTCATCTTCGGTGGAGATACCAAACATCTCTAACCACCCCCGAACAGTTTGCTTTCTCTTGGCAGATGCACATGTGGCCGGGGTTAAAATATACTGGATTTCGTTAGGGGTGCCCAGGTTCATATCCTCTGGTGCAGCTTCAGAGGCTACAATTCTTCCTATTGGAAAGGTTGCACAGACAGTAGGCTTCAGTGCCGGTTCTATGGCATGAACGGAACAACGGTTTCCAACCAATAGTGGACAGGCTCTATTTGCTCCCTTTGGTTTTAACCGAACTATAGGCAGACGTGAATCCCTACCAATGTATGTTTCGCAATATGTGTCAATAATCTGTTTATGGGTCATGTCCAATGCCGTGGCTATGTTGTAAACATCTCGGGAATTTAATAAAATATCCTCTCTGTTTTTACAACACTTGCCGCATTCTCGGCACTTAAACGCAAATGTGTTATCAAGCCCGATACGGTATTGGTCAAGATTTTCAATTAACTCATGCCGATGGTCTTTTGTCATAATGGTGTGCCTCCTATCTCCTGTTATTTAACAACCGATACAGGGTCGTTTTTCCTATGTTGCAGCTCTTGCAAATTTCTTCTACCGTAAAATCTTTACTGTCGTACATCTTCAATGCCATATTGGATTTATCAGAATCTACTTTGGGTCGTCCTCCAAGCCGACCTCTTGCTCGGGCAGCAGCAAGACCCTCCCGTGTACGTTGTGCTGTTAGGTCTGCTTCAAACTGGCTAAGACCGGCAAATATAGTAAACATCAACTTTCCATGCGGCGTAGTTGTATCAAGCCAGGTTTCTTTGAGACTCCTGATGTTGGCACCTTTGGACTGGATTTGTTCCACGATTACAAACAAATCTTTAGTGCTGCGGCTTAATCTTGTAAGCTCAGAAATAATTACAACATCACCATCTCGTAACTGATCCATCATCCGCATAAGTTCCGGACGGTCAAATTTCTTGCCTGTTACTTTTTCTGTAAATATTTTTTCAGCGCCATTTTCTTTCATAGCGTCGATTTGCCTATCTAGGTTCTGGTCAATGGTGCTAACGCGGGCGTACCCAATTGTCATGTGGCTCAACTCCTTTCCAAAAACGTATGATAGTGTGGATAATGGAACTTTGATTTTGGAACGAGTAAAGGGGCTGAAAAACAGCTACTATTGCTGTATCCCAACCCCAAACACAAAAGTTCCAATAACGACCGTTTTAGGTACTGCTATTTTGATTCTCTACCGTCACAGCCTCAAATTCAACGCCGGCACAGCCTCAAATTCAACGCCGGCGAAATTATCAGCAGTAAGCACATACTCACTATTACGCCAGTTGTCGGAAACAATCTGCTCGGCCTCATGCCGGTCTTTAGCTTCTATTTCTACAATCAGCTTTAGCGTTTCGGTGATTGTCACCATAAACGGCTTGGCATCTAAATCACGAATATCAAAATCCCGTAACGCGGCTTCCTTGTTCTCTCCGATGTAATGACCCCAATACACATTTACTGATTCATCTTCATCTAAATGAAACTGCCAGGTCACATAGCTGCCTTTTTCATTTCTGCCAAGAATAATTCCGTAATGGTCGCTATCTGTAAAAGTGCCGCGCTTGATTCTAACGCCCTCAACATGATACCCTTTGATGGTAGTCCCGGCTAAGTTGGTAAGGTCATGGTCGGTAAGTTTTCTCATACAGCTCACCCTTTCGTTAAATTGTAATATCCGAATATTTCTTGATGTACAGAGCTTGTTGCCTTAAATGCCGATTTCTTCTGCCATGTGTGGGTAGAACTTTGCAAATAGCTGCATATAGCGTTTGTACCCGGCGTTATTTAACGGCCCGCCGCACCAGAGGGATGTCAGGCTCCATATCAGCAACTCCTCTTCTTCAACATGAAAGTTGCCGGCAGGGACAACCTCATTCCCATTGTAGCGAACCTTTGGTGGCGACAGTATTTCCTTCAAGTCTGATTTTGATTGCGCTTGAAGTATGAACTCAATCTTTTTAGCGCAGATGTCGAGAACCAATGGATTATCTGCAAACTCCTTTTGATACGCCTTGATTTGACCTCCGAGAGTGAAAAGTGCGCTCATACGCTCGGCCATCAGCTTGTGATCCTTCAATTCCGCTAACCGCATTATCCCTATGCAAATCTGCAAATCGACCGCAGGCAGTTTATTTTCAGACACAATTTCACATCCTCCATTTCCTAACGACATAGCCGGATATACCTATCTGCGAGTTGTCACCCGAAAACATATTTGTATTAGGATAGTAAAACTCGTTGCTCTCCTTCCAATCGAATAGGTTTTTATTCGCTAAAATGTCCGCATTGAGCTGTTCTTCGGAGTACCCCTTAGTAAACTGCCAATGATAGCTGTGCGCTACTTCCAGGCAAAACCCCGGCTGTATAGAGCCGTAGCAAAAATAAAACATATCAAACTTATTAAGAAAATCATTAAAGCTGCTAATTTCTGTTGGTAAACTCAACACTGAACCTCCAATCAGTATTCCGATGGCAGCAGGATTACACTGTCCATCAGAAACAATTTAACTTCATCTAGTGGAAAATCGGTGAAAGGAATCTCCTGTGATACAATCAATTCCGAGTCGTTAAACCCGCGCACAATCCCACTGCTGTTTTCTAGGTTGACTTCTAGCACCCATACTTGAAAAGATGGATCCAGCCTTTTATCAGTTTGATAACTGCCTATTGTGTCGAGTAACCAGTAGCATCCTGCTGCTTCCGCAAGTGCGATAACTCCATCTGTAGCGACAGGATAGCTTGAAATTGGTGAATACTTATGGTGGGCATCCGACCCGTGAGCATGATTGATAATATCTAATATTTTTCTTGCCGATTTCATAAATTCCCTCCAAATAAAATAAGCGGCTGAGGATGCCCCCAACCGCTAACAGTGTTGTTAAACCAGTACCCATAATCTTCAAATCGCCATGCCAATTCCAGGCACCGAACGGCCTGTCGTGCTTCCGTAGGCCGCAGGCCGGAGGAGCACGTCTGGCGGTTCGGGTGCCTGGAATTGGCATGGCGATTTGGTAAATGAGCAAATAGGTTGTGATCCCGCAGGGCCTCTGGCCCGGAGGGGATCGCAACTGATTTGCGAAACACTTGCAGTCTCAATACTTTGGGTTAAACCTCAAAGCACCGTAGCAGAGCTATTATTAAAGTTGATACGGTTATACATTATGGGTACTGATTTTTGATTCGCATTTACAATCTACATATTTTAAGACCCCGCAGCTCAGGATGAGTCCCGGGTTCCGCGGCAGGCATCGCCAGGTGCGATTGGGTAGAAATTAATCAGCAACAGCGATTTGGATTTCTGATAATGCTGTAATATCAATGGATTCCGAAAGCCATCACCACAGGGAATCTGTCAGCCAGATGAGAAACCGACCCAGTTGATCATCTCAAGAGCCCATCATCCGGATGAAAGCTTCCCCTGCGCGCCTCCCACACCCTAACCTTTTGAAACTTTGGATAACATCACAAAGCACCGGCACAGGCTGATTATTATATTGGCCTGTACAGATTATCCATTGTAAATGTAGTTTTGTTTCGTTGTTTATATCTCCCTTTGTAATCTGCATATGTTTGAAGGAGGCGGACGCAGCCGGCTGCCATGGGCGTAGTCCGGAGGATACACCTGATAATTGTAGAAAACTCTGCTGCTCGAAATCACAAAGCCCGGAGTTATCAACATCTTTGGCATCTCATCCCGAATTCATGCAGCAACCACCTGCCCAGAAGACGACGGATCCTGGACCAGACTCTCCTGCTGGCACCTCCCACACTCTTACTTCTTAATACTCCAGCGTATCGCTTGAAGCGTTTGTATTTCTACAAAACAATTCATTACAAAAGGCATTGCAATTTTTGCTGGTATTTATGGTATAGCTGGTATTGTAGCCGCAGTATGTTAGGCTCTCCTTGGGATAGCTATACGAGCCAACGTGTCGCATCTTTCATTCTCAGGATTTCCGGCATGGCCCTTGACCCACAAGAATGTAGCATCATGTTTTTCTAGGGCGGTCAGCATCCGTTGCCATAGGTCAACATTTAAGGCGCGGTCTTTTTTGTTTCGCATCCACCCATTAGCTCGCCACTTTATTGCCCAGCCCTTACCAATGCCATCAACAACATAACGAGAATCAGAATACAACTTGATTTTACAGGGTTCTTTTAGAGCTTCGAGCGCAGCTATCGCACCCATCATCTCCATGCGGTTATTTGTTGTCTGCGCCTCGCCGCCCGATATTTCTTTTCTACTGCGGTTGTAAATTATTATCGCTCCATATCCACCAGGGCCGGGATTACCAACGCACGCGCCATCTGTATAAATTAAAACTTCCTTCACGGCATAACCTCCCCGGCGAGTTGCGCGGACAAATCTGCTTTGATAGATTTTTCAATATCTGCCCCATGTTTCGTGCTATACTGTTGGAGTAGATAGTTGATGTAATCTTTTTCAACCATGCGGTAATAACTTATAAGACCGCCAAGCACCTGAATGTCATGGCGATCCCAACTGTTAGCTGATATTCTGTCACGCATGTAATTATCCAGCATGGCCTTAAACTGCTTTTTTCGTTTATGCCCGATGGTAATTTCATTGTTGTTATTCAACATCAATCCCAGGTTCCAGTTACGACCAGCGGCAGAACCGTAGCGCGTCTTTTCCGACTTAATGCTGAAAGGTGCCTGAAACTCCGATAAAGTATCAATCACAAATTTTTGAATGCTATCTTTATCGAAATCAATCTTACAAGAAACCAGCAGGTCATCAGCATAGCGCGTATAAACGAAACGGCGGTTATCGAACTTCCGTAATGTGTTGCTGATTTTGTGGTCTATGCCTATCATCATCACGTTCGTAATAAACGGCGAGATAGGTGTGCCTTGCGGAAGTCCGTTATTAAGGAAACACAGGCTCAGAGCTTTTTGCAGTTCGTCTCTACCAGCCCGGTACTTTACTACTTCGCTAAACGGAAATATCCGCGACAACATATCCAGTACGAATGTAAGCGTCGTACTGCCAAAGAAGTCCGCAAAGTCCAGCTTTAGAAACCACTTACTCTCGTTGCGCTGGTGTCTTTTGAGTGCGTCGATGGTGCTACGGCCTCTGACATATGCAAATGCTGTTGTGTGATACAGCGCAAACATATGTGTTTCAAACAGCGTTTTCAGTTCCCTCAAAGCGTTCATCAGTTCCGGGCGCGGCGCATCAATACGCCGCAACCCGCCGCTGCTCTTGGGAATATGGAAAGTATGATACAAAGAAGCCCTGTCCTGGGAGAACAGAGCTTCCTTTGACTGGTTGTATATGGATAGTATTTCAATCATCCGCGAAACGTCTGTATTTCCCAGAAGTCTTGCGTTTGGATGGTCTACCCAATACGTTCTGGTAGCAGTTACGTTGGGCAGTATATACTTGCTAAGGTCATCAATTCCCGCCATAATGTCCTCGAAGGTCATTTGGTAATATACCGGCGGTTGTTTGATTGTGATGTATGGCATAATTCCTCTCCCTTCATTATAATTGCGCTTGTAATCTACAAAGGTCTGATGACCGGCAGGCGCATCCCGTGCGGCTGATGCTCCAGCTCATCCACTGGGTCGCTGGTAGAAAATTAACTATTTTGCCGGATTTCTTTCAGGTAAGACCTCGGACAAACCTTGATATTCCTTGACTTTTCCTGATGCAGTCAAATCGGAAGCAGCCTTCTGAAGCCGATGAATCTCTTCAGCGCCTTCGATGGGGTACCCGCGTGCCACTCCACACCCTGACAGTTTATTACTTCGGGTTTTACCACGAAGCACTTGTTTCCAAGTTATACATTACAAGCAGCGTTAAATGTTAAAACGCATCAAGCACAAAGCTAAATGCGTCTATCTGTACAAACTTTTTCAACCCTGCGCCTTTAGCAAAATTGACAAAGTTAGCAATTCCCAACGAACATATCATCCTGATTGTGGGAGCTACTGACAATGTTATATTACAGGCGGATACCGGGGTTTCCATTGCAGCTTCCTCATGGCTAAAGTTCATGGAGGCGATAAAATCATCCACCATTTTCATATCGCCCCAGTTAGCCGCATAATGCTGGGCATCTGTTAACCGGGTACGGAAATCGAACATCGCCTTGATGTACATATTATCTTTGTTGGATTCCGCAATTTCCCTCCGCAGTTCTATGTTGTCAACACAGAGGAAAACATACCCGGACAACCGTTGGCATGTATAGCCATAGGGATCAGCCTTGATATGGCTCCTGATTTCCGGGTTTATTTCGTATAGCATATCAGTTAGTGCCTCAACCTTCACCATACCAACATGCTCCTGACGGAACATTTGATTAGCCAGATTTTTTGGCTCTACAACATCAAAGTCGTATAGCGTTATTTTAGTCAGCCCGAACCTTACTAACAGTTCCGCCACAGAAGACCCAACCGACCCACACCCGATTAAGTGAATACGCTCTTTAACTTCCTCCGGCTTAAAGAAGTCATAAGATTTTGATAAATTCATAATCTCCTCCATCCCAATCCATACGGATCATACGAGGAATAATATTCCAACTCCTCTGGGTCAAAGTCAAAGCCTACTCGTGTTAGTTCTTCAGGGGCAGTGTTTAACGTGATTAGCCTTAGTTCCTCAATATCATCAAGGTCAACCTCTGGCCCTAGCAGCCCGATTTGCGCGGCTTTTTGTTTTTTTGACCCGGACTTGATTCTTCCGGTTTGGTTCTTTTTGTAATTGGGCTTTTGCACTTTCTTTTTTACATCCGCCAAAAACGCATCCATAACCTCATCACCAACCAGTTTAACGGTAACATCTTTATCCTCGTACAGAACATTCTGCGCCATGTCGTAAATCAATGTATGGATATTTAGAGACTTGTTCCAAATCGTAAACACGTAGAACATATCTTTTTCCAACTGGTCAAGGATTTGTTGGCGGTGCTTATCGTCTACACCCGATGGCGAAACACCCATATCGCAATGGGAGTGCCCATGCATACGGATTTTGTTAAAGGTATCGTCATCAAGTTTATAAAGCCAGTCCGTATAAGCCATCTGGTCAGTGTTTACCGTACTGCCGGTGACTTCTTGCGGATACACGAAAATATCTTCAATGATAAATTCGTTGTCGCCGGCACAGCCAACATCACCAACACGGGATACAGTACCATGCCAACCGACCTCATCCGAAAATCCAGTCACCAATGTAACTATTTTTCTATAGGCTTCCTGTGTAAGCCACACAATGGCATTGCCGGATTCGTAGCTGAAGCTCTTATTGTAGCTGAGTGAACCTTCCGACATTTTTATGCCATCAAGTATTGAAGAAAAGTCAGCAATAGCCTTTTGTTTAATTTCTTCCGTTAAAACAATGGGTCTAGGCATTCATCCGTACCCCTTTCCAAATCTGTAATTGTGGTATCCTTATGCAACTCTTTAATCGCCTCCAACGGTGTAAGCAAAGTACCGTCGCGCTTTTCCAAACACTTCATTTGTGCGCGTGAAAGTTCCTTTGCAAACACAGACATTACCGAGGAATCGTGGAAGTTTATATTCCTGGCTGATACAACAGCCTGGTCTATACCTCCAACATAATCCCGCTTGAACATGTACTCCTGGAACCGCCCGGAGTAAGAACCAATGCATCCGAAATGCTGGATATGCGGATTAGGAAAATACGCCATGCTTTCGACGGGGAATGTGTAATGCTGATAAGCAGACAGCCCGGTTTTCATATCAGCCCTGTATGCAGCACAGATGCGAAGCCTGTATACGCCGTCACTAAATATGGCCCGGTACAACTTTTCCATCTGCAGCTTTGTTACCGACAAGGGTAACTGCGTATACAGATGCCCCTTGTGATTACCAACGTAACGCTCAAAGGCTTCCTCATCGTAAATGTCAGCATAACCATGGGCCACAAAGTCTATTGCAGTTCCACGAACCTGAACAATGGCAAGGTTTTTGTTGCACATAAAATATTCCATCAACTCCGAATCTCCCGATTGGTCATTGATGGAACATTCGATTCCCGCCAGCATGTACTTGCTCTCCTGGATTTTATTGGCTATATCACGCATCATGGACAAATGATAGTCGTAGTCACTTTGAAACGCACTGATTTCGTTCTTCAACTCATCGGCCCGGATGCGCTCGAACACCGTTTCAAATCCCGCCAGCTTACTGCGGATTATCTCCGACCTAATATCAAGGTCTTTAGCAAAGGATTCAATTAGCATCTCGTACTCAACAGCAGATTTATTACCGAAACTTTTAAGTAGTGCTGTTTCTGTTCCGGTCAGAGGATGGTCAGCAAACAGGCGCGGCAGATACCTGGGTATCATCGTTTGCAAGGCGTGGAAGTGCTTCATTTCCAGCTTGTCAGTAAAAATGATAGTGCTATTGCCCGAATTATGTGTATAAAATAGGGCTTTTGTTTTACGTGCGAAAAACACATGAAGGTCGTCTTGGCGAGTATAATCGACCATAAACCGTTTACCTGTGCCGGCATTAGCCTTTACAATGTCCAACATTTTTGCCCCTGCATCAGCATAAGCGGTGTAGATGATATGAATGTGATGTGTTGATTCTCGCGGGTGCAGGGGTGCGCTTTCCAAAAACCATGTAAAGCAATGTGAAGCTGATGATACGCTCTCAAGTTCTTGTGTAGATTGGTATAATCTCCTGCATGTAAGCTGCACTGTTTCATTCTGCGGCCGCCGCTTACGGAGTAATGCTCGCAGTGTAGCCAGAAATGATTGGTCTGGTGCATTTGAAGCGGTTATGTTGGAAAACAACCTGTCAGCCACTTCCGATGTCAGCGTGGTTGAATAGATAGCCTTATTAAACACGACTCTATCCTCCTTCCCGAAAAATAATAAAGGGACAGCAAGCTATGCGCCTACTGTCCCGGTCGCATGGGCGAGCAGTTTGCGAAGCAAACGACCAGCCCCGTCATGTGGTATCAAATATTTACGCTGCATTGTCCGCCTTAACCACGTTAAGCAGATAGCATTTTTCCTTAATCCCAAAATCGGCAAATGTTTTATCAAGGTCGCCGGGGCTAAGTGTAGAACCGTCAAGGTTCATAATGCCGGTGGTGTAGTCAATTTCGGCAAGCTCTAACGCTTCCCGGAGTGTTGTGGTTTCTTCCACAATTTCGTCTTTGCGTTTCACATTGTTACCCATAGTAACTTTAATCATAGAATTTTTCCTCCTGATAGTTAA
>JGI20163J15578_10000877_pt1 | contig 12551 bp, 9 predicted proteins | sample TergutCu122P1_FD_15578 | JGI IMG/M metagenome (IMG submission 15578)
TATTCAATCGAGAATAAATCAGCTTTACCTTATTATCCTTTTTTCGTAGTTTTCTGCAAGAAAACTACGAAAAAATGTGGAAGCACTGATTAGAGTCAAATTTAATCAGTGCTTCCCTAACCAAAGGTGTTCAGGTTTTTAACTTCTTCACCCAGCAAAAAGAGAGTATTCCAAAGGCAATACCAACGTTTAGAGAACCCTTTACACCGTAGAGCGGTATCGAAACAACTCCCAGGCTTTTCCTTGCAGTTTCAATAGCAGCGTTGCTTACACCGCTCTCTTCGGACCCTATAATTACTGTACCAGATTCAGGGAAAGCAAAATCAGAAACAGGCCTCCCCCCTGTTTCAAGCACAAAAACAGGCTGCGGCAGATTATCAACAGAAGCCCTGCTCCATTTTACAGCTTCTGTAGTTCCCATAGAACTTCTTGTTGCTCTTTTGTGAGCTGGGGAAGGAGTAAACGAGGATAAAAAAATATTTTCATAACAAAATGACTCTGCTGTGCGGAATATTGAGCCAACATTAAAAGGAGACCTTAAATCATCAAGATAAACATTAATTGGCAAAGTCTCCCTCTGGATTCTCCTTTCCCCATCCGGAGAAGCAAGGGGTTGGTTCCGCCCAGCGCCTTTTTGCAGCAACCTCGATGTTGCCGCTGCGCCGAGCGGGAACTGCTGCGCAATGTTCCAGTCCGCTGGCTCTTTTCCAATCTCTGCAAGAAGAAGATATTTCAGGTTGCTTAAATCTCTAAGGTTTTTGAGCGTAAGCGCTTCCGGCATTTTAAGCAAAGAAGAGAAAAACAGTTCTTTTTGGTCTTTGCTTATATCTTTTTCAATAATAGTAAGAACTTTTTTTAGATAAGAAGAATCTGCACTCTCCCCGGATAAAAGCATTTCCTGGATTTCCTGGATAAGCAAGAGAGCTTTTTTAATCCTTCCGCCGGCGCTCATTTTTCCAAGTTTTTTTTCTGTAAAAAACATTTTTTATAATGCACTATGCAATATGGAAGTAATTCTACTTTCTTCTATATTAAAGCTGTTTTTTACCATTGGAGGGCACTGGTTTAAGTAAGATATAATATTACTAAGCTTATCTTTTTTAATATCTACTTCTGAGAATCTCATTGGTAAATTCCTCTTTTTCATCATTTGCCTTACCATTGCAACAAAATCTTCGATATCAACAGCCTGATCATCAAATACCCTGGCAATAATAGATTTTATTGTCTCCGGAGAAAAATCTGAATAATATTCGACAAGATGCGGAAGAAGAATCGCCGAAACAATTGATACAGGAACGCGGAATATACTATTCAGAGCAAGAGCAATATAGTAGACAATTCCAGGTCCATGAATAGAATATGCATAATCCGAACAGAGCGCAATATCAGAATAATCATCCAGTGACAAGTATTCTTCTTTATTTAATGCATTAAAAAGCTTAATAAACGGCGCTGTAACAAGCGTATTTGTAAAATAGTGTTTTTCCCTTGAAACCAGAACCTCAAGCATAATTGAAAGAAGCTCAAAACTAATTGAATTAACAGAAATTTTAGTCAAATTTTCAAATACCGAGGGGTCTTTTATTATAAGGTCTGGGTGCTTTTTTATATCAATGATTTTTACAATTCTGCTTCTGCTGTCTGTAACAGATACAAATGAGGTAAACATAAGAGGGTTTCTGATTGATGAAGGAATTTCAATGTAATCAATGTTTCCCGCGCTCTTTTTTAAAGAATGAGCAGAAGCCTGGGTAGTTCCATCTAGAATATCATCAATATTCAGACCATTTTCTGCTGCAAATGCCGATATTCTTGCAATACTAACAACTTTTGGTCTTCCGAATCCTATGACACTTTGCACGAAACCTTTTTTTATAAAATCAAGAAGCGCTTCCGCTTCTCTGGAAGTTGATTTTGATGAAATATCATTAAAAAAAACGCAATCTATTCCTTTTTTGAACAAAATCGCTGATATATCAGATGCAATATGATCCGAAGAATCCGGATCGCGTACAACAACAACTCTTCGGCAATCTTTTCTTAAAAACCCCGGAAATTTTTCTATTTTCCCCCTGCCGGAGGCAAGAGCGCTTTTTATATTAATATTTAACTCTGCCATTTTTATTTCCCTTTTTTAACGATGCCTACCAAGTATACAAAAAAAAAGCAGAGAGTGTTAAACATTCTCTGCTGTAATTTTAAAGAGTCCAATTATTATATTTTAAAAACATCCATTATTCTATCAGCGACTATATTTACAACTGCATTATTTATATAAGAAGGGTCTTGCAATTTTCTTTTAACTTCTTCCACTCTATCGTACCTTATGTCATCAGTATTTCTTACTATTTCAGCTACTTGATAAAGTTCGCCCATAGTTCTTGCTTCCTTTGATACACTTATAGAGTCCTGCTCGGATTTATATGCAGATTTGGCTGCTTTTTCCGGTCTATTATAGTGTTGTAAAGGATTGACAGAGCCAAGCTTATCAATTGTCATATTTACCTTCCTTACATTAGGAGTATCGACATTCTTTTCCTTGAAATTAAATCATTTTTCATATATAAGAATCGAGAATTCTCCCTGAATTTTACCCTTTATTGCCAAAATGTCAAGAATAGTTTCGGCATTTCCTGTTAATATTTCCTCAAATTTCTTTGTAAGCTCCCTGCCTATGACTATTTTTCGCTCAGGAGCAAGCTCTTTTAGCTCTTCGAGCAGTTTTAGAACCCTAAAAGGCGACTCATACACAACAAAGCTTTCCTCTCTTTCAAGAAGCTGTTTAAGCCTGTTTTTCCTTTTTCCTTTTTTTGGGGACAAGAACCCATCGAAAAGTATAGTTCTCCCCGGAACTCCTGCAATGCTTATCAGCGCTGTAAAAGCAGACACGCCCGGGATTGGGATAATTTCATGCTCTTGTTCTCTTACTTTTCTTACAAGAGCCCCTCCCGGATCGCTTAATCCCGGAGTTCCTGCATCGCTTACATACGCAACAGATTCTCCTTTATCCAGCTTTGCCAATATGCGGGATATTCCTCTTTCTTCGTCTGCAGCATAATAACTCATAAGCGGTTTTTTTATTTCATATTTATTTAAAAGTCCCAAAGTATGCCTTGTGTCTTCACATGCTATTGTGTCGACGTTTCTTAGTGTTTCAACAGCTCTGTAGGTAATATCATCAAGATTGCCAATAGGAGTGGCAACAATATAAAGTGTCCCCATAAAATGACTCTAATGTTTAGTCTGATAAATGTCGAGTTGCCGCGCCAAGTAATTTTTTTGACAACTTGTTATTAATATGCTATACTCTGCCTTGTTGTTATAGTATTTTTTTACAGGGAAAAGAGCCCATGAATCAAAATCTACAATTTTACTTTCTTTAAATATTTCATAAGGAGTCATTAAAATGAAAAAAACTATATTAGCAGCATTTTTGCCGGCTATAGTATTTGTCATATTTATTATTTCTTGCGCCTCGGTTCAAAAAGCTGATGATTTATCTCAAATACTCGATGATCCGCCTCAAATAAGTGATGAAACCAGGGTAAAAATAGCAGACCTTATCGCAGAAGCTGATTATCTTGCTTATAGGTTTGAAAGATATTTAGACCCGAATTATCGTCCTCCAACACGGGGACGGGCAGCAAAACCCCCATACGGCGAAAGAGTTGAAAGACCTGAGTGGGTAGCAGAAGGACCGCCATCCGCAGGAGACATAGACAGGGCAATTGCGCTTTACCGGGAAGCGCTTAGATTAGATCCATCCGGCAGGCATCCAAGAGATACTTCTGCCAACCAAGCTGCGCAGCGAGGAGCGCAGCAGGCAACAGATGGCGCTATTCAAAGTTTTCTGGAACAGGCGGAAAGCAGAAGACAACACTGGCTTACAGTAGTCCTGCCTGAAAGACTGGCTGCAGCTCAACGAGAAGCAGCTAAGCACGAAGCAGAAGCAGACCGCCTGGAAGCAGCCAGGCAGATGGCTCTGCAAGATGCAGCAGAAGCTCTGCAAGATGCGGAACGCCTGGAAGCAGCCAGGCAGATAGCTCTAGCAGCCGGGCAATATGCAGAAGCAAACCGCCTGGCAACAGCTAGAGACCAAGCTCTGCAGCGGGCAGCAGAAGCTCAGCAAGAAGCAGACCGCCTGGCAACAGCCAGAGACCAAGCTTTGCAGCGAGCAGCGGCAGCCAGGCAAGAAGTAGAACGCCTGGAAGCAGTCAGAGAGCAAGCTCTTCAGCAAGCTTTGCAAGAAGCAGCAGAAGCTCAGCAAGAAGCAGACCGCCTGGCAATAGCCAGGGACCAAGCTCTGCAGCGCGCAGCAGAAGCTCAGCAAGAAGCAGACCGCCTGGCAATAGCCAGGGACCAAGCTCTGCAGCGGGCAGCAGAAGCTCAGCAAGAAGCAGACCGCCTGGAAGCAGCCAGACAGCAAGCTCTAGCAGCCGGGCAATATGCAGAAGCAGAGCGCTTGGCAACAGCAAGGCAGCAAGCTCTGCTGCGAGCGGCAGCAGCCAGGCAAGAAGCGGAACGCCTGGAAGCAGCCAGGCAGCAAGCTCTGCAGCGCGCAGCAGAAGCTCGGCAAGAAGCAGAATACCTGGAAGCAGCCAGACAGCAAGCTCTGCGGCGGGCAGCGGCAGCTCGGCAAGAAGCAGAGCGCCTACTGGCAGCCAGAGAGCAAGCTCAACAAGAAGCGGAACGCCTGACAGCAGCCAGAGAGCAAGCTCGGCAAGAAGCAGAGCGCCTGCTAGCAGCCAGGCAGCAAGCTGCTGCAGCGCGGCAAAAAACAGAAGCAGAACGCCTGGAAGCAGCAAGGCAGATGGCTCTGCAGCAAGCTGCAGAAGCTCAGCGAGAAGTAGATGCAACCCGGCTGGCTCAAGCTCAAGAGCGGGCTCGGCAGCAAGCTGCAGATGCAGAGCGGCGAGCCAGAGGACCAAGAGAAAACGATTTTGCAGTAAGAGAAAATCCGGATAATACTCTTACTATTACAGGTATTTATGGTCCTAGGCAAATATGGCCAACTGTGGTAATCCCAGGCACGATCCGCGGTCTTAGAGTAACTCACATTGGAGCTGAAGCCTTCGCAGGAAATGGAATTGTCGACCTGGTGATCCCGGATACAGTTATCGCTATCGGAAACCGCGCGTTTAGTTATTGTCTTATATCAAATGTGGGTAATCCGCTTGAAAACGTAACTTTTGGGGCAGGTCTTGAAATCATTGGGAATTATGCATTTGCAGAACAAACCAGAAGAAGTCCGCTTAGCAGAGTTGTAATACCTGACAGCGTAACACGCATAGGCCGCGGAGCATTCATAAACAACAGTCTGGAAGAGGTAGTTTTTGGAGAAAATCTTCAAACAATCGGCGAAGCTGCTTTTGATAACAACCATCTTACAAGTATTATTCTGCCAGCCAATGTGAGATCGATAGAGTCGCAGGCATTTGCAAGAAATCCTGTAACTTCCGTTGCTATCTTGTCTCCGGCAGAGGGTTTTTCTATGGGAAATGCCTTTACTTCGAGAAATATTTTCACTGTTACTCTTCCTGCGAATATGAGCGAAGCAATTTTGACGCGGAATTTTGCACCGGGGTTGGTTAATTTCTATGCCAGACAAGGCCGCGTTGAAGGAACCTATGTTTGGAATGGCCGTATTTGGAGTTTACAGCAACAGTAGTCAAATCCTGCAAGATCAAGACAGCAGATGGAATATGTTGTTATAACTCTTCTCTTGGTTGTTATTCTCATATTTTTACGCCTGGGATTCCGGCTTCCTAAAAAAACAAAGCCGGATGAACAGGAAAATTTAAAAAACGAAGAAGAAAAAACATCAAAGTTCTGCCCCCTGTGCAATTCAACATTATCAAAAGGCGAAAATGTAAAATCCAAAACTTATCCTTCAGAAAGCAAAGATACTCTAATGGATGTTTTTGGATGCCCTAAGTGCATACCGCCTGCAGGAAGAGAAGCCAGGATATGTTTGGTATGCAAAAAGAAAATACCCGCAGACGGCTTTGTAATAGGAAGATATTTTACGCGAACTAACAAGAAACAACACCTCCATGTGCTTGGCTGCACTTTATGCCGCAAAGCAAAGTAAAAGGAATATAGCGCAGCGCTTGCCCGCGGTTCTACTTTGTAAAGTAATTTATCGCCGTTGATAAATTACTTTACGGCTTTTCTGTATTAAAAAAATATCCATTCTGTTTGCCCTAATAAACTTTCTCAAGATTCTATCTAATTCCTTGCAATACAAGCAGTTATTTTTAGCCATTATTTTATCGGTTTTTAGGCGACTTGGCATGATTTCTGCATATATAAAAGCAGGAAGTGTTGAAAAATCTCCAGGGATTTTTCAACAGATAAAAAATAGTGCGGCATTGCGAAGCATGCCGCGGTCTGCGCAGCAATTTTGCAAAGCAGACGTGATAACAGCTAACGTGTAATGCGAAAAATTGCAGCTAAAAATCTAGAGGAGGTATGAAATGGGTATCTGGGATGTGATTACTATCGTAGGTGTTTTTGGCGTATTTCTTTATGGGTTAATAATGCTATGCAAAAGCCTTAAAACACATGGGAGCGTAAAATCTTTTGTCAAAAAGTATTTTCAGGAGCAAATTGTAGACGGAAGCGTCGACATAGCCCTTGGAATGATCAAAAAAGATATTCTTACCAGCGCAAGGCTTGTAAAGAATATGCTTGAAAATGCAAACCCTGCATTTAAAAAGAAGGACATGAAGTTAATAAACAGGATTTGTGAAACAAGCTCAAAAATCGAAACTATTCATAAATCTGTAGTTCCTTTTCTTATAAAAATTTCCCGAACAGAACGCGACCAGGATGGATTCAAGAAAAGCATAAACTATCTGTATATAGAGAATAAACTTGAAGCCATCGGAACTATTATCAACAAAAGCCTTATGACTATGGCGAAAAAAATGGCAGTTCTTGATTTGTCATTTTCCGAGCAGAGCAGCAAAGAACTTGCAGAGCTGCACGAAAAAGTGGTACTCAACGTTAATAAAATGATTGCGGCTTTAAAAGAAGAAAATATTGAGCTTGCAAAAGAAATAATAGAAAACTATTCGGATATTGATGAAAAAAAATATCAGCATCTATATATTGAAAGGCTCAATGAAAGGGTTGAAGATTCGCTTGAAACATCTGGCATACACCTCGATGTAATTAACTATTATGCAAGAATAAATAACGACATAGCGTACATTGCAAAAAGAATAATCTGGATGGTAAAAAAAGTTCCTCAAACCATGCATAATTGCCAAGCGCTGCAAAGCTTCGCCGGAGGTGTTAGATGAGTCTATGGGATTTGTTTACCCTTATAGGCGGGCTTGCAGTATTTCTTTATGGAATGATATTGATGAACAGAAACCTCACAGCAATAGCAGGTGAGAAAATGAAGTCTGTAATGCTTACCCTTACAAAAAGCAGACCAAGAGGTTTTTTCTCCGGGCTTGGCATTACAATGGTTAATCAATCATCGTCAGCCACCACAGTGCTTGAAGCAGCGCTTGTAGGCGCAGGCTTAATGACTTTTCACCAAAGCGTTGCTGTTACACTAGGAGCAGAGCTTGGTTCGACCTTCCTGCCGCACATTGTAGCTCTCCCCGGTGTTAAAGAATTTGCGCCTATTATAATAGCAGCCGGCTTTTTTGCTTCTTTAATGTTTAAAAAACAGAGAACCACCAATATTGCTCTTGTTATCTTGGGTTTTGGTCTTCTATTTCTTGGACTCAATATGATGTCGGAATCTGTTAAGCCTTTAAGATATTACCAGCCTTTTCTTGACTTTATGATAAAAATTGAAGCTCCAATTCTTGGTATACTTTTTGGCATTATATTTACCATGATAATCCAGTCATCAGGGGCTCTTGCAGGTCTCACAATAGCCATGGCTGCTGCAGGGACTATAACAATTGAGCAAGCTATACCAATAAACGTTGGCGCGACTGTAGGAACAGTTCTTACAGCAATTCTTGCAAGCTTTCCATTAAACTGGGACTCCAAAAGAACTGCATATTGGCATGTCATGTCTCAGACAATAGGCGGCATTATTGCGTTCATACTTTTGCTGATACATCTTCCAAACGGAGAAAGGCTTTTTATCTGGCTTACCAAATGGATTACCGAAGTTGTATTTCAAACAGATTGCCTCAAAAGACAAATTGCAGTTGGCTTTACGTTAGTCCCCTTAATTAAAGTTATACTGTTTTTCGGCATTCCAAAATTGCTTACAGGGCTTGTTGCGCTGTTTGAAAAAATGCTTCCGCCAAGAGAGAGTGAAAAACCATTCAGCGTAAAATATTTGAATGATCAGCTTATAGACGGAAGTGTTGACATAGCTCTTGAAATGGCAAAAAAAGAAATCCTTATTAGCGCAGACCTTGTAAAAGATATGTTTGGAAAGATTGATCGAGCATTTAAAAACAAGGATGCAAAACTAATAAATGAAATTTCTGAAACAGATGCAAAAGTCGATACCCTTTATAAAACCATACTCCCATTTCTTGCAAAAATTTCGCAAAAAGAACTTGGCGAAGAAGAAACAAAGAGAAGCATAAACTATCTGTATATAGAAAACGAACTGGAAACCATCGGAGATGTTATTGATAAAAACTTTATGGTTATGGCAAAGAAAATGATAAATCAAAATTTGTCATTTTCCGAGCAGGGCAGCAAAGAGCTTGCAGAACTGCATGGAAAAGTAATGGGAAATATTGACAGAGTTGTTACAGCTCTTAAAGAAGAAAATGCAGAGCTTGCAAAAGAAATAGTAGAAATTTATTCAAATATTAACGAGAGCAGCTACCAGCTACTGCATATTGAGAGACTTCATAAAGGAGTTAAAGAATCCATTGGTTCATCCTCCATACACCTCGATATGGTTAACTATTACATAAGAATAAATGAACACATTGTTTATATTGCAAAAAGGATAATCCGGCTTTCAAAGAGCCATGTTTAATTGACGCCGTATAACCTGGCTCAAAACCAGACCGGCATACGCTAAATTACGACAGCTCAGCCCGGCTTTTGCCGGGCTCTGCTATATTTTTTTTACAAAAAGGGGTATTTATGGATACATTGAATGCTATTTTAATGCTGATTATCGGCGCGGGGGTATTCCTGACCGGTATTGTTATGTTCAGCGAAAGTGTAAAGAAAAACACTTCAAAGAAAGCCAGAGCACTGTTTGATAAAATAAGCAACAACAGCTTTAAAGGTTATGGAGTAGGTGTCGCTGTTACGGCAATTATTCAATCATCGACAGCAACTAACGTAATGTCTGTTGGACTTGTTAGCGCAGGTATGCTTACCTTGTTTCAGGCAGCAGGTATTGTTTTGGGAGCGCATGTTGGCACTACAAGCACTCTCTATTTAGTGGCGCTATCCACTTTCAATATAAGATATGTTTTAATGGCAATGGTATTCGCAGGCGCATTGATAAAAATCATATCAAAAGATACCAAAATGATTAATATAGCTGATTTTCTAATTGGCTTTGGTATAATGTTTGTGGGTCTTCATCTTATGGGCCGAGCGCTTAGAGGGGATCCTGTAATACAAAGTTTTTTTGAGAATTTATTTTACAGAATGAGCTTTCCGCTTTTGCTAATGTTTTTTGGCTGTCTTTTTACTATTGTCATTCAATCCTCTACAGCCTCTATGGCAGTATATTATTCAATGATGGACGCAGAGCTTTTGGGTTTTGAGGGTGCAGTATTTTTAGCATTAGGTTCTTATGTTGGAACAACATTTACTGCACTTTTTGCTTCCATTACCGCGAATAGAGAAGGTAAGCGGATTGCTGTCGTGAACCTTTTTTTCGCTACCTGGGGAGCGCTTCTTCTTGCAAGCTTTTTATGGCCGCTTAGAGGAGTAATTCTTCCTCTTTTTACAGAGAATATTCCTCTTGTGTGGCAGCTTCCTGTTTTTCAAACATGTGCCAACTTTATAATGACAATACTTACTTTTGGGATGATTAAACCATTCTGCAGATTGACTTGCTATCTTATTAAATCCGACGAGGAGATAAAAAAGCCTTTTGGTCCAACGCATCTGAATGACCAGCTTATAGAAGAAAATATTAACATAGCTCTTGATGCAGCCAAAAACGAGATTATTGCAGGCGCAGAGCTTGTGCAAGATATGTTTGGAAAAGTTGATCTTGCATTTAAAAAGAAGGATTTAAAACTAATAAATGAAATTTGCGAAACAGACTCAAAAGTAGATATCCTCTACAGGGCAGTAATTCCATATCTTGCAAAAGTTTCCGGAAAAGAGCTTGGTGATGAAGAATCAAAGAGAAGCATGAACTATCTGTATATAAAAAATGAACTGGAATCTATCGGAGATGTTGTTGAGAAAAGCATTATGCCTCTGGCAAAAATCATGACAGAGCGTGATTTGTCATTTTCAGAGCATGGCAGCATTGAGCTTTCTGAACTCTTCGGCAAGGTAAATGATAATATTCATAGAATGCTTATAGCATTAAAAGAAGAAAATGCTCTGCTCGCAAAAAAAATAATAGATGTGTATGCAGAAGTTGACGAGAGAAAATATCAGCGTTCACATATTGACAGGCTCCAGCAAGGGCATCAGGCATCGCTCGATACATCATCTATACACTTTGACCTGATCAATTTTTATACAAGAATAAATGAATATATTGTTTTTATTGCAAAAAGAATCCTTTGGCTTACAAGGGATCAAGTTTAATTAGGCGGAGGAGCGTTCGGCGTCTGGCAGTTTTTATGAGTAAATGTAAAAAGATAAATTGAAGGCAAGTATAACAACCGACAACTGTTGTACGAAACTTCGCGGTTTGGCAGGGGAAAGTCACGGCAGTTTGCCTGATACTTCTCTGACCTCCACAACTGCTATCCGCTTTTTCTCTCCTCTTGGATGAATGTTCTGCATGGGTGTTCCGCGCCTGCCATCCCGCCTCCCGGCGGGATGGCTTTTTTTGCTCATATAAAACCGATCATTGGTCTATTTTGACAAATAGCGCATAACGTTTTACCTGGGATTCATTTTCTTTGCGAGAGTAACCCTGCTTATGCCAAGCTGTTCTGCCATTGCAGATTTATTAAAATTCTGCTCTTGGGCAATTTTCTCAATCAAAAGTTTTTCAAGCTTTTCATAAAGCAATGGCAGAAGATTTTTAGAATTCATGTTCTCCATATAGAATTCATCAACAACTTTTGAAAGAAAATCTTCATTTGTTTTTTTTGAAATAAAAACAGGCATATCTATATCTGTTATTACAGAGCCTTTTGCATTTATACACATATTTGTAATCAAATTCCCAAGCTCCCTTACATTTCCGGGCCAGTTATAGCTTATAAATTTTTCTTTTACCTGCTCGGGCAGCGGTGCAAAATTTTTATTAATTTTTCTTGATATTTTTTGAATAAAAAAATCTATCAGCTCCGGAATATCCTCTTTTCTTTCCCGCAAAGGGGGCAAGGCTATTTTTACAACATTTATTCTATAGTAAAGATCTTCCCTAAAACGGCCTGCCTTTACTTCTTCGTATAAATCTCTGTTTGTAGCAGTTATAATTCTGGCTTTTAATTTAATATTTTTAACCCCGCCCATTCGATGAAACTCATTTTCCTGAAGAACTCTTAAAAATTTTGTCTGCAGCGGCAGAGACATATCCCCAATTTCATCCAAAAGTATTGTCCCCTCCCCTGCTGCTTCAAATTTTCCTATTTTAAGCGATACAGCGCCTGTAAAAGCCTGCGCTTCATGTCCAAAAAGTTCGTTATCCAAAACAGATTCCGCAAGACCGGAACAGTTAACCGCAATAAAAGGCTCGCTTCTTCTTTTTCCGTTAAAATGCAGGGCATTTGCAACAAGTTCTTTTCCTGTCCCGCTTTCGCCGGCTATATGAACAATAACATCATTATTAACAAGCCTTCCTATTGATTTAAAAACCTCCTGCATTACAAGCGAATTCCCTACAATCTTTCTAAACCCATGATTTTTTAATTGCTCAGATTGCACAGCATTTACATATTTGCTCATCTTGCTGGCTTCCAATGCTCTTTTCGCAATAAGAGCAATTTTATCAATATCCAGAGGTTTTTCTATATAATCATAAGCCCCTAAAGATATTGCTTCTATTACTGTTTCGAAATTACCATAAGCGGTAATCATTACCACAGGTAACTCCGGCTCTATCTTTTTTATCTTTGTTAAAACTTCAAGACCATCACTGCCTGGCATTCTGTAGTCAAGAAAAATCAGGTCAACCTCGTTATTTGACAAAATTTCAAGACCTTCCTTTCCGTTGTATCCGTTTAAAACTTTATATTCTTCGCCAAATAGATTGGAAAAACTTTTTTGAATACCTTTATCGTCATCTATTATAAGTATTGTTGCCACATATCACCTCTTTATATTACTGGAACAATAAAAGGTATAGTACCTTTTGTTTCCTCATTCGCTCGGTCACACCCACAAGGGGTACTTTGTGTGCAAGCTCCGCAACATGGACGTCACTGCCTAGCAGTGGATCTGGCGCAGCGACA
>JGI20163J15578_10000878_pt1 | contig 12549 bp, 5 predicted proteins | sample TergutCu122P1_FD_15578 | JGI IMG/M metagenome (IMG submission 15578)
TAGCTTGCTATTTACCGTGGATAATGGTAAAATAAAAAAGCAAGGAACGTACGTTCCTTGCCCGAGTGTTGCCATATTGGTAGCGGTCAGCCCTCTGTAACTTAGAGGGTTTGGGAAACCCTCCATCACTCTTGTTTCTTCCTCTAAAGAAAGGAGAGAGACTTAAGGAAAGGAGGGATGTCTCAATTATGTGCGATTTTGAAATTCTATCAATTGTCTTTATGATTCTGGGAATCATAGTGATGATTTTGCTAGAATACATAAGACACATGAAAAAACGACCGCCACTCTTCCCCAAGAATCGGTCATTTTTTTATAACAAATAGGGGTTGACCATTACTGGCAACACTCTTTCTATAGTTATAATAGCAAAATAGTTAGAATCTGTCAATGCTGATTAACCATCAAAGTGTGTGCTCTGCCAATAGGAGTCATGGGAGCGGCGAAGAAGACTTGTTGATTATAGGAGTAGCTTATGGCATTACGATTTATTCTGGGAAATTCCGGAGCCGGTAAAACTGAATATTTGTATCAACATGTGATTCAACAGTCTATGGCGAATCCGCAGTTGAACTATCTGGTGCTGGTACCGGAGCAGTTTACCATGCAAACTCAACGAGATTTATGTTTGTTGCACCCCAGAGGGGGGATTATGAACATTGATGTATTGAGTTTTGGCCGGTTAGCTTATCGTGTTTTTGAGGAAACCGGTGGGCAACAAAAGCAGGTATTGGATGACGAAGGGAAGAATCTCATCCTACGTAAACTTGCGGTTGAGATGGAGGATGAATTGCAGGTATTGGGGAGCAATCTCAAAAAACCGGGATATATTAGTGAAGTAAAGTCAGTGATTTCTGAGTTTACCCAGTATGGGATAGACATGGTGGTATTAGATGAGCTGATGGCATCGTTGGAACCGGACAGTTATCTCTATTACAAATTGCAGGATATCCGTAAGATCTATGGCGGATTTGAAGACTATCTGGCGGATCATTATATCACCAAAGAAGAAATTTTAGATGTTCTACGGGAAGTCGCCCCCCAATCAGCCTTACTAAAGGAAAGCGTCATTGTGTTGGATGGCTTTACCGGTTTTACGCCAATTCAGAATCGGTTGCTGGGGGAGCTGATGAAGCTTTGCAAAGATGTGCTGATTACAGTGGTAATCGACGAAAAGGAAGATATTTATCGTTATCCTCATCCCTACCAGCTGTTCGCCCTTTCCAAGCAGATGGTGAGTAGTTTGCTGGAAATTGCCGGAGAGCAAAAAGTAGAGGTTGGGGAGATGGTTAGACTGTTTCCTAAACAATTGCCTCGCTTCAGACAATTAAAGAATGACAATGATGAACAGTCTTCAAAGAAAGTTAAAATAAATGCAATATCTAATATTGATAAGAGTAGATCGACTTCAAAGATGGTCGAAAGTTTCTCGGCTTACAAGAGTGTGGAGAATAAGGCGCCTTCAAAAAATGACGAGAATAAGTGGGTTTCAGAGCAGGGCAAGACCCAGATGACTTCGCGAGCCGGCAATCAAAGAGGGCGATTAGCAGAGTATCAAGAAGAACTAGGGTTCTTAGAGGCAAATATCTTCCGCAACACCAAAATTCACTATCCTCGCGAGGTTTCCGGGATATCTTTGCACGCCGCCGGGAGTCCGCGAGAGGAAGCGGAGTTTGTCGCCGGGCAAATCCGAAAGCTAATCCGCGGCGGGATGCGTTATCGCGATATTGCGGTGATTGTCGGCGAGATGAGTGGTTATACCATACATCTGGAAAAGGCCTTTGAAAGTTATGAAATCCCTTATTTCATGGACCATAAAAAAAGCATCTTACTCAATGCCTTTGTAGATTATCTGCGTAGCCTATTAGGGATGGTATCCGATGGCTATTCTTATATCAGTGTATTTCGCTTTTTACGCACCGGTTTTTTCAGTTTTTCCCCGACCCAGATTGATCTGCTGGACAATTATGTTCGAGCTGCCGGGATTCGCGGTTTCAAGAACTGGCAGAAAGCATGGGATCGTCCCACAAGACAGGGAAAAGAGGAGGATTTGCCGGTCTTAAATCAATTGCGGTCAGAATTTGTCGAAAAACTCGTAAACATTACTCAGGCCTTAACCAAATCTCATAAAACGGTAAAAGAAATCACAGTTGCCGTTTATCATTTTCTCGTGCAAGAAGAACTACAACAACAGCTAACCTACTGGGAGGAAGCATTCCAAAACCAAGGTATGTACGCCTTGGCTAAGGAGTATGCCCAAGTATATGGTGTGGTATTAGAGTTGTTTGATAAATTTGTTGAATTGTTGGGAGATACGAGGATTGCTCTAAAAGAGTATTGTGAGATGTTGGATGCCGGGTTAGAAGAAGCTAAGATTGGGGTGATTCCCCCGGGGCCGGACCAGGTGATGGTAGGGAATGTAACCAGGACGCGGATTAAGAATGTTAAGGCCCTCTTCTTTTTGGGAGCCAATGATTGTTATTTGCCGGGTAAATTGGGCAGCGAGGGGTTACTATCCGGGCGAGATCGAGAGCGGTTTAGCCAGAGGCAGATTGCTTTATCTCCGAGCGCCAAAGAGCAGACATATATCCAGCAATTTTATCTCTACATGAACCTCACCAAGCCGAGTAAGCGTCTTTACGTAAGCTTTAGTAAAGTGTCTACTGACGGAAAGAGCTTACGTCCGGCCTACCTAGTTGCCGAGCTAAGGAAATTATTCCCAAAACTAGTAATGCAAGATGAAGAACAGGAGTTGTTGATTGACCTAGAATTCACCGAAAAGCAGTTGCGCTATCAATTAGCAAAAGGGTTGACCAACCGACAGTATGGATTAACCGAGGAATGGAAGGAATTGTATCGCCGGGCCAAAGAAAAGGGACAGATAGGGAATTTGCTGGGGGCGGCATTTTTTAGAAAAGAAGCAGAGAAGATTGATGAGGAGCAAGCCGGTCAATTATATCCGACAAGCGAGCAGGTGAGTGTCAGTCGTTTGGAGCGATTTACCACCTGTGCCTATGCTCATTTTTTGTCTTACGGATTACGTTTACGAGAGCGCGAGGAGTATACCTTTGAAGCTCTGGATTTGGGAAATGTGGCTCATAAGGCGTTGGAGCTGTTTGCCCATCAGTTGACAGAGCAGGGTTTGCAATGGCGTGACGTGACCGAAGAACACAAAGTTGAGCTGGTAGAAAAAAGTGTGGCACAAAGTATCCACCAATATAATCACACTGTCTTAAGCAGTACCGCCCGTAATGCCTATATGGTGCACCGAATTCACCGTTTAATTACTCGTTCGGTATGGGCTTTAAGCGCCCAGATGGCAAACAGCGATTTTAACCCGATGGCCTACGAATGGGATTTCCGTCGTGGAGTGATTGATCGAGTGGATACTTGTGTAAGTGACAATCAGATTTATGTGACTGTTACCGACTATAAAACAGGAACCAAAAAATTTGACCTAGTTTCATTTTATCATGGTTTGCAGCTACAGCTGCCGGTGTATCTGCGGGCAGCTGTGGGTTCGATAGAGGCGGAACATCCGGACAAAGAGGTGATTCCGGCGGGGATGTTTTATTATCAGATCAAGGATCCCTTGATTCAGATTAAAGAGGGGTTGCCGGCGGATGATGTCACGCCCTCGCTGTTAAAGGAGCTTAAACTAGACGGCATGATTCATAAGGATGAGCAAGTAATAGAGCGGCTGGAGCGAGGACTGGAAGGTACCTCCTTGTTATTCCCCATGGGAAAGAAAAAAGACGGGGAATTGTCTGCCAATACCAGAGGGTTGACGCGGGACGAGTTTCAGCTTTTATTAGAATATACTGAGAAAAAGGAAGAGCAGATTAAAACAGAAATGTATGCCGGTGAGGTAAGTCCAAGGCCATATCAGCTGGGCAATCAAACCGGATGTGAGTACTGCGATTACAAAGCGGTTTGTGGGTTTGATTTACGCTTGGCCGGTTATGCGTATCGTAAGCTGGATCAGCTAACCCCACAAAATGAGCAGGGATTAGATGGAATAGGCGTAAATCAAGAAGAGAAAAAGGGTAGTGTGCAAGGAGAAGTGTTTAGGCGCATCAAAGAGGAGTTGGAGAAATCATAAGATGATTCGCCTGACCAATGGGGCAGCCGGTGGCTAAGGGCAAAAGGCTATACGGCTTCGAAGTGTTGAACTACTAAAAGAAGTCAGATTTTCTTTTACGATGCGGTAGAACTGCTTTGCAGTTATACCTTCGTGAATGCTTGAAAATGAAACTCACTACGCTCAGACAGTCATTTTCATGCATTTAAAGAAAAATACTGCCCCCTAAGTAGTTCTAACACTCCTGCAGATGTATAGTCTTTTGCCCTTAGCCGCCGGCTGCCCCATTTGTCAGGCGAATCATAGCATATGAATTGAGAGAATAGAGGTAGACGAGAGAAGTGTTAGAAAGGGATATGTAAATGGAGCGAAAGTGGACGAAAGCGCAACAACAGGTAATCTCCTTACGGAACCGAAATATCTTGGTTTCGGCGGCTGCCGGTTCCGGAAAAACGGCGGTTTTGGTGGAGCGAATTATTGGCATGTTGACGAATGAGGATGCCCCTATCCAGGTAGATCAGTTGTTGATTGTGACCTTTACTGAGGCGGCCGCGGCGGAGATGAAAGAGCGGATTCAAGGGGCAATTGAAGAAAAGCTCACCCGGGAGCCGGGAAATGTTCACCTGCAACAACAATCGGCCTTACTTTATCATGCCCTGATTACCACCATCCATAGCTTTTGTTTACATGTGATTCGAGAGCATTTTCATACCATCGATTTAGATCCCGGTTTTCGCATTGTCGAAGAAGGGGAGTTAAAGCTTCTGAAACAGGATGTGATGGGCGAATTATTGGAGCGCTACTACAGTGCGCCGGATAATACGACATTTTTAGAATTTGTGGACAAGATTGGCACCGGACGAGATGATTCGAAGATCGAAGAAATCATCTTGAAGCTGTACGAGTATGCCAAAAGTTATCCCCAGCCGGAGAAATGGCTGGACGCTTGTGTTGGGAATTATCGGATTGCCGAGGAAAGTCTGATTAACCCTTCCTTGGTGGAAAAGCTAGCATCCCTTGCTCGTCGTCAGTTAGGTTATGGGGCAGAGTTGTTAGCCCGAGGCATTGGTATTTGTATGGAAGCAGATGGTCCGGAAAAATACATTGGAAGTTTAGAAAATGAATTAAAGATGGTACAGCGAGGGATTGATGCCGAATCTTTTTCGACGTTACAAAAGGCGATTAGGGAAATCCAATTTGAACGTTTACCGTCAATTAAGAAAACCGATGAAACGGTTTCTGCTGACAAGAAAGAGCAGGTGACTAAGCTACGGAATCAGGCCAAAGACATGGTAAAGGGACTGCTGGCAGAGTATTTCTATGGTCCTTTGGCGATGGTTTTTCAGCCGATGGCTCGGACCTTGCCTACGGCGGAGATGTTGGTAGAGTTAGTGAAGGAGTTTTCACGGTTGTTAAGCATCACTAAAAGAAGCAAAAACCTGATCGATTTTAGTGATATGGAGCATTTGGCGTTGGCGATTCTGACCGAAGAGAAGGATGGAAAGTTGATTCCTTCTAAGGTGGCTTATGATTATCAAGCCCAATTTGTCCAAGTAATGATTGATGAATATCAGGATAGTAACCTGACCCAAGAGGCGATTTTAACCAGTGTTTCGACCATTTGGCAAGACAAGTATAATATCTTCATGGTAGGGGATGTAAAGCAGAGTATTTATAGCTTTCGTTTGGCCAGGCCGGATTTGTTTATGGAGAAGTTTCACGCCTATACTAAATGGGAGGAACAGTTGGCAGAAAGCACCGATGAAATGAAAGATATGATATCTGCGGACAGTCTAGGAAGAAAGCCTGAAAAGTTGCCCGAGGTTACGGAAGATAAACAAAGAGTAGAAGGGATAAAGACCCAGCGTATTGACCTCCATAAAAATTTTCGCAGTCGTAGCGAAGTGTTATCCGGGGTGAATCATATCTTTCGGCAGATTATGCGCTCGGAGATTGGTGGGGTGGCTTATGACGAAGATGCGGTGCTTAATCCGGGAGCCTCTTATCCGGCGTATCCGGCGCATATGACGGAGAGTCCAAATAAGGTAGAGTTATTATTATGCGAGGGTTCTAAAGAGTCGGAAGCCAAAGCGGTGGCTTGGCGAATCAAGGAACTATTACGAACCGGGATTGTATATGACAAAAAAAGGCAAGCTTTTCGGCCGGTGCGGTATCGCGATATCGTGATTTTAGCCGGTGTTATGAAAGGTTGGGGAGATTTACTGGCGAGTGCGCTGGCAGAAGTGAATATTCCGGCCTATACCGGTAGTCGCGAGGGGTATTTTGCGACCTATGAAATCAGTGTGTTGCTGGATTATTTGCGCATTCTTGACAATCCGCGGCAGGATATTCCCTTAAGTAGTGTTCTTACCTCCCCCTTTGTGGGACTGTCGGCGATGGAAATGGCACAGATCAAAAGTAGGTATCCTAAGGAGCCCTTTTATCTGGCGGTGCAATTATGGGTAGAGGAAGAAGGTCGCAAGCAGGCAGACGCGAAAGACCAAGGAGAAGAGGAAACCAAAGGAGAAGCGGAAGGCCAAGGAGAAGCGGAAGGACAAGGAGAGGCGGAAGGCCAAGGAGGAGCGAAAGGCCAAGGAGGAGCGAAAGGCCAAGAAGAAGAGGGAGGCCAAGGAGGAGCGGAGGGCCAAGGAGAGGCGGAGCAGATCGGAGACCTTGTGGCTGAACGCAATCAGACAGGACAAGGTGGGAAAGAGCAGTTTGGGCTTAAGCGGTATGTCAAAGATGAACGAGGGAAAGAGCGAGAGCAAAATCAAGAGCGAAATCAAGAGCAAAATCAAGAGCAAAATCAAGAGCAAAATCAAGAGGAAGTACTTGAAACAGAGGTGAAAAGAAAATTGCAGGCCTTCTGGCGAGAACTGAATCACTACCGAGGGATGATTCCTTATATGGGGGTTCATGACTTACTCTGGCGGATTATCGAAGAAACCGGATTTGGCCTTTATATGCAAGCGATGCCGGGCGGTAATCAGCGAAAAGCAAACATCGATATGTTGGTGGAAAAGGCAGCGATTTACGAGGGCACTAGCTACAAAGGGGTATTTCATTTTATCCGTTATATTGAGTTGCTCAAAAAATATGAAGTAGAGTATGGGGAAGCAAATCTAATCGATGAGCAAGCAGATACCGTCCGGATTATGAGTATCCATAAGAGTAAGGGGTTGGAGTTCCCGATTGTTTTTCTTACCGGTATGCATAAGGGATTCACCAACCAAGAAGCACAGGGTAGTTTAGCGATTCATCCGATCTTAGGGTTTGGTTTGGATGATATTGACTTAGAGAGGCGGACGATTTCCACCACCTTACTAAAGAAATTGATTAAAGAAGAAAGTCGTTTGGAAAGTTTAGGGGAGAAGTTGCGCGTCCTATATGTAGCTTTAACGCGGGCGGAAGAAAAGCTGATTATGGTAGGACAGTATAAAGAGGGGGAAGATCAATTCAATGAGATGAAAGAGCAGCTGAAATCTTCTTGGACGGGTGACGGCTTATCGTTAGAGTTATCTCTCGTAGATATAGATAGTAGCAAAAACTACTTAGATTTAGTATTGCCAATTGCGTTGCGAGATCGGCAACAGGAGCTGTTTACCTGCGCTTTCGTATCCGACGCGTTGCTTGCCGAAAAAGAAGAAATTACTGCTTTGGGAGAAGAGATTACAAAGGATGTGTTGGAGCACTTTGATACCAAAAAAGTATACCATTTAGGTATGGCGAAGCAGTTGCAGGCGCAATTAGATTATCTCTATCCCTTTGCTGATGAAAGGCAGATGAAGCTTAAATTTACCGTTTCGGAATTGAAGAAACGACAAAGCCTGGCAGAAGAAGCAGGAGAAGAACTGTATCAAGAACCGGCAGTAATACCCTTGCTACCACGTTTTGCAACAGAAGCGGCAACTCTTAGTGGAGCAGGACGAGGAACGGCTTATCACCGGATCTTGGAGCTTCTTGATTTTGGTAAGATGTACACCGATGAGAGTCTACGGACTGAGATTGAGGAGTCTTATGCCCGTGGAAAATTAAGCAAAGAAGAAAAAGCGAGTATTCAACCGGCGGACATCCTCTCTTTGTTGCATTCTTCCTTGGGTGAGCGATTAAGAAAAGCTACTCTGGCCAAACAGTTGCATCAGGAACAGCCCTTTGTGATGGCCGTGGATGCAGCGGAGATTTACCCGGTAGAAGCGGGGCAAGAACAAATCTTGGTGCAAGGGATTGTCGACCTTTATTTTGAGGAAGAAGGAGAGTTGGTGGTATTAGATTATAAAACCGACCGAGTGAGCTCAGGTTTTGAACTCAAAAACAAATACCGGATACAACTGGATTATTATGCTAAGGCGCTAGAGAGACTGACCGAGAAAAAGGTGAAGGAACGATTGATTTATTCTTTTGCGCTGGGGCAGGAAGTGCGATTATAGCTACCGGGATTCACCTGACAAAGGGGGGACAGTAGCTAATGGCAAATGCCTATGCTGTTTCTAGTTTCACGATTGAGTATTCTCGTTAAAGGGAGTTTCTAAGGGTGCTCTGACTAATAGCGGAGGTAAATTATGGACAATCTAGAATTACTGAAAGCGGAAATCAAAACCAGAGACTACGTAGACTATAGTAGAATCGAAGATTACTATCGTTACCAAGGTTACATGAAACATTATCAAGATGACCCGTTAATAGCAAAAGCACACGCCATCGCAAGTCTTTTTACGCAGCATGAGAAATATATTTATGACAATGATTTGGTGGCCGGATCATTAAGGGGATGTTACACTAACAGCCATAATAAAGATGAATTGGCATACGCCGAGAAGATTGCGAAAAATTACGGGAAAAACTCATTCGCAACAAATCTTGATCATGACGTTGTTGATTATGAAATGGCTTTACAAATCGGAGTTGGTGGCATCATTGAAAAAATCAAAATGTCGCAAAAAATGCATGTTGAAAAAGACAAACTGCTCTTTTTGGAGTCTGCCCTCATCACAATGACAGCATTTTCACAAATGATCAAGGATTATGGGGATGCAGCAGAGGAGAAGGGTAAAATTACTAACAACGAAAATCATTTTGAAATAGCGCGTATTTGCCGAAAGCTAGCGTGGGAGAAACCCGAAAGTTTTCATGAAGCACTACAGCTTGTTTGGTTAATTCATATGAGTTTTTTATATGAAGGGCGCTATGCAATGGGATTAGGTCGATTGGATCAGTATTTGTATCCATTTTTTGTGAAAGATACGATCTCCCCCGGTCGGGCGACTAAGTTACTTGCCTGTACTTTATATAAGATTGGCGAGCGAAGGCATTTTACAGGGGGAGTTTTGGATTTTGGTAATGATGATGTGGTAAATATTGTGATTGGGGGAGTTACGCGCGGTGGCCTGGATGCGGTTAATGAATTGACATATTTGATTCTAGATGCGGTGAAAGAATGTCAAATACCGGGGCCAAATCTCTCGGCTCGAGTAAGCATTAAAAACCCTGATAAATTCATTGATAAATGCCTAGAAGTGATTGGTACCGGGATCGGTTATCCGGCTTTAATGAATGATGAAGTTAATATTTCGGCGCTTGCTCGTTATGGTTATGATATTGAGGATTGTCGAGATTACTGTATGGTTGGTTGTATAGAAAACTTCATCGGGGGAAAACAACCGCCATGGTCAGATGGTCGATATAATTCGCCAAAATATTTAGAGTTAGCATTGAATAATGGGCGCTGTATGTTGACCGGAACACAGATGGGGCCGGAAACCGGAGTGGCGAGCGATTTTGAGTCGATGGAAATGCTGATGGCGGCAGTTGAAAAGCAAATGGCGCATGGAGCTGCCGAGTATATCCGTACTTTTAATAATGAAAATAGCAGGTATAACAAGTGGTTGTATGGGCAGCCATACTTGTCGTGCTATCATGATGATTGTATCAGACGCGGTCTTGATGTGATGAATGGAGGTTCCATTTATCCAAGTGTCCATGGAGCCGGTTGCATGGGGATTGGCACAATGTCAGATTCACTGGCGGCAATAGAAAAAATGGTCTATGAAAATGAAGAATTGTCACTTACTCAATTATGTGACATCTTGATCAATAACTTTGAAGGACACGACGATGTTCATCAAAAGCTCTTGCAAGCACCCAAATATGGTAACAATGATGATTATGTCGATAAATATGCTAAGTGGTTTGTTGATGTGCATTATGAACTATTTTCAAAACTTAGAACTTTCGATGGCGGGGGAGTTTATGTGGCGATCGCTTCTAATATTGATAATATTAGAGCAGGTTTTGAAATTGCTGCTTCAGCGGATGGACGTGGTTGCCGGCAACCTTTAAGCAATGCCGCTTCTCCGAGTCATGGCCTAGATGTAAACGGTATAACCGCCTCCCTTTTATCATGTGCAAAACCTGATTACACGAAGGCCGCTTGTGGTACGGTGGTGAATGTCAAGTTTGATAGTGGCGTTTTGCATAAAAAGAATTTTGCGAAAGTCAGAGCGTTGGTGAAGGTTTATTTTGCGTGCGGCGGGCAAGAAATGCAGATTAATTGCGTTTCGCGGGAAAAACTCATGGAAGCGTCGACTAATCCGGAGTTATATAAGAATTTGGTGGTGCGTGTATCAGGATTTAGTGCATATTATATTGATTTAAGTAAAGAAGTTCAAAAAGACATCTTGGAGCGGATAGAACATGGGTACTAAGGTATAATTGTATATTAAGAAGTCAGATTGTAACTGTTCAGAAGAGCACCTCAAAAAGCTTCGCTTTTCTCGGTGACGCTGAGCGTCGAATACATATTCCACAAAAAATAGCATTCGCATCTATTTTCGTGAACGGTGCTCTCCTGAACAGTTACGTCAGATTAAATAAGGAGATTGAAAATCATGAACGTACAAACTATCGTAAAAAAAGCAATTGAAGAAAAGACAGTGATACCGGCCTTTAACATCCCTTATCTACCGATGATGAAACCGGTGATTCAAGCCATTGTAGATGAAAATTCGATGGCAATCATCCAGGTTGCCCGCTTAGAGTGGGAAAAGTTTCAATCTCAAAGTCCGGAAGCGGTAGCAGAAGAATACGCAAAATATGTACAACCCGGCTTCACCTTTTTGCATTTAGATCATGTGCCGGTGATTGATGAGGATTACGAAGAAGTGGATTATCTGCCGATTATGGAACGGGCGTTGCAGGCCGGGTATCAATCCGTCATGTTGGATGCTTCCCGTTTGTCCTTGGATGATAATATTGGGGCAACCAAAAAAGTAGTTAACCTTGCACACGGAAAGGGCGTAGTGGTTGAGGCGGAATTAGGTTCGGTAGTTGGTCATGAAAGCAGCGGCATTGGCATGAGTTATGAAGAGTTATTTCACTCTAAAAGCGGTTTTACAAATGTGAATGAGGCAATTCGCTTTGTTGAAGAGACGCAGTGTGATTGGCTAAGTGTAGCGGTAGGAAGCGTTCATGGAGCGATTGCCGAGAACACACGGAGAGAGAAAAAGCCGGAAGCGATGTTGGATGTCGATCACATTAAAGCCTTACGTGAGGCAACAGGCATTCCCTTGGTTCTTCATGGTGGCTCGGGGATTAAGCAGTCATACATTTTGGAGGCTATTTCCAATGGCATCGGTAAGATAAATGTGGGAACGGAAATTCGTCAGCCTTTTGAATTTGCCCTTGAAGAAAGACCGGAAGACATAGAGTATGCCAGACAAAAAGTATATGAAAGAACGAGATGGGTGGTTAGCGAGTTTCTGAAAGTAACAGGGAGCAAGGATAAATTAGAGCGATAAAAATTTTTTACAATATTATATTGACAAACTATATTATACGACATATAATATAGTTGAAGTGATGATATTGTGAAAAACGAAAAGGAAGTGACAGTATGATATTTAATACAGGAGCAGCATTGCTTGATGCGATTGTGCTTGCAGTTATATCACGGGTCAGCGAAGGAACCTATGGTTACAAGATTACCCAAGATGTCCGCAAAGCAATTCATGTATCAGAGTCCACCTTATATCCGGTTTTGCGGAGATTGCAGAAGGAGGATTGTCTGGAGGTGTATGATCTTCAGTTTGATGGGCGGAATCGACGGTACTATAAGTTGACAGAAAAGGGAGAAGCACAATTAAATCTGTACAAAGTGGAATGGAAGAGTTACTCGAAAAAGATTTTGGATATTTTTGAAGGAGGTGAGGGCTGATGAATAGATGGGAGTTTATGAGTGAGTTGGCAAAGTTGCTAACCGGGATTCCGCGGGAAGAGCGAGAGGAAGCACTGCATTATTATGAAAATTATTTTATTGACGCAGGGATGGAGAATGAGGCAGCAATTATTGAAGAGTTAGGTAGCCCTCTAAAAGTAGCTAAGATGATTCGGGAAAATCTGGATAATCCGGACCCTCAGGCGGGGGAGTTTAGCGAGCAGGGTTACACCGACCCTCGATTTAAAGAAGAGCATCT
>JGI20163J15578_10000882_pt1 | contig 12535 bp, 8 predicted proteins | sample TergutCu122P1_FD_15578 | JGI IMG/M metagenome (IMG submission 15578)
ATTGACAGATATGAAGAGGAAAGAGACCGTGAAAATGAAAGCTATGAGCAAGCCCTTGCCGACAACGCCAGAGTTCTTGCCGATCTTCGCTTTCAACTCAGAACCAGCCAATTGGTGCTTGAGTCTATTTACGATGAAATTTACAGGATAGAAACCCAATTGCACGCAGAAGGTATATACAAACATCTGGCAACTGCTCCCGGGGAAGTTATGAGGATATTTTATGCGGCAAGAGGCGGGCGGCGTGTAATGCAAAATACTGCCTTAATGTCCATAAGGCCGGATGATGCCGCTTTATATGCCGTGTTTAACCTGCCAAGTAATATAGACTTTGTGGAAATCGGCCAGAGTACTTCTCTTCATATAAGAAACAGGCGAAATGTTGCAGGCATTGTAGAAAATATCAGATTTTACCCGCAGCATTTGGAGGTTTATGTAAGCTTTGAATTTCCCGAGCTTCAAGTTGGTGAGCGTGTAGAAACTGTTTTTGAGAGGGATTCTATAATGTATACCAGAATGCTGCCAAACTCCGCTATACGGGAAATGAGTTGGAGAGGTGTTATTGAAGGGCATTTTGTATTTGTTATTGAGCGCACAAGGGGATTGTTCGGCTATATTTATTCGGTAGGGTGGCTGAGAGTTACTATATTGGAAGAAGGCCCCGCCTACACTGCAATAAATGATAGCTTCCCCGCTGATTTGGAAGTTATAACAGGCTCAAGCCAAGTTATCGGAAATGGTTCTAGAGTCAGAATTTTCCCAAGAGTCAGGACTTTCTCGTAGTTTTAAAGGACGGTGGTATTTGTGTTAAAAGCTCATAAGCTTATAATAATTTTAAATGCGGCTGTTCTTATTATCTGCATCTTTTGGGGTTATAAACTTTTTATTGATGCAAGGCAATTACTCGGAAATAATGTGGTATATATTACACAGGAACCCGGCAGGCGGGGATATCAAATAAGCCTGGACGCTGTGCGAGATGCTGTGAGGGATTTTGCCAATTATAATATTGCTTTTGAATACCGCCGTGGGGCAGTCATTTCTAACGGTTCCCGCAATATGGATGTAAACCTTGCCTTTACCAACAGTAACTACTTTTTAGTAAACCATTATTTCTTTCTCTACGGCGGAGGCTGGCCTGAGGGCTTTAATGACAGTAATATTATAGTATTGTCAGAAAATGCAGCATGGGAGTTATTTGGCAATACAAATGTATTGGGAATGCATGTAGAAATGAACAGGCAGTTTTTTGAAATAAGCGGCGTCATCAGGCAGGAATGCCTTTTAGAGCCCGGCTTTGCGTGGGTTACTTACAATCACCGCGGCAGCGGCATTTCAAATATTACAGGCATTTATATACAGGGGAGAAATTATAATAATTTGGAGCTTACAGTTTTAGCCGGGCGCTTTGCAAGCGCCGCCGAGCTTAACTTATACAATTTACGTTTTGTGGATTTAGACCAATATGCATATAATATTTTAACTAAGTTTAATCTCTTTGCATTGATTGTATTGGTTGGAGTCGCTACACTTTTGGGGGTGCGGCTTTATACTGTGTTGGAAGCCGGTACTTTTAATCTGCAAAAAACAATAATTTACGGTTTGGGAACAATGTTCTCTATCTTCTTATGTGTCTATCTGTGGCAAAATATCAGTATTAATCTGCCGCCGCCTACAGATGCTTTTAGAATACGCCCCTTAATTGATAATCTAAACAATTTAAATACATTTGAAGGCATTGGTATACTGTCTTATAACAACCGAGCTTTGTATGAATATAACAGGCTCTCTGTTTATCCTTTGCTTTTAGGCGCTTTTGCTTTTGTTAATATTGCCTTTGTTTTTTTGGCAGATGCCTTTGTAAAATACAGAAAATACAGTGCAAACAGAGATATTGCCTCCTCAATAACCATACCCGAATACCTTATGAAACGTATTTTACAAATAATCCCAACATTTATGATTATGACTGCGGCTATTTTCTTTGCTGCACTTCTTATGCCGACTCTCGGCATACCTTATTTCCCGCGGGATGCTCATATTATGTACTTTCAATATATATTCGGTATACTCCAGGGGGATTTCGGCAATTCTTGGACCACTTTGGGCGGAGGGCGCCCTGTCAGCCATTTTCTTGTTAATTCTATCCCCTATACTCTTATATTGGTTTTCGGCTCTATAATAGTATCAGGGGTTACCGGCGTAATTTTAGGGATAGTAGCCGCACTTAAGCAAAATAAGATAGTTGATAATATAATTATGGTCGCGTCCCTTTTTGCCTCTTCAATACCGATATTTTTTCTGGGTATTATATTTATGCTTATATTCAGCCTCCACTTGGGGCTTTTGCCAAGCCGCGGCCTTGACGGATGGCAGGGTATGATACTTCCCATAGCAACATTATCCATCCCGTCTGTAGGTTTCATAGCACGCACTACAAGAACTGCCATGCTTGAAGTACTTACTATGGACTGTATAAAAGCGGCCAGGGCCAGAGGGCTGCCTGAAAGGGTCGTAATCGGCTCTCACGCACTTAAAAATATACGCATTCCCATAATAACCGCTATTGCACTCAGGCTTGTTGAACTTTTTATGGGTACAATGCTTGTGGAGGCCGGTTTCTCCATTCCGGGGCTTGGCAGGCTCCTTGTAGCTGCAATAGAAGCCCGTGATTTAAATATGATGATGGGCTGTATTATTTTTTTAAGCCTTACATTTATGGTTATAAACCTAGTAGTCGATTTGCTTTATGTTATAGTTGACCCAAGAACCAGAAAGAGTTTGAGATAAACCGGAGATGCTGTTTATGAAAATTAAATCTAAAAAACTTAAAATCTTTTTAAGCCGCAAAATATCCGTTATTGCGGCTATCGGGCTTATTATTATGCTGTTTGCCGCTTTCGTCGGGCCTTTTTTAACCAGCCGTACCCCTTATGAAATGGATTTTCATAACATATTCTCAGGTATTTCAAGAGAAAATTGGCTGGGCACCGACCACGCCGGGCGGGATCTTTTTACCCGCATAATCCACGGAGGGCAGCTGTCTATAGGCCTTGCTCTTTTTGGGGTTTCAATAGGTGTCAGCTTCGGGCTTGTATTCGGGCTTATATCGGGCTATTACGGAGGGATTCCGGATGCCTTGATTTCGCGTTTTATTGACTTTTTAATGGCCGTACCCGCTTTTATGATAGCTATTATTTCTTTGGCGCTTTTAGGCCCGGGAGGTATTAATACGGGAATCGCCGTAGGCGTATCTACAATCCCGCTCTTTATGCGTATGACAAGGAGCCAGGTTATTGCCATTAAAGAGTCTGACTATGTAAAGTCTTGCCGTATAATAGGAGTATCTGATTTAAGGATAATTATGACTCATATATTGCCCGGAATTTGGCCTTTAATAGCCGTTACCTTTACCCTTCAACTGGGCACCGCCCTTTTAACCGCCGCCGCCCTGTCTTTTCTCGGCATTGGGGTTAACCCGCCAACGCCTGAATGGGGCTCGCTCTTAAGCGCCGGGCGTACTCATATGCTGGCCTTCCCCCTTGGGATTATGGCGCCGGGCATTGCTATTACACTGTTTGTTATGTGCACAAGCCTCATAGGAGACGGACTGAGAGACGCTCTTGACCCTAAGTCCGTGGAGTAATTCTTTTTTTCAATTTCATGGCGTCATTTAAATGGACAATTTGATGGCGCGTAATTGGCATAAGAAGAATACCTGCAATATTTTTCCGCTTCCAAAAATCAAGCAGCCAGACAGAATCTTTATGCTCTGTAACACCGCCTTCAGCCAATATTCTGTCAATGCTTTCCTTCTTTACCTTTCGCTTCATATCGGCAGGTGAAAGGGAGTTTAATATGCTTTTGGTTTTGATGCCGACAGCATTCCGGTAATTTTTAAGCTCCCTCATATTAAGCGACCGGCTAAGTGATAAAATCTCATGGTCGGTCATTGCATTTGCTGTATCTTCTACGGTTATATTCATTTTTTCCAAGTATTTTTTATTCAGCACTTGGTCACCCTCGCCAATTAATAAATTGGAAGTAATATCCTCTATTCGGGTAATATGCCAAATATTCCAAGCAATTGTTACATCTTTGGGCGTCGGCATACTTGCAAAAGCTTCTTCCGTTAAGCCCTTCCAAATTGCATCAAAAAATGTTTCCTGCTTATCCGATGAAATATCAGAGCTGTGAACAATTGAGTGCAAGCTCAGGCAAAGCTTCATTGCCTCATTAAAACAGTCGGGCTTTAATATTATTTCTTTTAATTTTGCTTGTTTTGGGTTCCAGTCAGTTTTTAGTTGGAACATGGACAGCCTCCGTTTCTAAAAATATACGGTTATATATAATTATTCGGCAAGCTTACCGCTTTATGGGCGGCCTGTGACAAGTGAAGAATTTCTAACCATATTCGGTGCCGCAAGGGCCATTGCCGGTAAAAGTGGCAGTAACATACAAAAAATCAAAAATACGCTGATGCCTTTTTTTGTTTTTTTCATATTAAATTCACCTTTCTTTTTGTTTTTCTTATGTGTACTATTGCACGGTAAGCAAAATTGGGTCAGATAAAATATCTATTCTTTGACCAGTGTCTCGAATCCAGAACCCAGCACTAACTCTAAGTTCATGTATACCCGGTTCTATGTCCTGTCGTACAAGTGACATTGATGCACTTTCATGTTCCCAGAAACTCGTGCTTCGTATTACACTGTTTGTTTCAAAAAACCTTGAGCCGTGTGGAGGGTCTACAGATATATTTCCAAATGCATTCCATCCCAGAATACGCGGAAAAAACAAAAAATCATAAACTATTTCGAAGCATGCCCCACTGTTGTTTTTTAGTTCAATATTCACTCTAAACCTCTCACCTGGCAGCCAAGTTGTTTCCTCCACCGAAATTGTCAGCTCAAAATCGTCTGCGCTAATATTTTCAGCAATATACATACGCCGTACAAGCCTCGTGAGCATTGCCGCTATATCTGCCCGTGTTACTACACCTGCCGGCTCTATAGTTGTAGCTGTTCTTCCACTAATGATGCCGCGAAAATGCCCCCACATCAGAGCATCCATAGCCCAGCTTGCCACTTGTTCGAGGTCTGTAAAATTGCGCCACTCTGAATTTTGGCCGGCAGCTGTGTCAATGTTTGTAAAGCTTCTGGCAAAACGGTGGAGCATTACTGCAAACTGCTGACGGGTTATAATGTCTGCCGGGGCAAATAGGTTATTGCCTATTCCGCTGACAATGTTGTTTGCATTTGCCCATGTTATATAAGGCGCAAACCATTCATTTTCCGGTACATCGGTAAATTCGTTAGCTCTTGGGTCGGTTGCGTCGGCTGCTCTGCCAAAATGAATACGGAACAGCGTTGCGGCAACCTGTGCGCGGGTAAAGCCTTGATTCGGCGAAAATGTTGTTTCACTTGTGCCTTGCATGATGTTGTTTTCACGCACGAAACTGACATATGGAAAAAACCAATCGTCGGGCGTTACATCTTCCATAGTTAGCAGCTCATCTCGCGCATAACTTATATTGTCTGCCGCAAACACCATTGCAGGTAAAAGTGGCAGTAACATACAAAAAATCAAAAATACACTGATGCCTTTTTTTATTTTTTTCATCTTAATCTCCCTTTTTTTGTTTTTCTTATGTGTACTATTGCACGGTAAGTAAAATTGGGTCAGGTAAAATATCTATTAATTGACCAGTGCCTCGAATCCAGAAAATAGCACTAACTCTAAGCTCATGCATACCCGGTTCCAAGTCGTGTCGTACAAGTGACATTGATGCACTTTCATGTTCCCAGAAACTCGTGCTTCGTATTACACTGTTTGTTTCAAAAAACCTTGAACCGCGTGGAGGGTCTACAGATATATTTCTTCCAAATGCATTCCATCCCGGAATACGCGGAACAAACAAAAAAGCATAAAATATTTCGATGCATACCCCACTGTTATTTTTTAGTTCAATATTCACTCTAAGCCTCTCACCTCGCGGCCAAGTCTTTTCTTCCACCGAAATTGTCAAAACAAAATCGTCTGCGCTAATTTCGGCAATACGCATATGCCGCGTAAATCTAGTAAACATTGCCGCTACATCCGCCCGTGTTACTACACCTGCCGGCTCTATAGTTGTAGCTGTTATTCCTCCCATAAAACCATAAAAATTTGCCCATTCCATGCCAGGTCGTGCCCAATATGCTACTTGATTGCGGTCTGTAAAATTATTCCACTCTGCGCTTTGGCGGGCAACTGTGTCAAGGCTTGTAAGGCTTTCGGCAAAACGGTGGAGCATTACTGCAAATTGCTGACGGGTTATAATGTCTGCCGGGGCAAAAAGGTTATTGCCTATTCCGCTGACAATGTTGTTTGCATTTGCCCATGTTATATAAGGCGCAAACCATTCATTTTCCGGTACATCGGTAAATTCGTTAGCTCTTGGGTCGGTTGCGTCGGCTGCTCTGCCAAAATGAATACGGAACAGCGTTGCGGCCACCTGTGCGCGGGTAAAGCCTTGATTCGGCGAAAATGTTGTTTCACTTGTGCCTTGCATGATGTTGTTTTCGCGCACGAAACTGACATATGAAAAAAACCAATCGTCGGGCGTTACATCTGCCAAAGCCACCGGAACTGTCGGCGAGACATTTTCCATAGCCACCGGCTCTGCCGGCGTAACTACTTTTATTGGCGCACTTGCATTGGCTGATACAGCCAATTGGATGCTTAATGTCACTGCAAAAAGTGTGGCCAATAATGTTGGTAACAACTTGGTTTTGATTGAATATTTCATGTTTTTCATGATAATTTTCTCCTTCTGTATTTTGTTTCTTATTGTACGGTAATTACAATCGTGTTAGATACAATCCTGAATCCCCGTGCGTTATTAGGTATTGTCCATGGCCACGGTTCGTTTTCAGGGTCGGCCGGTTGCTCCCAGCCTAGGTAAAATATTGCTTCGACAGTCAATTCATAGAATCCCGACAACAAATTGTAGTACCAATTCAAGTAAAAATGACGAGAAATAGTACTGCCATTCTCAAAAATCTGAAAGCTCGGGTAAGGCGGCGGCACTCTTGTAAATACCCAATTTACACCCGGAATACGGGGATAGAATAGAAAATATCTAGCGATTTCCAACTCTCTCCCGCTGTTGTTTTTTAGCTCAACATAAACTCTATAATTCTCACCTCGCGGCCAAGTCTTTTCTTCCACCGAAATTGTCAAAACAAAATCATCTGCACTAATTTCGGCAATACGCATATGCCGCACAAACCTAGTAAACATTGCCGCTACATCCGCCCGTGTTACTACACCTGTCGGTTCTATAGTTGTAGCTGTTATTCCTCCCATAAAACCATAAAAGTTTGCCCATTCCATGCCAAGCCATGCCCAGTCTGCTATTTGATTGCGGTCTGTAAAATTACTCCACTCTACGCTTTGGCGGACAACTGTGTCAATGCTTGTAAGGCTTTCGGCAAAACGGTGGAGCATTGCTGCAAACTGCTGACGGGTAATAATGTCTGCCGGGGCAAAAAGATTATTGCCTATTCCGCTAACAATGTTGTTTGCATTTGCCCATGTTATATAAGGCGCAAACCATTCATTTTCCGGTACATCGGTAAATTCATTCGCTCTTGGGTCGGTTGCGTCGGCTGCTCTGCCAAAATGAATACGGAACAGCGTTGCAGCAACCTGTGCGCGGGTAAAGCCTTGATACGGCGAAAATATTGTTTCACTTGTGCCTTGCATGATGTTGTTTTCGCGCACGAAGCTGACATATGGAAAAAACCAATCGTCGGGCGTTACATCTGTCATGGTTAGCTCATCTCGCGCATAATTTATATTGTCTGCCGCAAGCACCAAATTAGGCAGCATCAGCACAATAATTAACAAAGCCATGCTGCTTTTGAAAAATTTTCGACTTTTCATTTCAAACACTCCTTTATACCAATATACTTCAATACGATAGTTTGCCTAAGTATAGCATATCAAAGAACTTGCTTCAATAAAAACTGCTTGGGGCCAAGACAAACGCATGAAGCGTTTGTCTTTCGCCGAAATCAGGATTTCGGCGAGTTTACCTTCGGAAAATATTGAAAATTCCTTCACTACGCTTGAAATTTTCAATATTTCTGCATTTTGCCGGAAATAAATTCCGGCAAAATGATTAAAGTCTGCGACGCTAAAGGCAAAACCCTTAGTTAATATTTTTTCATGCGTTTGGCGTGGCTTAGGGCTTGGAATTTATTATCTGGAATTGTTTATATTTTTATGGTATTATGGTTTTAATATTTTATGGTAAAATAAGGAGGTTTGTATATGACAATACTTAATAAAGATTATGCAAAAGAATTTGAAAGCCTTGTTACAGGCGCTATGGAAGCTTATGAAGGGCAAGGGCTCGCAGTGTCAATCTTCGGTACTGAAGATACTTATTATGAAAAGTTTTTTGGATACAGGGATAGTCAGAATCAGTTGGAAATCAATGCCGATACCATATTCGGCATGGCCTCAATATCAAAATCCTTTACATGTCTTGCTCTTTTGCAGCTTGCAGAAAAAAATATAGTGGATTTAGACGGTTATGTTGCGGATTATATACCTGAATTTAGCGCTAAGAATCAAAAAGGCTTGCGCGTCAGGCATTTGATGAGTCACTCAGGTGGCTTCTTTCCGGAGAAGCGGATACTTATCAGAGATACAGCCAAAGAAATAGGTATTTGGGATAGCCTGGACGGAGATATTGCATACAGTGAGGCCTTGGCAAAAGCAGGTATTAAAATAATCGCAAACAGGCTTGATGAGCGGGAGGATTTTACAGGCCGCCCCGGAGAGCTTATGAGCTATTCCAACGACAGCTACGGCCTTATTTCTGATATAGTCCGCACCTGTGGAGGATATAGTACCTTTGCGGAATATATGAATGAAGAAATTTTAAAGCCCCTTGGCATGACGCGCTCATCCCTTGAATTTGAAGCTCCCGCTAATGATGAAAACTGTACCCAACTCTATATCCACCGCAACGGCAAGCTGGAGTGGAGCAGGGATTTTTATGATAACGCCTTTGTTTTAACAGGAGGCGGGGCAATAAAGTCAACTTTAAATGACTTAAAGAAATATACACGAATGCTGCTTTGTAACGGAAAGATGGAAAATGGCAGCCAATTACTAAGCAGTTATTATATAAAAGAGATGTCAAAGCCCCGGCAATTTTACTGCTTTCAGGAGTATTACGGCTATGGGCTGTCAACTAAGTTTATGGATGATATTACAGTTGTGGGCCACGGCGGGGGCCTTACAGGTATTGCCAATATGTTTGGGTGGTCTCCTGAGCTTGAATGCGGCGTAATTGTTTTTTGCAACACTTCCGATTTCCCTTCGGCAACTGTAGCCGATGCCGCCATGAAGCTTGCTATGGGTAAAGGCCCTAATTTTTATGAAAAACCATATATATATGAAAAGTGGGACAAAGCAACAATCCGGTCGGCAATCGGGCTCTACAAATCCGGCGAAGGCGCTGTTTATGAAATAGATTATAAAAATGATAAGATTAACCTTAAGTTAAACGGTGAAGAAGTTGATGTATATCCGGTCAGGAAAGATATTTTACTGATAAAAAAACCGTATAATACAACAGATTTGATTTTGTGCAAAAATAATGAAGGTATGGTATGGGGCGTCCGCGTTAATGGCCGGATTATACCTAAAAGCGGAGTTTGATTCATTATGAGTGTCAAAAAAGCGGCTATTTTTACTTGGCAAAGTTCAGGGCGAACATTATAGCCAATCAGCTTCAAACCCAAACATAAAAAGAGCTGTTCGCACAGTAAGCGGACAGCTCCTTTTTGATTTCATATATTGTTGCTGATATTTAAGTAAACCACCTTATATGCATGATTTTTATATCTTGCGTTTATATGGTATTTACTAAGGCAAAATTGCTTTTTTGACACTCTCTCCTACTCAGTCCAATACATCACATTAAAGAACATCATACCCCCAGGTGAAAGTTCGGGAGTTACCAGTCTCGAATCGAAAGCTCTGATAGCCGCATTCATATTGGTACCGATATACGGGCTTTCATAATTTACTATTTTCATAACCTGTTCCAAAATAGCAACGCGCGCAGCCGGGTCGATTGTAATTATAGCTTCTTCAATCATATCGGAAACCTCTTGATGACGGAAGCGGCTTCTGTTTTGAACATCAATCATCTCGATGCCTACTAAATTTCTCATAAAGCCTTGCAAGGTACTTGCCGTAAAATTAGCCAAAGACGCATCAAATTCACCGTGAAGTGTCTGAGTCATAAAGGTCGCAAAATCCATCTGGTTAAGAGTCACGTCAATACCGATATCAGCCAAATTAGCTTGAATAACCTCAGCCCTGCGTCTCTGGTCTTCATCGGATACTATTAATTGGAAGCCCAAAGTTGCCGGGTCAATACCCTGCTCGGCAAGTAATCTTCTGGCGCCGTCCGGGTCAAAACTTCTTGTATTCACATCTGTTACGCCCTCAAACATAGGCGGCGCAGTCGTCCAAATCGGAGTGCCGAATCCGTCAAGGCTGGCCATAAGCATAGATTCTCTGTCAAGGGCCATATCAATTGCCCATCTTGCGTATCTGTTTTCAAACTGCGGGCGCTCGTTGTTTAGAATCATATACTGGAATTGTGAGCCGGGGCGATTAAGAACGGTAATATCCGGATGTTCTTCAAGCCTGCGAATATCAGCAAAGGCTACATGAGATACATAGTTTACCTCGCCGGCTTCAAGGGCTATTGTTCTGGAGGCGCCTTCAGGTATAATACGCCAATGAACATAAGCAATTTGCGGAGAGCGTTCCCTGTCGAAATAATCTTCAAAAGCAGTGAATGTTAAGGAATCGCCGAATCTCCACTCCGTGAATGAGAACGGGCCTGAGCCTATCGGTTCAGCAGAAAAATCATGGCCGGACTCTATTAAGCCTCTGGGCATAATAAAATTGCCTTGATGAGCCAAATCGTGGAAGACAAGCGAGTTTGGCACACCGGTATTAACCCTCACGGTGTAATCGTCAATAGCTTCCCAACCTATAATATTAACATGAACCGCTCTTTGGTCAGGGGTAGTCCGGATATAATAGAAGCTGGCAACAACATCATGGGCGGTCAGCTTGTCACCGTTATGGAAATAGACATCGTCCCTCAGATAAAAATCGAACAGATAGTCAGTTACAGCAGTAAAACCGGTTATAAGATCGGGAAGAGGGTCAAGGCCTTCAGGGTGGGCCCTGAAAAGACCGTTGTGAGTTAAAACATTTTTCCAATGGCCGATAACCGTAGCATGCCTCGCAATAGCAATGGAGGGCGCCTCACTTACTATGGCAACTGTAACACCCGGCCCGATGGGGCGCTCACCGCCGGTTGCGGCAACAGGCTGTTGCTGCTGCGGAGCACAGGCCGCAAGCACACTTATTAATAAGGCGCTGATTAATACTAAACTTAAAATCTTTTTCTTTTTCATAAAAAAACCTCCCTAAAAATAATTTCCATTGCAAAAACCTTATAATTTTTGCAATCGCTGCGCTTTCCTTGTTTAATAATATGAAATCAAGGGGCTTTCATAAAAACTTAAAGCTTATTTAGAATAAACACAGAGTGTCAAAAAAGTATTTTGCCTATGGCAAAATTACTTTTTTGAGTTTACCTTAGGTAAGAATCGGCTTGCAAGGCTGCCGCCTTTAGGCGGCCGGGCGCCTTGCGGTCAGCCGATTTCCCTCAGGCGGGCAAAGCCCGCCTTGCGGATTGAATTCAGGAAACGCTTCGTTTCCCGAACCCTTCCGCCTTAAAACCAGACTTTTTGACAGATTGAGCTTATTTAGAATAAACAATTATATTTCTCTTGGCCAATTCATCAACCATTTTCTTGAACCGATCCCCAACGAAAATATTTTCGGGTTCAACAACTCCCCTCATACCGCCATCGTCATAAGCTAAAATAATTGCCGCTATAGAAGAGGGGTATGCGGTTGTACGCTCCATAGATGTAATGCCTTTTTGCTCATCGCTGTAATCCATCAGCTCATATGTCTTTTGTGTATATTCGCCGTTTTTCAGCCCTTTGCCTACAACACTTAAATATGTAAAGTCCTGTACCCCCGGAATTTTTTTCATCAACTTATTCAGCACCGCTTCAGACAAATCAATAGGTCTGATACTTTGCCCGTCAACCTCAATGGGGTCTTTGCTGAAAAAGCCTAATTTATCAAGCTTTTGCATCATTTGATAATGGCCGGGATAACGCATGGTAAATTCGGCAGCCCGTTTAACACCTTTTTCAAGCATAGTTTTATTTAAGCTGTAAAGCCCGTCTGTTTTAAGTGCATCAACTTCACCGTAACCCGGCACCAAATAACGCTCTAAAGTATGCAATGGCTTTTCTACAGCCAATTTCCCATCTTTAATAACTGTTGGCGGTGTAAGGTATAAATCAAGCAGAGCCTCAATATTAAACAGCACCATGTAATCAAGCGGCGCAACACCTTTTTCCGTAGG
>JGI20163J15578_10000884_pt1 | contig 12506 bp, 15 predicted proteins | sample TergutCu122P1_FD_15578 | JGI IMG/M metagenome (IMG submission 15578)
GATCGTTGGATTAGTCAACACCTTTTTCCACGTTTAATCCAANACCACTNTATGCCTTTTCTTACCACAAAAAGGGATCAGGCAGTACTTTGCTTGAACCGAAAACCATTGACTCTTTTCTCAAAATGAATTAGACTTAATTCAAACAATTGAAGGAGGGCTTGCCCATTCGGCATTGTTCGATATTACACAATCAGTAATATGGATAAGGCACGGAAAAGAAGATAGAACACAACTAAACCAAGGAAAAACCAATCGCCTTACTGTAGGGGATTTGTTCATTTTGGTTTTGTGTCTATTATCAACTTCCGTACCTACTAAAAGCTTATCAAAGGCTACGGAAGAGATTCTGTAGCTTTTTTACTTGGCAGGAAATCCCTTTGGAATTACCTGTTATGTCATTCGAATTTATGGAGGAAAAAGAAAATGAAAGAAAGTCTAATGCAGTTAGTAAAGAAACCAGAACTTGAAACTGTCAACAAAAACAGTGCATACCAAGCTTTATGGAACGATGAGCACATTTCCAAGGAAATGCTAGAAGCACATCTATCACCAACCTTGGACGCTGCTTCACGTAACCATGCATTTATAGAAGAATCTATCCACTGGATTACACAACTTGTTCCACCTAGCCAATATGGCAAGCTGCTAGATTTAGGTTGTGGGCCCGGATTATATGCAGAGGGCTTTTCAAAGGCAGGATATTTGGTTACAGGTGTGGATTTTTCGAAGCGTTCAATAGAGTATGCCACCAATCAAACAAAATCAAATAATAGCAATATTAAATATCGTTATCAAAACTACTTGACCATTGATTATAAGGAGGAATATGACGTTATCACACTAATTTATTGTGATTATGCCCCATTATCCAAATCAGATAGAATGACTTTACTTAAGAAAGTCCACCAAGCACTAAAACCAAATGGGGTCTTTATCTTTGATGTATTCACACCCAAAATGCGAAATGAAGAGACTAAGACATGGCAATACTATGAAGGAGGAGGCTTCTTCTGCGAAAAACCGCATCTACTGTTAGAAGCCAACTATCAATACGACAACCAAGACAAAACAGAGCTTCACCAACATATCGTAGTAACGGATAGTGAGGTGAAATGCTATGTTGGACAGAATCACTATTTTACAAAGGAGGATTTGCTATTGGAGACAAAACCTATAGGGTTTAGTAAATACGAATTTTATGGAGATATTGCAGGAGCTGCTTTCTCCCAGGATGGCGATACAATCTGCGGTGTTTTCATCAAATAGCAATTATCAAGGATCTCACGATGCTTATAGATTTACTTTTTGCTTTGCTTGTGTTAATGTAACTGTTGATATTGCTTGTGTCAATAATCCTTTGTTACCTTTCATACGACATCATTCCCTCTTATTTGCTTAGCAAAATTTATATATAGTGGCCATTTAGATACATCAAAATCGGTTAATTCTTTCCACTTTTGAAGCTCATCAATTGGCACCCATCTATACTCATCATGCTCATGAGATAATACTACTTCATTTGTTATGGCCATACATACAAAAGAAACACTTATTATACGCTGGTTATCGTGGTATCCATGCTAAACTGAAACTGGTTGGATTATATCGCACTCTAGTTTTGTTTCCTCGAAAACCTCCCTTTTTAGGCCGTCATAAATATCCTCTCCAGTCAACAGGCGGCCACCTGGTGGGCTCCAGCATATAGGCTCATTCGTTCTATGGAGCATTAATACATTGTCTTCAAAAACGATAATGCCAACAACAGCTATGGAAGTATTATAACCCATCATTTCCACCTTTCTACTGATATAATAGCCAGATTTGAGTTAATGCTAAAGATTGACAACATCAATTCCATTTTGTTTTAAACGGCCAACAAACCTAGTAATCCCTTTACAATATGCACTTGCAGACAAGATCTTCTTGTCATGTGAATACAATATTACAAGGTTAGGATTTCTGGTTACTTCAACTTTTGTTATGGTGGAAAGTGGATAGGTTTTTGTTTTCAAAATACTACGGTAACGTATTTCTTGATCTTTGACTTCCGTTTTCCACTGTATACAACCTATAGTAATATAAATCAACCAAAACATAACAAGGAAAAAGGAGCCACTGATAAACCAGTTTGTTGTAGGGTTCCCCCAAATGGGCATAGAAAAAACTGCTAACATAATTGATAGAAAGGTGACAAACACATACCCCACTTTTTTGATTAGCGGTTCGCGAATGACAAGACGATTCATATGGTTGTCACTTTCACACAAGTGCACTTCCATGGTAAATTGTTTGTAAGATTCCAACTCTTTTCCTCTCCATGAAGTGGCGATATCTTGTTTTTTGTGTGGATATAGGGCGTCTCTTATCCTCTCGACATCTTTGATCTTTGCCTCATCCACATACTTTAGAATCTCTTCCAACATTCCATCTTGATATACAATATGAAATTGATTTTTATTTTGTCTTAGTAAGTTGTTGGAGCGGTATATATTTTTGGAAGGAAGAGTCTTTGAGAAACATAATATAAAGTTGTAACCTCTATATGTTCCCTTTTCCTTTACTTCAATATAATTTATTTCATCCCAAGGAATAAAAATGTTCCTACCCAAACGCCTACTAGATATCCCTTTATCATCAATAATAAAAGGGGCAAACCAGCTCCTTGAATTAAATAAGAACATAATCAGTACCAAGATACTTATTATAAATAGCAAGATGCCATCGTCATCCGTTAGCAGCCATAAAGGGTCTGCCAAAAAAAGTAGAGCCACTAAGATGACTAAGATTAATAGTGCAGTTCTTGCTACAATTCTTTTAAATTTGTTGTAGTTGTATACTTTCATACCATCACCCTTTTCATCAGTTCCATCTGATGCATAACAAGAAGTTTCTTGATGGTTCCTGGCCCTGGGTATTCTTCAGTTTCATAATATTTTACCAACTCTCTCATGCCTACAGTCACAGGAACTTCCTCACTAAAATGCTGTTGCCATCTTACAAGTTTGCCCAATGCTTCATGGAATTTTACTTGAACATCTCCATAGGAGTCGTTAGAGTCACTTGCAAAATGCTTTATTCGGATGCTGCCAAACTTGTCTACATATAAAATATGCAGCACCACTGTCCTTGATGGGAATCCTTTGTCATAATAGTGCTTCCCGTCTATTCCATAATTGGAAAAGCCAAGGTATCCATCTTCTTCAATAAACTTATAATCATCACAGTAAAATTCATCCTCTATTTCAAGGTAATCAGCTCTAGAATTTAATCTTGCAAATGTATCCGTTAATAAAATACGGTTATCTCTAACCACTCTCCTAAGTCTAGCGCTGTCAGTAATAATGTGGTACTTAGGCTTGTGTGCCTCCACCAACTCTTCTAACTTCCCACCTATATAATTAGTCGAAAGAAATGCATAGCTTTCACCTGTAATATCTTCTACCTTGAGAGTACTATCTGTTATATAAACAGGAATTACATAAGGAGAATCGTAATAATCTGCCCAATTATAAAGTCTAGGCACTCCCTTTTGAACCTGCCCAACTTCGGGATTAGCTACAACCATTATCTTTTGCTGATGTTCTATAAATACATCTAGGGTCTTTAATAGCTGTTTAGAATCCCTTACAGGTTCAACTAAAGGGATAGTGTTAATACCTATTAAGCCTTTAGAAACACTGTCTCTAAGGCCGATAAGATCAAATTGTTTTCCTCTAAAATATGGGATATACATTATTCCAATTCCTTTATCATTATAAAGTCTTCATTGCCCTCGTGATCTAACTTTTCGCCAGTTATTTCATAACCTAATCGTGTATAGAACCTTACAGCAGGATTGTCCTTTTGCACAGACAAAGATGTACGCTTGAATCCTTCCTTATGGAGTAATTCAAATAGATTGGTCATTAACATGGCACCAACCCCCTTTTTTCGATAGCTATCTAGTACAGATATTGCAAGTTCAGGTGTTTTGTCATCAATATTCCCATAAGCTGGTATAATTCGCGTCCAGGCTATACCGATGATGCCTTCATCTGTTTCAGCTACCACTCCCAAGTCTCCAAATTGTTCTCCGAAGTCTTTAATGTATATATAAATCTCATCATCAAATATCACCTCTTTTGGAGGCCTTTCTTCTCCATCTGGAATGTAGATTGCATTATACAGAAAATTTTCCAATTGTGAATAGTCTGCTTTTTCAATTTCTCTTATGATTATACTCATGGTTTCTTTTTCTTCTTCCTCCAAGTTGTAAGGCTCGGTTTTTCTTCTATTGTTTCTTAGCTTATCTCTAAGCTCCTGGTTTTCCTCTCTTAAGGCATCTAACTCGTCTCGCAAATCCTGCACCAATTGTTGCTCCATCTCATCTACTAGTTTATCATATAAGTTTTCCTTGCTAGATGTACTGGCCTCTTGCGTAGTATCTTGATTATTTCGCTTAGATAATTCCTTATATAACTCCCGACTGGAATATAGATGCATTCCCTTATCTACTCTCTTAGCTTTCTTTACTTCACGAAACAGAGAGTGGATAAAAGCATTTAATAATTGTCCCTCATCTACTCCAAGTTTTTGCTTTTTGGCCTTTTTCACAATGGCTAGTGTGCCCTTTTCTAGCCTGTCTGATGCAACACTTTCTTCGTAAGGCATGTAGAGCATTACGCCAATGTGAGGAGGAATCTGATCTGCGAACTTTTCGTATATCTCCATAGGTAATACATAATAATTATAGTTACCAACAAAGCTAACCTTAGCAGTTGATTTAAAGTCCCCCTTGGAAACCTTTACCTCATAACAGCGCCACTCGTGAGTGCCGTCTGGCTTAGTGCGGCAAGAAAGAGTATCCACCCTCCCCCAATCATCAGGCATAGACACTTCTTCTATAATAACTTCGCCCTGTTCAATTCCGTAAAAATATAATGCCTCTTCAATGTCTACAGTTAGTTTGGTTTTGCTCATAAAGTTGCTCCATTCTTGTAGCTAATTCTTGGTACATCGTTCATCCCAATCACATTTTACCACATATATACAGGACATACATCTGAATTTCAAGAATGAGCTCCAATCGAGTTTAAAAAACCAACGCCAAGATTTGAAGTGAATTGCAAAAAGACTTTACTTGCACGAAACCATGGTGTATAATGTGAGTATGTCATACACCACAGAAAGGGAGGCCATATGAATAACACAAAAACAAGAGTGAACTTTAATATCGATAGGGAATTAAAAGAAAACACCATGAGCACTCTAGATGATTTAGGAATAGATATGACGACAGCCATTAATATTTTCTTTAAATATATTGTAAAGAATCGAGAAATTCCATTCTTAATCTCTGACAAACCTCAAAATTTGAGTGCTGATGCCGTCCTAGGAAGAGGGTGGCGTGAAAAAGTGGCTGATATCGAGGATGAATGGGTATGAGTAAATATGAAGTTGAATTTACCTTCGAGGCATCTAATGATTATGACAAATTAGATGGTAGTGCCAAGTTGCACGTCATGAAATCTGTTGCAAAACTTGAAAAAATAGGCATGGAGGCAGGTGAGGCATTGCATGGAAAGCTTTCAGATTGCCGTAAACTTAAACATCGAAAGTTAGGAATTCGTGTTGTATTCAAGGAAAATGAACACTCTATTGAGATTATAGAGATTATTGTTATTGGTAAACGTGAAAAGGCAGAGGTCTATCTTGAGGTAGAGAAGAGACTTCGTCGCTAATGCATGGGTTGCTTTCGTTGTTGACCCTATAGTCTACTGGAAACCATCTATAACTCACAAATCATCTCTTCAACAAACCTAACCTTCCAACTTCTTGATCTCATTCATCATTGGAAGTCGTCGAATACTTGGCACAAGCATGATGAGTAGGCCTATAACAACATAGTTAATCCCTTGGAAGATAAATATATAACCTATAACAGGTACCACACTCCCTAAGTAACCTCCCAGTAACGCCCCAATCATCACAGCTATTGCTACGCAGGTTCTAGATATTGCATTTACTCGGCCCACCATATCATTAGGTGGGATTTTTTGGTTAAGGGAAGTAAATATCACATTCACCACTACCATTAAAGCCAGATAGAAAACAACGGTAATCAAACCACCAAGATAATGAAGAGGCACAACCAGGGCAAAAAGGATACGCACAAGTCCTGCAAACATAAACAGCACAAAAATAAGTTGCCCAAGCTTAAATTTATTCCCTAATTTCCCTGCAAGGGTGGAGCCAATAATTCCTCCCACCAGCCCCATTAGACTAAACAAGACATATCCTTGAGGCCCTACGTGATAGGTAAGAAACATCGGACGGTTAACAAAAGAGATTTGCCCTGCTAGATTCATTGCAACAGCTGCAATGGCAATGTATAGTAATACGTTATGACTGATAAATTTTACCCCCTCTTTTAAATCGACCAGATATTTGGGAGTAGTTGCTTTTTCCCTATTATCATTAGTAGCAGGGTTTTTTAAAATCAGAGAGGACATAAAAGCAATGCCCAAAAAAACTGCTGAAAGTCCAAAGATAAAACTAAAATTCGCCTCTCCTCCTAAAGAAATAAAAAGTACACTTCCAATTGTAATACCACCTACCATAGCTAAAATCTCTAAAAGAGAATTTGCTTCTAGTATCTTATCCTCTGGAATAATCTGTGGCAAAAAAGCAGTGCTTGCAGGATTCTCAAATAAAGCCGCTGTACTATACACCAGTATAATCCCAAACATAAATAGAACACCAAAATTTTCCAACAAAGGAGTAAATGCCAGTAATGCCAGTACAAAAAACTCCAATAAGGTAGTCAATCGCATTATTATTACTTTATTACGTCTATCTACAATTGGCCCTACGGTAATAGAAGCAATTCGTGGCGCCGCCATTAAAAAGCCGGCAATTCCTGTGTATATGGGATTCTCATAAAGAAGGTGAACCGAAAGTAAGATAAACATAAAAAACATGGCACTTCCAATAACTGAGAAAAAATAGTAGCTTAAAAACACACGAAATATCTTGTGTTTTAATAAATCAAGCATTATCTATCCCTCCTATCCTCTTTATAAAAACTCCTAGTAATGTCATTAAGGGCCTAAAAACCCTGTAAAATACAGGTTTTATAGAATTTTGAAAATTTTTTAAAAAAATTTTATTTTTTCTATTGACAACATGGAAACTCTCTGTTATCATAAAATCAGTAATAGTTACTATTATTGATTAGCTTCTCAAATTCATACTCTTAAGTATATACCAATATGGGTTTAGGGGCAAATCACTTAAAAAATATCATTTTAAAAAATTTATAAAAAAGGAGGCAACATTATGAGCTTTATTGGAGGAAACAGATTAACACCACTTACAGAGGAAAGATCATCACTTGATGGCAGATTTATCAAATTGGATGCAGACAAAAATTTTATCGTAAAAGACGGTAATATATATTTAAAGGTTTCAGACAACGCAGTCGTTTCACAAGCTGAGTTGTGCGATTCTCAAAAACACTAATTAGGATATTCCCAATCCAAAGATTTATACTCTATAAAAGCATCCCTTTGCAATTCTTAGCGAAATGCAAGGGGATGCTTTAAGTATTGCTGTAATGGCCTCCTGTTTAGTTATGCTTGCTTTGATTTTTTAAGAGCGTTTATAGCTAGGTGTAATGCCAATCCTGCTATCAACCCTATAGTGTTCAGCTGTTGCAACAGTGCCACCAACTCAAACCCTCTTCTTCCATACAATGCTATAGAGACAAAGCTGCTTGATAACCCTGTTCTGTTGCCCCTAGTATATTGCCTACCTCTGCAGCATCACCAATCACATGAACACAATATCCTTTTTCCTCTAAATCTTTTGCTAGGCCATTATCAGATGTTGAACCTGTTGCAATAACAACACTATCTGCCAAAACTTCACAAAGAGTATCACCAGATTTCAGAACAACAGAAGCTTCCTTAATCTCTTCCACAACAGTATTTACCATAATATTAACCTTACGGTTTTCAAGGGCTTTTAACAAATGAATCCTTGGTGCCATGGCTTCTTCTAGGGCAATACCTGGAAGCATCTCCACTAGTGTAACTCCCTTTAACATAGCCCCAAGATGGCTAGCTGTTTCGGCACCAACTTGACCGCCGCCGATTACCACAACATTAAAACCAACACTAACCTTTCCTGTCAACAAGTCGGTAGCCCCAACAACATGGGGAAGCTCTACTCCAGGTATGCTAGGAGTCGTTGGTTTAGCACCTGTAGCAATAATAATTTTGTCAAATGAATGGTCTGCCAGATACTTAGCAGTGACTTCTGTGTTGTACATTATACTTACACCTAACTGCCCAAGAGTGTTTAGTTGCCACTGAATAAATGCAGCGATTTCACCCTTTGCTGGAGGTATAGAGGCAATATACAACTGCCCTCCTGCTTTGTCGCTCTTTTCAAATACAGTTACTTGATGTCCAAGCCTTGCAGCATAAATGGCAGCTTCCAATCCAGCTGGTCCCGCTCCCACAACGGCAACATTCTTACTACTATCGCTTTTCTTTAATTCATCTTTGTACTCATTACCAAGCTCTGGATTTAATACACACTTAATTGGTTGATCTGCAAACAAAATACCTAGGCATCCATGGTTGCATCCAATACATTGGCGAGCCTCAGCTAATCTGCCTTCCTTGGTCTTAATTGGAAGTTTTGGATCAACGAGAGAAGCCCGCCCCATGGCAACAAAGTCAGCCTTTCCTGATACAATAACAGACTCTGCAACAAAGGGGTCATTGATTCGCCCAACAGTAATAACGGGAATATCACAAACGCCCTTTACTGCCAAAGCAAAATCTGTAATCCACCCATGATTAGTGTAATATGGAGGTACAACTGCATCAGCAGAAGCGTAAACTCCTGCAGAGACATGAACGATATCTACCCCTGCTTCCTCCAACATCTTTACAATGGCCTTTGTATCTTCTATGGTTCTGCCACCTTCAATAAATTCATCTGCGGAAATTCTAAAACCAACAATAAAATCATCGCCACATTTTTTCCGAATGTCTGCGATTATTTCAAGAGGGAACTTCATTCGATTGTTTAATTTTCCACCATACTCATCAACGCGTTTGTTAGAATAAAGTGACATGAATTCCGCAACCAAATATCCATGTCCACCATGTATTTCAATTCCATCAAAACCACATTTTTTGGCTCTAAGTGCCGTGTCTCCAAACTTGCTAACAATTTCTTCTATTTCCTTGATAGTAAGTTCTTTGGGAATGTTAGGGCTAAATGGACATTGAAGTGGTGAAGGTGCCACTGGTATATCTCCAATAACTCCTTCATTGGTTTGCCGCCCAGCGTGATAAATCTGAGCGATAATAGTGCTACCGTGCGCCTTTACCCGCTTAGTAAGTTCTGAGTGCCCCTCAATCTGGTCGTCATTCCATAAGCCTGCCACATAGCTAAATCCTTTTCCCAAAGGGTCAACTGCATAATCTTCAGTAATAATAAGACCCCAGCCACCTTTGGCTTTCTTTTCGTGATAGGCAATATACCTTTCTGTTGCAAATCCATCTTTTGTACAATAATTGGCTACCATTGCCGGGACTGTGAATCTGTTCTTAATGGTTTTCCCTTTTAGAACATAGGGTGTAAATAATGACTCAAACGCCATAATATCATGCCTCCTTTTTCTAAATGTTTTACTAGCAAAAAATCTCCTAGTACAGATCGTGTTTATAGTTAGCGTAAATATACCACAGAATGACTCATGGGTCAATAATGACTTGGCGGTCAGTTTTCACAAAAAAACGGCTTTTGTATATCCACAGTGCACAAAGAAGAAGCTGCAACCTTATCAATTTGACAGTTTTCAATAATTCAGTGTATTATAGAGAATATTAAAGATGATGCTCTACATTTAGCTAGAGTAACAGGAGACTATAACAATGGCTATTGGGATGGAAAAAAGAAAACAAATTCAGGAACAGAGACGAGAGCAAATATTAGACGTGGCATGTCAATTATTTGATAAAAATGGATATTCAGAAACTAGAATTATCGATATTGCAAATGTTGCAGGCATTAGCAAGGGCTTAGTATACAATTATTTTTCTTCTAAGGAAGACATCCTCTATGCTTTTACTGACTCTATGAATGAATGTTTAGATGAGTTAAACCAATACGATTCTCCTAGAGCTGCTATGAAGGAGTTTGCAGTGCGTTTGCTTTCGCCTCTTGAACAAACAGGCTATATCCCACCTCTTAGAATCTTTATTACAGTTGACATAAAAAATGAAATCAAAAACCCAAAAAGACCCAATCCTGCCAGCGAATATTTCGGAGCAGAATATTTTGAAAATCTCATAAAAAAAGGGCAAGCACTTGGAGAGTTCAAGCAAGGAGACTCTAAGTTGTTTGCCGATATCTATTGGAAATATTTATTGGGATGCTTAATAGGCTATCTAAATAAAGATGATCAAAACTATGTTTTGCCTAATATAGATGAGGTTTTGTTGTTTTTGGATAGGGAATAACTCCTAATGTTTCTTTAAGGCTATTGCAATTTGTTCTATTGCCCTTTTATACTTTTCAGCACGCTCAATATCCTTGTGTGTTGGACTGGGTATCCGTGACAAGTCAATGTTATCTCTCAAATCAGCATATTTAACTTTACAAGCAACATGATTGGTCAAGACTCTATTTATAGAATCCTCATAGCTTTCCCCTGGACGCTTTGTTAGGCAGTCAAGAGCTTCAATAACTTCATCAGAAAACCCCTCTGCTTTCAAATTTTCAAGGGTCACATCTGTATCTTCAACAACATCATGCAAAACCCCACATATCATTGTGGTTTCATCACCATCATCACAAAGATTCATCATAACACGAAGGGGGTGAAGTATATATGGGCTCCCACCCTTGTCTACTTGTCCGGTATGAGCTTTTGCTGCTATTTCAATTGCTTTGTTTAGCATATGTAGTTCTCCTCTTGTAACTTGGTTAGTAGCGTGGATTTATAAAAAAGGAGCCCACAAATGAACCCCTCCAGCCGTTGCATCTTGTTTTTCTACAGTTTGAACCCCGTATCTCTCATCATATAAAACAGGTCCTGGCACTCAATACCAAAATGCTCGCACACATCTGGTATTAAAGCCTTTCTCTGTTGATTTTTCATGCTCAATGTTCCGCTTGCCTTATCCGCTATTATTGAAAAAGTCGTTCTATTTGTTCCCGTCAACCTATATGCATCAGTAAATAAAGTGTTTCCAGAGTGAATACTATTATTTAGTGCTAAAATAAATCTTTTATCAAACCTAACTCCTACAGTATTGTAGTAGTTCCCTCCAGAATCACTCTTTGCTTGAATGTTTTGGTAAGCAGCAACTGCTTGATCGACCACTTTTTGATAATCTTCTTTGTTAATGAATCCTTCATCTAGCGCACGTCTTGCAATTACAATACTTCCACAACTGAATTTCTTTCTCAAACCATCAATGGTTTCAGCTATTTCCTCCTTAGAATCTCTACCCCTCCAGTATTGCACAAAAGTACTTTGTGGTACCAAAATCTCTGCTGCTACAGCATTACAAATAGCCTCTAAATCGCTTACATGTTCATTTTCTATGGTACTGTTGTAAAGGCTATCCACTCCTAACCATATGTGTACGGCTTCATGAACTAAGGAAAACAGTTTTCCACTTTGAGAATCACTAGAGTTAACAAAAATCAAAGGAGCATATTCATCAACAAGAGTAAACGCCCTAAACTCCTTTACATCCAGCTTTCTTCGATTATTCTGGCCAACTACACCATTCAACATAACAAGGATGCCACTACTCTCAAAATGATCACGTAACACTTTAAATGCTTCCCAAGAGTTTTTACAGGAATCAAACCAATCTATTTTCAACCCCAACTCTCTTCTCATCTCTGTCGCAATATGTTCCACATTTTTTTCGTTTGCTAAGCTCCCAACATAACTTAGACTATCTCTTTGCTCACGAATCAAATAGTCTCGCATCCAATCCTGCACACTTTGCATATTATTGATTGTATCCATCAAATTGCGACTTGGATTCTGGAGTTCAATACTATCCATCGTTCGATATTCTAAAATATCCAACTTTTCCTCTGGTGGCTGCTGTAGAAAGAAATATCCAAGAGGTATTCTTGTCTCTTTGCTTAACTTTTCTATTTGACCAAACGTTGGTTTCTTCTCACCATTTAGCCATTTGAAAAAAATATCTGCTGCTTCGTTTTTCATTTTATTTATATCTATTTTGTCTGCTAGCCATTCCATCAACCCTTGAGAAACATCAACGCTCAGTCCTGCCATAGGTACTCCCTCCTTCCAAATTTACTTCGACCTTTGTTTCTAGTGTCCATTATAATACAAGGACAACTTTTTGTGTATAGTTTTTCTATTGATGATAGTGTAAATTGTTTGTAGGATTTAAAACAATAGAAAGTACCTTTTGATGTTAAATATTAGATGACAAGTGATATGTTTCTTTGAT